>JAESFT010000039.1_pt1 | contig 293295 bp, 262 predicted proteins | sample 9269451 | NCBI WGS metagenome assembly JAESFT01 (sample SAMN14502557, study PRJNA617106) | algae metagenome | isolation source: Scytonema hyalinum WJT4-NPBG1 and co-occurring heterotrophs from well... | place: USA: Mojave Desert, Joshua Tree National Park, California | collected 2006-05-25
CCCCATATCCTCGCCCCCCCCGCCCGCCACCCCGCGCTGGCCCCCCGCTTCTCTGTCTATCCGGATATCTATGCCTATACGCTGCCGAGATGTCCCCCTCTCCGATGCGCTAGAGAGGGAGACAGATGGGATCAGGTGACCGTCACTCGGCCAGCGCGGCGACCGGCGGTGTTCGCGCCGCCGTCCCGGCGGGAAGGACCGACGCGAGCAACCCGGCCACGATCGCGACGACGACGACCGCGACGAGCTGGATCGCCGGGACTGAGACGACCACTCCCCACGAGCCGCCCAGCAGCGTCAGCGCCCCGAGCAGCCCGTAGGCCGTCCCCAGGACCACCCCGAGCGCCGCGCCCGCTACAGCCAGCAGGATGCCTTCGATCGCCAGCATCCCGCGCAGCTGGCGCCGGGTCAGGCCGAGTGCCCGCAGGACGGCAGACTCGCGGGTCCGCTCGGCGACCGAGAGCGACAGCGTGTTGCCGACGCCGATCAGCGCAATGGCGACCGCGACGCCCAGCAGGGCCGTTACGACCAGCAGGATCGTGTCGAGGATCTGGTCGTTATCGGCCTTTTCCTGGGCTCCACCGGTAACCCACACATTGGACGTGCCCGCCAGCCGGTCCTGCAGATTTCCGATGGCGGAGCCCGGGTCGGCGGCGTCGGTCAGACGCGCCCAGGTCTGGCTGGGCACGGTGCCGGGTACCAACCGGTCCAGGTCAGCAGGGTCGATTAGTAGCCGCCAATCCCCCCAGTCCGTGACCATGACGGTGAGGTTCAGCTGCCTGTCACCGTCCCCGAGCGCGATGGTCTCGCCGTCGACGACGCCACGGTTAAGGGCCCAGTCCTCGCTCGCGACCGCGACTCCCGGCGCGAGCGGCTCGACCTGGCGCGGGTCGCGGAAGACCTCGCGGGCAATGGCAGGGTCGAAGGCCAGCACCGTCATCGAACCCTGTTCCGGATCGGGCAGTTCGGCTTGCCGGACGGGCATCGTGACCGCGATGTCCGGATCAGCAGAGAGGGTGTCCGTGACGGTCCCGGGGATGGCAGGGTAGGCCGTGGTGGTGCCGCTGTAGTCCTCCTGCGTCTGGACGATGATGTCGACCGGGCTGCGCTCGTCGATTTCCCGGCTGAGCGTGGAGCGGGTGGTCTCGGCGCCGACCAACATCATGGTGACCAGGGTCACCGCCACGAGCAGGGCCGTAGCCGTCGCGGTCGTCCTGCTGGGATTCCGGTCGCTGTTCGCCGACGCCAGTCTGGCCGGCGGTCCTGCCAGGGGAGCAACGATCTGGCCGAGCGTGCGGATCATTGGCGGGATGAACAGGATTCCACCGAGGACCACACCGAGGAACGACAGGAGCCCACCGGCCATGCCGACCAGGATCGCCACCTGAGCAGACGACCCCTTGCTGAGCAACACGCCACCGCCAAGGAGGACTGCCCCACCAACGACCAGACTCGCTGCAAGTCCAAGCCGAAGCAGCGACGGGCGGGAATTTCGCCGTTCCACGGCGACCGGACGCAGGGCCGACAGGGGCGGAACCCGGGTCGCGGCGCGAGCTGGCCCGAACGCCGCAACCAGCGTGACGATCACGCCGAGAACGATTGGTACCGACAGGTTGACCGGCGAGAACGGGATCGATGTCCCGACGATGGCCGAGCTACCCGTTGCCACGACCACCCGGAGCCCGACAGTGAGGATGGCGATGCCGGTCAGGACGCCGAGGGCTGACGCGACGAGGCCCGTGATGGCGGCCTCGACCAGGACCATCGATCGGATCTGCCGCCGGGTGGCGCCGACACAGCGGAACAGGGCCAGCGTCCGCGTCCGCTGGGCGACGAGGATGGCGAAGGTGTTGGCGATGACCAGTCCGGCAACGAACAGGGCGACGACCGCGAAGGCGACCAGCCCGTACGTGAGCAGGTCGGTCCCGCCGCTGTAGGATGCGACCTCCGACCGGGCTTGGTCGTCCTGGGTCCGGGCGGTGGCTGTCCCGTCCAGCGCGCCCGTGATTGTCCCGGTCAGCTCGTCCGCGCTGGTCCCTCCGGCGATCGTGACCAGGATGGAGCGGAATGCTCCCGTTCCGTACCAGTCCGCCTGATCGCTCGGCCAGAGGTAGGCGTCGGGAGCGGCGGTCCCGCCGAGGCTCGGGGGGACGTCAAGGAGGCCGGAGACCGTAACGTCCACGGTGCCATCCCCGGCCGAGAGTTGAACCAGGTCCCCGACATCGACCGCGAGCGAGCCGGCGAGGTTTGCCAGGAGCGCCACCTCGCCGGGACCGGCCGGCAGGCTCCCGGCCTCGAGGGAGAGGGCCGCCCGGATCGACTCGGCTTCCGGCAACGACGTCACGGCCAGGATGGCAGTCCGGCTTCCCGCTTCGGCTTCGGTAAAGGTCAGCGGACGACCTTCAGCGGTCGCGACCCCGGGAAGGCCCTGGACCGTTGCAAGCTGGTCGGAGCCAAGTGAGGTTTCTTCACTGGTGACAACGATGTCTGCCCCGTCGTACTGGGCGGCGACCGCGTTCCAGGTCGCGCGCTCTGTTACCGCGCCGAAGAGGAGCGCCGCGGTGACGAAGGCGACGCCGAGGATGATCGCGACGGAGACGCCGGCAAGCCCATGGATCTGGTAGCGGAGCTGGGTGAACGGGATGCCCATCAGTCCGCCCCCAGCGCGCGGAGCGCCTGCAGGACGGAGTCAGCCGTCGGGTCCGTCAGTTCGCCGGCCAGCTGTCCGTCCGCCAGCAGGATGACGCGGTCGGCGTGGGCGGCGGCAAGTGGGTCGTGCGTGACCATGACGACCGTCTGGCCGAGGTCATGGACGCTGTTGCGGAGGAACCCGAGGACCTCCTCGCCCGTCCGGCGGTCCAAGTTGCCGGTCGGCTCGTCGGCGAAGACGACGTCGGGCCGGGTCAGGAGGGCCCGCGCGATGGCGACCCGCTGCTGCTGGCCGCCGGAGAGTTCGCTTGGCCGGTGATGGAGGCGGTCGGCGATCCCGAGGATGCGGGTCAGCGCCATCAGCCAGTCGCGATCGGCCCGCCGGCCGGCCAGCATCAGGGGCATGGTGATGTTCTGCTCCGCCGTGAAGGCCGGAAGCAGATTGAACGACTGGAAGACGAACCCGATCCGGTCGCGCCGGAGAATCGTCAGGTCGGTGTCGCCGAGCGCCGTCAGTTCCGTGTCCCCGAGGAAGATCCGCCCGCCGGACGAGCTGTCCAACCCGGCCAGGCAGTGCATCAGCGTCGATTTGCCTGACCCGGACGGACCCATGATCGCCGTGAATTCGCTCGCAGCGAACGCGACATCGACCGACCGAAGGGCAACGACGCGGGTGTCACCGGTCCCGTAGATCTTGGTCAACCCCTCGGCCCGGATCGCAGGCTGCCCGGTTTCAGCGGCCCTCCGGCTTCCCGGGATTGGATCTGAACTGGATCCGGCGGTGCTGTCGTTCTCGACGGTACGTTCCGACCGCCATCGTTGCTTGCCCGGATGCACGCTCACGTCACTTCCCCTGTCTACGCTTCCCATTTACGACGGGCACGATCACCCGCCGTATCCCGTCGTCGAGCGTACGTGGATGCCGCGCCGGTTCTCGTGCGGTCGGGTTGCGGAGATGTGGAGAGAGTGTGGTGGGATGATTCGGCTGGAGAGTCGCCTGTCGCGTCAGAGGAAGTCCGGCTCCCCCTGATCGCCGGGCAAGAGCCCGGTTTCGGCGTTGTTGAACGCCTCATCCCAGTTTGCGCCGGTGAAGGTCAAGGACTCATCGTCGCCGCCCTCGGTCACGTCGATCGGGCGGGACGAGAGGACCTTCCGGCAGCGGACGACAAAGGGGCCGTTCTCCCCCGTTCCTGCGTCGGCCACGGCGCGGCACTCCCAGGACGGGAACGCCTCGGCCAGCCGTTCCTCTTCGACGCGCAGTCGCTCGTGCGTGTTCATAGTCGCTCCCTGTCGGACATCGTGGTCGGAACCGCGTCGGTCTGCCGATGGTCCGCAGGAGTCGCGCCGGGAGAAAATGACAATAGCCCCAGCGCGGGTGCGCCGGGGCCATTGGCTGGACGTTGAAGATGACTACGGTTCAGTCCATGGACTGAACCGTAGCGAGACGGATTACGCCGCGGGGGTCGCGGCCGGAGTGCCCTCGGCCGCGGTGCCGACGATGAACGGGCCAGCGATCTCGAGGACCTCTTCCGGGGTCAGCGGGGCATCGACGGCGTTCGGGAACGGGTTGTTGTCGGCGTCGTTGATCAGCGCCGCGATGAAGGCCGCATGGCGGGCCTCAACGCTGTGGATGCCGAGCGCGGTCGGGACCAGCGCCGGGGCGAGGGCGGCGACCGACGGGGCTGCACCGGCGTAGGCGGCGACGCCGACGTTCTCGATGGCGGCGGCCGTGGCGAGGAACGTCGCGGCGTCGGTGTAACCGAAGTCGTAGGTGGCTTCCTCGACCGGGGTGCCGCCGAGATCGGTGATGGTGGCGGTCAGGGCCTCGACGTGCGCGGCCTCATGAGCGCCGATCTGCTCGAGCAGCGGGTAGACCGACTCGGCGCCGAAGTCGGCGGGAGCGAAGGTCGCGAGGGCCTCACGGTAGAGGGTGGCCTCGAGGTGCTCGAGCGTGAGGGCGTAGTTGAGGATGGCGATGCCGTCACCCTCGAAGAACGGGTCGGCCTCGATGGTCTCGCCGTCCTGAGCGGACGCGCGGAGCACCGGGAAGCTGGTCATGGCGAGCGCGGCGGCGCCACCACCGATGAGGGCGCTCTTGCCGAGCAACGAGCGGCGGGACGTGATGCGCTCGCGCTCCTGCTTGGCGACTTCCATGAAGCGGTTGGCGAGTTCCTGGGACATCTTTGCAATCTCCTGTGGGGTTTTGACCGCCGGCGATTGCCGGTCTGTCATCCCTAATGCGTTTTGCATGCCAAGGACATCCAAAATGTCCGGTTGCTTGACGCCTCCTTGTGTTCCCGGTCGCTTGCGCCCGGCAACGCTACTCAATACGCCACCGGAGCCTGACCGGATCACTTGTTTCGGTTGAGTCTTTTCGGCCGATCAGGAGGTGCGAAGGGTCGTCCATCACGAGGCGAACTGTTCCGGTCGGGTACCATGCGCGCGCGCGGGTGTGGCGGAACGGCAGACGCTGCGGTCTTAAACACCGCTGGGGCAACCCGTGGGGGTTCGAATCCCCCCGCCCGCACCGCCGGGGTCGGAGCCGGGACGATGGCTTCCTCCCCGGGACTACCTAACGACCACCTCTCCCGGACTATTCCCCCAACATGCACCGGAGGGCGCGTCCCGCGACGAAGCGGGCGCGGTGGCGTCTGGCCCCGCGTCTCCCATATCTCTGATCTCTGTGTCGTCACCGATGGTTGGCGGGCCGCATCGCCGCTGGCCTTGCCCTGCTCGCCTTTCCCCCGGACCACCCGGTACCAGGTCATGAGAGGTACGAGCGTGACCGGCGTCTCTTCAGCCGGGGCAGTTCATGGAATTGATCATGCACCCTGCTGATGAGAAGCGGCATGCGACGGCTCCGTGGGGAGTCGGCTCTGCCACCCGCGAGGGAGAGACTGCACCGATGCGAGCGATCACCTGGCATGGCACGGGAGACGTCCGTGTCGAAACCGTGCCGGACCCAACGATCATCGAACCAACCGACGCGATCATCCGGATCACCGCGACCTGTATCTGCGGGTCCGATCTCCACCTCTATGACGGCTACATGCCGACCATGGAAGCCGGCGATATCCTCGGCCACGAGCCGATGGGCATCGTCGAGGAGGTCGGCAGCGCCGTTACCAAGCTGAAGCGCGGCGACCGGGTCGTCGTCCCGTTCACCATCTCCTGTGGCGAGTGCTGGTTCTGCCAGCGCAAGCTGTACTCGCTCTGTGACCGGACCAACCCCAACTCGGCGATGGCCGCGAAGGTGATGGGCCACTCGCCGGCGGGGCTGTTCGGCTATTCGCACATGCTGGGCGGCTTCCCTGGCGGGCAGGCCGAGTTCCTCCGGGTCCCGCATGCCGACGTCGGGCCGATCAAGGTGCCGGATGGCCTCCGCGACGAGCAGGTCGTCATGCTGTCCGACATCTTTCCGACCGGCTGGATGGCGGCGGAGAACGCCGAGATCGAGCCGGGTGACACCGTCGCCGTCTGGGGCGCTGGTCCTGTCGGCCAGTTCGCGATCCGCAGCGCCTGGCTGCTCGGCGCCGGCCGGGTGATCGCTATCGACCGCGTACCGGAGCGCTTGGCGATGGCCGAGGCGGGCAACGCGGAGACGATCAACTACGAGAAAGTCGACGTCTACGACCAGTTGATGGAGTGGACCGACGGCCGGGGTCCGGACCGGGCGATCGACGCGGTCGGTACCGAGGCCCATTCCGACGGCATCGGCCAGCTCTACGACAAGATCAAGCAGCAGGCGCGGCTCGAGAACGATCGCCCCCACGTCTTCCGCGAGGCCATCCGCTGCGTGCGCAAGGGCGGAACCCTCTCGGTTCCCGGCGTCTACCTGGGCTTCGCCGACAAGATCCCGCTCGGCCCGATGATGAACAAGGGCATCTCGATCCGGACGGGGCAGACCCACGTCCAGCGCTACAGCGAGACCCTGATGCAGAAGATCGTCGACGGCGACATCGACCCGTCGTTCGTCATCACGCATGAGGCCCCACTGGAGCGCGGTCCCGAGTTGTACCGAACCTTCCGCGACAAGCAGGACGGCTGCATCAAGGTCGTGCTGAAGCCGGGGATGACCGGCCAGACAGGAGCCTGACATGACGACGGAACAGACGGCCGCGGTCGAGCGGACGAGCCGGCACCTCTTGAAGGCCTGGCTGGATGACGCCCTGGCGATGGAGAACGCGCTGGCCGTGGTGCTCCAGCACCGGATCAAGGACAGCAAGGATTTCCCGGAGGTCCAGAAGCTCGACCGCGAGCACCTCCAGGAGACGTTGCAGCACGCCGAGATGGTCAAGCGGGCGATCACTCGCCTGGGTGAGAAGCCATCCACCGCCAAGTCCATGTTCGGGACGGTGTTCGGCACCCTCCAGGCGCCGATGACGGGGCTGGCCAAGGACGAGGTGGTCAAGAACTTCCTCGTGGATCATGCCGCCGAGCAATTCGAGGTGGCGTCCTACCGGGCCCTGATCGTCGCGGCCCGGGAGGTCGGCGAGACCGAGACGGCCGAGGCCTGCGAGAAGATCATGGCCGAGGACCAAGCCATGGCCGATCGCCTGATGGAGCTTCTGCCGATCGTGGTGAAGGCCCACATGGGCACCCTGTCGGCGGTCCCCGCCGGCACTGCCTCGTCCGGCGAGATGATGGGCCAGCCGGCCGAGGAGAAGAAGCCGGCAGTCACCAGTCAGGCCCAGGGCGAGGGAGCCTGATCCGCCCGCGGATCGAATCCCGGTAACGCCCGACACGAGAATGCCCCGGCGACTCCGATCGCCGGGGCATTCTCGTGTGTCACTTGGTCGTCCGGATCCGCAACCTTTTTCGATTCGATCAGATGCCGGCTGGTTCGGCTACCCGGTCGTCCCGGACGAAGACCCCGTGGGCGGCGTCGGCGAAGATCGCCAGCCCGGCGCCTACGGCCGGGACCGTCAGCCACGCGTTGCCGGACAGGACGTCGGCGATCACGAGGACCAGCGAGATTACCCCTATGGCGGTCATCACCGCCGCGAGGATATTCCAGCGCGGCTGCCGGTACAGCGCCGCCAGCGGGATGAAGTGCAGCCCGACGACGATCACCACCAGGCTCGTGACCCATTCCGGCCGGTCGAGCAGATTGCAGAGCACGGCGGCGACCGCGATCAGCAGGATCTCCGTGATGAAGACCCGGAGGTAATAGGCGTTCTGCCCCTTCGGCGGTGGCTGGATGCCCGTCAGGTCCCGGAGCTGTCGTTGCGCGAACACCTGGATCGCCACCGTCAGGGCGATGCCAGCCACCAGGAGCGGGATCCCGATGGCCGGCGACGCGAGCGTCCCGAAGCCGGCGAACCACCAGACCAGACCAAAGATGCTCGTCGTCCGGGCTCCACGCAGGACGTCGGCGCGCCTGGTCGCCGCATTCATCACGTCATTCCTCGCTCAGACCGGCCCGGGCGTCCGGGCCGGTCGCCCCCGGCCGGGACCAGTCGTCCCGGGCCGCTGTCGCCCCGGACCGTACCAGATGTCGTTCGGCGCGTGCATCATGCGGGAGCCGGACGATCAGCCCAGGACCACCTCCGGCTCGACGATGGCGACGTTGAAGTTGTCCCGGAAGACGTTGTCCGGGTCGTAGCGGTCCTTGAGCATCCGAAGCCGGTCCAGGGTCCGGGGCGGGAACGCCTCGGAGATGCGGTCGGGGTGGAGGCTCGCGTCAAAGCTCAGGTAGAGCCCGCCGAAGTGGTGCCGGCCGGTGTCCCAGATCCGGTCCAGCCGGTCGCGGTCGAAGCCGAACGCGACCACGGAGAAGTTGTCGGAGCGATTGGCGTAGGCGGTCGCATCCGGGTCGATGTCGCCGACCGCGCCACCAACCGAGCGGACCTGGAACCAGTACGTCTCCCCGGAGGCCAGCACCCCGTTGGCCCACGCACTGAACGCCGGCGTGAAGTGCTCGACCAGCGCCGAGCGGGCGGCTGGTTCGCCTCGGCCGTAGTGGGTGGTCTCGTGCAGGTTGGCCATCACGGAGCGGTACGACGTGATCGTGACCTGCTGGTCGAGCAGTGGAGCGATGTCGGCGAACGGTTGCAGCCGGCTGATGATCGTGTCCGGATCGGGCGAGTCGACCACCGCCATCATGATAGCGACGTTGGGCTGCCCACGCCGTCCCCGCTGGACGATCAGGTTAGCCGTCAGGTCGCGCGGTGACCGCTCGACCTGGGCACCCCAGCGCTCCAGGAAGCTAGCGGTGTCGCTGGCGTCGAAGGCGAGCTGGGCCCAGCCGACCGGCCCGACCACATCCACCTCGAACTCGAAGGCGGTGACGATGCCGAAGTTGGCCCCGGCTCCGCGGATGGCCCAGAACAGGTCGGGATGCTCATCCTCGCTGGTCCGGACCAGCGTGCCGTCGGCCAAGACGATCTCGGCGGCGCGGAGGTGATCGATGGTCAGGCCGTGCTTGCGCGCCAGCCAGCCGACCCCTCCGGCTGTCGCCAGCCCGCCGACTCCGACGCCACCGTAATCACCGGACGTCAGCGCCCAGCCGTGGGGTTCGAGCGCCGCGGCGACGTCCACCCACTTCGCTCCCGGGCCGATCCGGACCAGCCGCTGGGCCTCGTCGAGAATCCGGATCTCGTTGAGTCGCGACACGTCGATCACGATCCCGCCGTCGTTGGTCGAGCGCCCGCTCAACCCGTGCCCGCCGCTCCGGGTCGCGAGCGGGATATCCGGGTGGCGCCGGGCGAAGACCAGGGCTTCCTGCACCTGCCCCACGTCACGGACCTGCAGGACGAGGCCCGGATCTCCGCCGCGCATGTAGGTGGAATGGACGGTCGCGAACGCCTTGTCCCCCGGCTCGATCGCCACGTCAGCCAGGGACGCGGGGAGTCCGTCGTAGTCGATACCCGCCCGCCGCTTCGCCAGCGCCGCCGCGCCGCGTGGAGGCGGCCCCGACCGGACGATGCCCGCCCGGTCGACCGCATCCCGTAGCGCCGGCATGACCTCGGCGGCAAACCGGCGCATCGTCTCCGGATCGTCGGCCATCAGGATGAAGGTGCTGACGCCGTCCTCCAGCGCGTACGGCAGCAGGTCGGCGACCCAGCTGTCCGGCGGCCCCTGCAACGGGCCCTCGGAGGTCGCGGTGAAGCGCCCCCCGATGTTGAGCATCCGCCGGATCTCGCCCGGGTCGCGCCCGGCTTCCACGGCGGCCGCGTCGATGATGGCGTTGCCCTTCGCGATGTCGCCGGGCTGCAGGTACGGCAGCGACGGCAGCCAGCCGTCCGCCTTCTCTCCGGTCAGCCGGAGCATCCGGGGCTTGTAGGCACCGAGCCAGATGGGGATGTCATGGGCCGGTGCAGGACCCCGCTTCGCGCCCCGGACCTGGTAGTGCTCGCCGGCGAGCCGGACGCCGCCACGCTGGCCCGTGTCCCAGAACTGGCGCAGGAGCGTGATGCCTTCCTCCAGCGCCGAGACAGCCTCACCGGCGGTCAGCTTCGGCCCGCCCATCGCCGCGATGGGGTCGTAGAACCCGCCCGCACCGAGGCCCATCGCGAACCGGCCGCCGGACAGGCGGTCGAGGGAGGCGGCAGCCCGGGCCAGGACCGGTGCCGGGCGGAGCGGCAGGTTCAGCACGTTGCCCGAGACGATGATGCGCTCGGTCCGGGCGGCAACCCAGCTCAGCAGCGTCCACGTGTCGAGGTACTCGGCCTGGTAAGGGTGGTCCTGGAACGTGACGAGGTCGTAGCCCAGCTCCTCGCTGAGGACGGCCAGGTCCACGACGGCGTCCGGGTCGGCGGCGCGTGGCGTGATGAAGGTCCCGAACTGGAGGGGATGACCATAGGTCTGCATGGTGATGCTTCTCGCTGGGATGGGCCGGATCGTGCGGCTCACGATTGGTAAGTCAATGGCCCAACCATACGGCGAACAGGTTGACGTGTCAACTATGATGGGTGCATGAGCGAGATCACCAAGGTGCCACGGGCAGCGACGAGCACGGCGGAACAGGGTACGCCAGCACCCTGGAGCAGCTACCAGCGGATGCGAGTCCAGCTGGCCGCGCGGATCCAGCGCGACCTGTCCAAGGCAACGGGACTATCCGAAGCGGATTACGAGATCCTGGCGGCGCTCGTCGACGCGCCGGGCGATGCCGTCCGGGCGATCGCCCTGAGGTGCGGGCTGCAGTGGGAGAAGAGCCGCCTGTCCCACCAGTTGCGCCGTATGGAGCAGCGCGGGTTGATCGCCCGCCAGGAATGTGAGGAGGACGGGCGCGGGGCGATGATCGTCGTCACTGACGAGGGGCGCCGGCTGGCCCTGCTGGGGCAGGCAGAGATGGACGCAGCGGTCCGGCGGTACGTGACCGACGTCCTTAGGCCTGGGCAACTGGCCGAGCTGGGGGGAATCGCCGAACTGGTGCTGGCGGGTTTGGGGCCGCGATCGCATGGTCCATAGCTTGGGATAGAGATTGCGCCGTAGGGGCGCCCCGGGGCGCCCCTACCGTCGAACCTTCCCGCATCACGGTGCCACGGAGGTGATCGAGAGGGAGCTCAGTACCCCCGCCGCTTGTCGATCACGTTGACCAGCTCGTCGCCGTGCGCCAGCCGGATCAGGTTCTCGCGCAGGATCTCGACGCAGCGCCGCTCCTTCGGACCCGACGCACCGGCGACGTGCGGGGTGATGATCAGATTGGGGGCGTCCCAGAGCGGACTATCGGCGCCGAGCGGCTCGACCTCCGTCACGTCGATGCCGGCACCGGCGATCGCGCCGGATCGGAGCGCCGCGTTAAGCGCTCCCTCTTCGACGATCCCGCCGCGCGAGATCACGATCAGCGAGGCATCCTGGCGCATCTCGGCAAGGGCCGCCGCGTCGATCAGGTGGTGTGTCTCCGGGGTGTACGGGACCGCGACGACGACGACGTCCGACTGGGACAGCAGGTCCGGCAAGCGGTCCGTCGACCAGACCTCGTCGACGATTCCGTCGCCAGCGCCCGGCTGGGCGTCGACGGCGAGGACCCGCATCTCGAAGGCCTGGGCACGGCGGGCGATGGTCCGGCCAATCGCCCCGTAGCCAAGGATGCCCATCGTGCTGTCCTTGATCTCGCGCAGGCTCCGGTACGCCTCGACACGGCCCCAGTGGCGCTCCTGTTTCCAGGCGACCATCTGGGGGATATCCCGCGTCAGGGCGAAGAGCAGGGCGAAGACGTGCTCGGCGATCGACGGAGCGTGGGCGCCACGGGTGTTGGCGACGACCAGGTCGCTCTCGGCGAGTCCCTCGACCCGCGCTACCCAGTCGACGCCGGCCGACGACGACTGGACCAGCTTCAGGTTCGGCGCCGCGTCCAGGAACTCCCGCTTCGGGAAGCCGTAGAACACGTCGGTATCCGGCATCTCGGCCAGGACGTGGTCGGCGTCCCGGCCACGGACCACCGTCAGGTCCTCGATGCCGGTGTCGTCGAGCAGGTGAAAGTACGCCTCACCCTCTGGTGAGAAGAGCACGACCTTCATGGTCTGGGATTCCATCCTCGGTTGGTCGCCCATGGCAGCGGGCGGCGATCGACTGGTCGATGATCAGGTTCTCAGGACCGTGGACTAGTACCGGACCGCGCCGCCGGAGATCGGCGAGACACCGTCCTCGTCACGCGGGGTCGGCTGCCAGTCCAGCGTCGCCAGGTCGGCCCGGAGACCGGACTGCATGTAGGCCGCCTCACTGGACATCGCCAGGAACTGGAACCCCTCGGCGATCCGCTGGTTGACGCCCTTGGCGCCACTGGTGTGGATCCCGGAGGCGACGCCGTTGCGCACACAGGCGGCGCGGATCTCCTCGACCGCCTCGACCACGCGCGGGTCAGTCCCCTCCAGCGGCACGCCGACGCCGATGCCCATGGACGCGGCCAGGTCGTTGGGACCGATGAAGCAGGCGTCCACGCCTGGCACGCTCAGGATCTCGTCGGCCCGCTGGACGCCGTCGATGTGCTCGATCTGCAGGACGACCAGGATCTCGTCGTCGGCCTGCTTCAGGTACTCGCCGCCAGCTGCCCGGAACCGGACGCCGGTCAGGCTGCCGCCGACGCTGCGGTTGCCACGTGGCGGATAGCGGGCCGCCGCGACGGCGAGTTCCGCCTCCTCGCGGCTGTTGACCATCGGCACGACGATGCCCCAGGCCCCGGCGTCCAGCGTCCGCTTGATGTTCTCGCCCGTGTTCCACGGGATCCGGACCATCGGGGCGACGCCCGATGCCGCGATCGCCCCGATCATCAGTGACATGGTCCGGACATCGATCGGGTTGTGTTCGGTATCGATGGTCAGCCAGTCGAATCCGAGGGTGGCGACGTGCTCGGCCGCCTCCGGGCTCGGGAGGCCCAGCCAGGTCCCGATGGACGGCTCGCCTGCCTGCAATCGCCGCTTGACATGATTGATCCGCATGGAAACCTTCTTCCGTGGTTCGGCGACCGGTCGGTCGCACCGTTCAGGGCCGCCGGCATCCTACCCCTTCCGGCCAGCTCGTGCGGCCGGGGGGCCACCGGCTGGTCATCCTGCCTGCCGGGTTGAGGATGTGGCCGTCGCGTGATCGGTCCAGTCCAGGTCGCGCTCCTGCTCGATCTTCGCCGGGTCCAGCTCGACGCCCATGCCAGGGACGTCCGGCACCGTGACGATGCCGTTGACCGGGACGACGGGATTGGCGAAGAAGTACTGGTGGACGCCATTCCACTTCACGAGAAACTCGACCAAAGGAACCTGCGGGATCGGCAGCGCCGCGCTGAGCTGGATGTTCGCCGGGACGGAGTGGCCGTGCGGGATGATGGGGATGCCGTAGCACGAGGCCAGCGCCGCGATCTTGACCATCTCGGTGATCCCGCCGGCCCAGTAGGTGTCGGGCTGGAGGACGTCGCAGGCGCCGGCATCGAGCAGTTGCTTGATGCCCCAGCGGGTGTACTCGTGCTCACCGGTCGCGATCGGGACGGGGGCAGACCGGCGGCGAGCCTCCGCGCACGCCTCGATCTGGTCCGGCATCGTTGGCTCTTCCAGCCACCGGGGCCGGTACTGGGCGACGAGCCCGGCGATCTCGGCGGTGTAGGCGGCGTCCCAGCTCATCCATGCGTCGAGCATGAAATCGTTGTCCGGTCCGATCGCTTCCCGGAGCGTCCGGGCCAGCTCCACATTGCGGTGGATGCCCGCCCGCCCATCGGTCGGGGCGCCACGGGGAAACCACTTGGTCGCCGTGTAGCCCTCGTCGATGAATGCTCTGGCCTGGCGGGCGACGGCTTCCGGCTCGATCGAAAACCCGAGGGCCGACGCGTAGGCGGGGATGCTCTTCCGGACCGGACCGCCCAGCAATCGGTGGACAGGCTGGCCGAGCCAGCGCCCCTTGAGATCCCAGAGCGCGCAGTCGATGGCGCTGATCGCCATCATCGCGACGCCCTTGCGGCCGTGGACCGCGTCCCGGTACATGATGTCCCAGAGCCGCTCGTTGGCCGTCGGGTCCTCGCCGATCAGCAGCCGGGTGAAGACCTGATTGATCTGGTAGGCCGTCTCGTGGGAGACAGGGCCGGCCAGTCCGGTGATCCCTTCGTCCGTTTCGATCTCGAGGAATACGCTGCGGATGCGGAGTCGGCCGTCATCCTGCCGGACGGGGACGCCGAAGTTGTCCTGGACGGCCCGGTGCTCCGGGTAGACATCGATCGGTCGCTGGAGTCGTTCCTCCCAGTACTCGCTGTCGGATTCGAACGCGCCGGTCAGTTCGCGCAGCCGCAGCCGGGTGATCTTCATCGCACCCTCCCGGTTTCGTGGTGGCCCAGGGTCGTCCTCGACCCGGACCGTCGGTCCATTCCGGGTCGCACACGTTGCGACCCCGCAGTCCGTCCGGCAGCATACTGCCGTTGCCGTCCGCGTGGGACCGGTGCGTTCGCGTTCGAATGGAATGGGGTAGGGGACACGTGAGTGAGCGGACGTACCGGCTGATGGGACCTGACGGGGCGTTCTACCGGAGCGTCGAACCCGGCACGCTCGGCGGCAATGCCAGGGACAGGATCTACGGCCGGCTGGATTGCGGGACCGCCCGGTACAACGTCGCCCGGGGCGGCTACGTCGAGCACCGCGTGTTCTTCCGGGATGCGGCGACGGCGGTCGCGGCCGGTTTTCGCCCCTGCGGCAACTGCCTGCGTTCGGAGTACGTGCCGTGGAAGGCTGATCCCGAGGGGTTCCGGACCGCGATGCTGACCGAGGGCGACGCGACGATCCCGGGGAGCGTCGGCCAGGGGGACAAGCTCGCCTGACGATTGCGGCAGGGCGGAGACGGCAAGGGGCGACCCGGAACTGATCCGGATCGCCCCCGCCGTCGCCATTTCCTGCTCGCGCTCTGGCGCTACATCGCCTGCATCGCGGCCAGCACGCGCTGGGGCGTGAAGGGATACTGGCGAAGACGGACGCCCGTCGCGTCGTAGATCGCGTTGCCCACCGCCGCGACGACCGGGACGATCGCCGGCTCACCCGCGCCGAGAGGCGGCTGGTCCGGCCGGTCGACGAGCTCGATGTCGATCACCGGGATATCGGCGAAGCGCATGATGCTGTAGGTCGACCAGTCCAGGCTGGTCACGGACGAGGCGTCGAAGGTGATCTCTTCCTTGAGCGCCCGGCCGATACCCTGGATCACGCAGCCGTCGATCTGGTTCTGCAGCCCGTCCGGGTTGATGATCAGCCCGCAATCGTGTCCGACGGCCACCCGGTTGACGCGGACCGTGCCGTCAGCCGGATTGACGGTGACCTCCACCGCGACGGCGGCGTAGGCAAACTCCGATTCGTAGCGCGCGAAGCCGATTCCCCGGCCGGTGACCGTGCCGTCCGCCGCCGAGATGACTCCGCTGTACTCGGGGCCGGAGGGACGGGCCTCCCAGCCGAACCGCGTAGCGGCACGGCGGATGACCTCGATGGCTCGCGGGTCCGCCAGGTGGCGCAGGCGGAACTCGACCGGATCGGCCTCGGCCAGCGTCGCTAGTTCGTCCATGAAGCTCTCGTTGGCCGTCCCATTGGCGACGGCGCCGAGGCTGCGCAGGGCCGACGGGCGAAGGGGCGGCGTCTCGATCCAGTGGACCGTCAGGCGCTGGTTGGGGAAGGAGTAGTTGTTCGGCCCGTTCCGGTCGCCACCGACCTGTCCCAGCTCGGCCGGCTCGACCGGAGGGTCGATCTGCTGGCCGACCAGCATGTTCCCCGGCTGCCGTCCCGGCCGGGTGGAATGGGTGGGGGTGTAGACGGTGTAATCCCAACCGATGATGTTGCCATCGGCGTCGAGGCCGCCGCGGACGTCCATCACCATCGCCGGGCCCTTGGGCTCCCAGGCGAACTCACCCTGCCGGGACCAGAGCAGCCGGACCGGCCGCCCGACGGCCTTCGACAGGACCGCGGCGTCGGCGCAGACATCATCGGCGCCGTTGTGGCCGTAGCAGCCCGCGCCCTCCTTGTAGATGACGCGGATCTGCTCGGGAGCCAGCCCGATAATCGGGCCGATCGTGCCGGGCAGCGCGTAGACACCCTGCGACGCCGACCAGATCGTCGCCCCGTCGGGCCGGACATCCGCGACCGAGCAGGACGGGCCCATCGAGGCGTGGGCTTGGAACGGCGCGAGGTAGCTTGCCTCGACGACCTGACTGGCCTGCGTGGCGAACGCTCCCTCGACATCGCCGGTCCGGACCGTCTCGACCTCTTCGGCGGGCATCTCCCGCATCAGGGCATGTACCTGGTTGATGTCCGGCAGTTGCTCGATCTGCGACCACGTGATCCGGAGTGCTTCCGCGGCGCGAACAGCCTGCTCTTCGCGCTCGGCGACCACTCCGACGAACGACCCGTTGACGACGACCTGGATGATGCCCGGCATCCCCTGGAGGGCGCTGTCATCCATGCTCTCCACGGTCGCCGCGATGCCGTTGAGCGTGCGGACGAAGGGACGGATGACCCGGGCGTGAACCATCCCGTCGACGGTCAGGTCGTGGATGTAGGCCGGGCCGCCGGTCAGCTTCTCGACGATATCGATCCGGGGAATGGACTGTCCCACGACCCGGTAGGAATCCACCGGCTTGAGGGGAGCGTCTCCCGTGATCGCGGTGCCAAACGTGTCGGTCGCCAGCTCGCCGTAGCTGATCTGCTTGCTGGCGTCGAACAGCGTGGTGACCACGCCGTCATTGACCTGGAGGTCGTCGACCGGCGCGCCGAGTCGCTCCGAGGCCCGGGCCAGCAGGATCATGCGGGCTTCGGCCGCCGCCTGCTGGATGACCGGGCCAGCGACCTGGATGCTCTTGGAACCCGCAGTCGTCCCCTGGTCCGGCGTGAGCAGCGTATCGCCCGCGATCAGCGTCGCCATATTCACGGGAACGTCGAGTTCCTCGACCACGATCTGGGTGAGTGCGGTCCAGAGACCGGTGCCGAGCTCGACCTTGCCGCAGTAGATCGTCACCTTGCCGTCAGCATCAATGCTCAGCCACGAGTCGATCGTATCGCCGGAGACGTCGCGGGTCTGTACGTCCTGCTGCGTCTGGGCGGCCGGCGTGCCGACCAGGCCCGGCTCGATCGACGGGGTCGCCGCGGGAGTGCCCGCGGGTGGCACGGTCGGCTCCTGGGCCAGGAGGCCGGCACGCCGGAACGCCGCAGCCAGGCTGAAGCCGACGACGATGCCGCCGGAGGTCTTGAGCAGGCCACGGCGGCTGATGGCGCCAGCGTGGATGCCGGTTGGATCGCCGGGCTGCTCGTCGCTGATCCGGATGGGGGTATCGGTTGGTGTGGTCATCGGTAGGTCCCTCGTTCCGCTAGACCGACGTGCCCGAGGCAGCAGCTCCGGCGGCGCGCTGCACGGCGCGAACGATCCGGACATGGGTTCCGCAGCGACAGAGATTGCCGTCGAACGCGGTATTGATGTCGTCGATCGTCGGCTCGGGATTGGAGCGGATCAGGGCGGTCGCGGTCATCATCATGCCGGGGATGCAGTATCCGCACTGCGCGGCCTGTTCCTCGATGAATGCCTGCTGGACGGGATGGAGCTTGTCCTCGGTCCGCAGACCCTCGAGCGTGGTGATCTCGCTGCCGACCGTACGCTCGACCGGCGTGACGCAGGAGCGAATGGGCTGTCCATCCTGGAGGACCGTGCAGGAGCCGCACTGCGCCAACCCGCAGCCGAACTTGGCTGCGTGGAGTCCGAGTTCATTGCGGAGGATGTAGAGCAGCGGCGTGTCCGGGGTGGCCTCCACCTGGTGCGATTCACCGTTGACGGAGATGGTGACGGGTCCGACGGGTGTGCTGTCCATCCGGAATCCTCTGGTTCGGGCAGTCGGCTTCGACCAGCCCAGCTGAACGTGAGTGCCTGCGAGCGAGACTCGTTCCCATTGTCTGCCGCTGGAATTACACCGTCAAGCGGCCGAATGATTCGCATTATGAACCACTTCGGACTAATCAGCGGCTGAATACCATGGCTTGGGAACACGCGACGCCCCGGGGCAGCTACTGCCCCGGGGCGTCGCGTCGTGGCCCGGATTGCTGGTCGCGAAGACTACGAGGCTTAGTCCTCGATCTCGAAGCTGGCTTCCATGCCAAGCGACAGGTTGGGGACGCTGCTCTCGGTGTCGAGGAACAGGTCGACCACGGCGTAGTCGCCCGGCTCCAGTCCCTGGAGGACCATCGTCGCTTCCTCGCCGGCCGGGACGGTCAGCTGGCCCACGACCGAGATGCCGTCCGGCAGGCTGGGTCCGGGGACGACCAGCAGCGAGTTGGTCGTCGCGCCGTCCTCGAGGCGCAGCACCAGGGCCTCGTGGTCCTGCTCACCCTCGTTCCGGATTTCCATCGCCAGGGTCGTCGCGTCGGTGCTGTCCGGATCGACCGTGATCTCGTACTCGTCCAGCGTCACCGTCAGCGTCGCGGCGTCCTCCGGGACGGACGGGGTAACGATCTGCTCGGAGACGACCACCCAGCGCGCCGAGGCACGGGCCACGCCGTCCGGGCCGGCCATGCCGAGGAAGGACGCGCTGGAGCTGGAGAGTTCGAGCGTCCACTCGCCCTGCCGGATCTGGTTGCCGATCAGGTAGCGGACGGTGGCGGTCGCGTCGCCTTCGGCGGTAATCGTGACATCGGACACGCTGTCGATGGTGAACGAGGTCGGCGGCAGCTCGCTCGCCAGCCCGGCGAACTCCTCCGCAGAGATCGGATCGTCACTCCCGAGCAGTTGGCCCCGGAAGTCGTCGCCGATCAGCTCGTTGAGCGTCGTGATGTCCCCCTCGGACAGGCAGACCGCGACGGCCCGGACGACGGCCTCGACGTCGGTCGAGACGCCTGCCGGCGCGGCTCCGGCCGGGAAGCCAGCCAGGGTCAGATCCGCGGACGTTCCGCTGTCGTCAGCCACGGGCGTGCCGCTCACCGGCGTCCCGCTGACAGGTGTCCCGCCAACCGGGGTGCCGGTGGTCGCTCCTGTCCCGTCCTCGGCCCGGAGGGTCTGGCGATCGGGGGTATAGCAGGCGGCGAAGTCGAATCCCGGGGTGCCGGACGGCGTCTCGTCGGCGACAGGCGTGCCCTCGTCGTCACCGAGTTCCAGGGAAGCCGGTGTGGCATCGTCTGCCTGGAGTCGAGCCCCCTGGACCGGGAGGACCGGACCGTTCATCCAGAGCCAGTCGGCTGATGCCGCGGCCGGGACCGGGGCGGGTCCACGGGCGGCGAGGGCCAATGGACTGCCCCCGAGGATGAGCACGGCAATCGCGATCAGCCAGATCGCCACCCGGCGAGGCTGCCCGGCGATGTCCGTCTGGTGCGGCTTGAGTGGGAAGCGCAATCGGTACATAGGAAAGAGAACTCCCGGATCGGTCGGTGCGTCGGAACAGCGATACCGCGATGGGTGACGGGTGAACGCCGGTACCTGGCGCTACGGGCCCGCTGAGGGGAATCGCATTGTACCCGTCTACGCTGTTTGCGTGAACGTACACCATGAAGGCGGGAAAGAACGTGATTTCGCCCCCTATACTCGGTTCGACGGGCGGCGCCGATGCATCGTGTCAGGTGACGACCGCACGACATTTTGTCTGATAGGTGGTCCCACGGTCCCGGTTCCGGGCGAGGCCGGTGGAGATCGCTCATGCGGGTATCCAGCACATGACGATGGGAATCGATGGCCGGAACGAGCAGGGTCATGACCACGAGGTACTCCCGGAGTGGGGCGAAGTCCTGGTCCGCTCCGTGGCCCATCTCGCCGCCCAGCTGACGACCGTCCAGATCCAGATGCGCGCGCTCGCCGAAGAGGTCGAGGCCGCCGGCGGAGTGGACGAAGCGGCGGTGCGCCAGCGCCTCCGGCAGCTGGCCGTGCTGCGAACGGGGCCCACCCTGCGGGAGAACCTGGGGCCGGCGCTGGCCGATCTGATCGACATGGAGAGCCTGGAGCGGGACCTGATCGCCTGGCTCTCCGGTCCCAGGGATGATTCCCATGAGTAACCCCGGACGAGCGAGCCGCCAGACGGTCGGGTCCGTTGACGGGATCCCGTACTGGAAGATGAGCGGAAGCGGCAACGATTTCATCGTCGTCGACAACCGGCGCGCGCTGATCCCCGTTGACCGGGAAGTCGCCTTCACCCAGGCCGTCTGTGACCGTGATGCGTCGCTGGGAGCGGACGGGGTGGTGCTGATCGAGCATCCCAACCCCAGCGACGATTCCATCCCGGTGGACTTCGCCTGGCGCTACCGCAATGCGGACGGCAGCGAGGGCGAGTTCTGCGGCAACGGGGCGATGTGCGCCGCCCGCTATGCCTTCCTCAACGGGATCTCGGATAGTCGGACCATCTTCACGACCCCTGCCGGGATGGTGTTCGCGACCGTCGCCGATGGACCCACCGACGACCGCGTCGCGATCGGCATCAGCGATCCGTCGCCGGTCGGACCGGCGGTGAGGCTCTCGGTCGAGGGGCGGTCGGTCACGGTCCACGCGGTCACCGTCGGCGTCCCGCACGCCGTGACGTTCGTCGACGACATCGACAACCCGTTCCCGGAGTTCGGCTCCGGCCCGGACGTGTTCGCCGCCGTCGGGCGGGCCATCCGGCACCACCCTCACTTCGCCCCGGCGGGCACCAACCTGAACGCGATCGCATTCCGAGCCGACGGCGCACTGCTGATGCGGACCTATGAGCGGGGAGTCGAAGCCGAGACCCTCGCCTGTGGCAGTGGAGCCATCGCGTCGGCTGCCGTCGCGACCACGCTGGGGCGTGCCGCCTCACCGGTCCCGGTCGTCGTCCGTGGCGGCAACACGCTGGTGGCGTCGTTCTCCTGGGATACCAACCGGCGCCTGGCGACCAACGTGTCGCTGGCCGGCCATGCCCAGGTGATCACGACCGGCGCATTGTCCCGGGACGTGCTGGGCAGCTGACCGAACCGGGGCGGGCATGATGGGATCGCTCCCCGACCTGATGGCGCTGTCCGTTTACGACGCAGACCTTCGGCAGGTCGCCGCGGACGTCGTGGCGGTTCGTCGCGCCCGTGCCCTGGCGCTCGTCCGGCGCGACACCCTGGCGCTCGACGATGCTCTGGCCCGCGCTCGGCTCGGGAGCATGCGGCGGCGGTCGACCACCATCGCCGTGCTATCACACTTGCCGGCGGGGACGAGCGGACCCGGACCACCTGGGTCTACTGGGTGCGGCTGGCTGAAGCCCGCCGGTGTGCTGGCGAGCCGGAGACGGCCGAGCCGATCCTGGCCGAGGCGGTCCGCGCGACGGCGGACGCTCTCGAACTCGCCTCCCTCCACCACTTCTCCCTCCAGCATTAAGGCAAGGCCCTCATCGACCTCGGGCTATGGGCTGAGGCTCGATCCGCACTCACGGCGGCTCTCGCCATCCGGCAGGCGATCGGCGAGCCGGAGTTGATCCAGAGCACCCTCGCGGACATCGACCTGCTGGACCGTCGATCCGGAGGTATCTGACTCACGCCCGGGTTGGAGCGATCCCGATGGGACGGCGGTGCCGCGCGGCGCGGTACACTGCCGAACGCGATTGGGGGGCCGGTCATACGCCGCCGGACCACCGTGTCTGCGCGGCGGCCGGACGGCCCGGACAGGACCCCGCACAGATGGACGACCACCAGGCGGGGACCCGCTGCGAGAGGACCCAGAGACGATGACCAACAGCCGGACGGCCCCGCACACGACTGATGCGGAAGCGGACGTGGATGCGACCAACGGGCCAGCTTCCGACGCCGCCGCGCCGTCCCGCCCCGAGGTCAGCGACGCGCAGGCCGATGAGTCGACCACCAGCCAGGCGGGTCCGAGCGCCGGGGAAACGCCGGAGCGTGACCCGGCCGGGGCAGGTGGGGCGCTGGATGCCGCACTGCTCGCGGATCCCACCGCGGCCTACCCCGTCGCCGTCGAGGAGGCCGAGGAGCGGGCCGAAACCGCTATTCCCCCGGCCCATCTCCTGGCGATCCCCGGTCCGGCCTACCCGTCTCCGTCCGGCTCCGACGCGGCCTGGTATCAGCCCAACGGCGTCGGTGGCTACGACCTGATGCTCGTCCCGTTGACCGGCGGGCCGGCCGAGAAGGTCGATCTGCCGCTGGAGCTCCGGCCGACCCTCGGCGTCGATGGCGATCCGTCGGGTCCGACCGGCCCGGTCTGGTCGCCGGACGGACAGATGCTGGCGCTGACCGCACTGGATCCGGACACCGGCCGCGACACAATCTTCGTCATCGAGTTCGGCTCCGGCCTGCTGCGGCCACTGGTCGCCCACAATGCCGACGACCGGGGACCGAAGTGGTCGGCTGACAGCCGCGTCGTGGCGTTCACGTCACGCGTCGGGGGCCGCGACCGCATCGCCATCGCTGAGGCCCGCCCGCCCGAGGGCGAGGAGCCGTACGCGATCTACCTGACCGACGGCGCCCAGGATGACCGGGATCCGACCTGGCTGCGGACCGGTGCGGAGATCGCCTTCCGCCGGCGCCGGGCCGACCCCGGCACCGATGACATCTGGATCGTCTCGATCGTCGATGGCACCCTCCGGCAGGCAACCGGCCGCGAAGGGCGCGTCGGTCTCGGGTCCCAGCCTGCGTACCGCCGGGCACCGGTGACGTCACCGGACAAGCCTCAGGTGGCGTACGCGACGAACGAGAAGGACTGGGACCTGATCGCGATCGCGAATACCGACAACGGGACTGGCTGGACGCTGGCCGGCGAGGCCGGTGACAAGGCCGACCCGCAGTGGTCGCCGGATGGCAAGCGCGTCGCCTACGTCCGGACGATGGGCACCGTCACCAACGTCTGCACCAAGGGCACCGCCGCGGCGGTGACGGACATCCAGGATCCCGGCAACGGGATCGCACTCCACCCGCGGTGGCTGGCCGACGGACGGCTGCTCTACTGGTACGCCGACAGCGTCCGCTCTCCCCGCCTGATCGTCCAGCAGCCTGGTCCGAAGCAGCCCCGGACGGTGATCGACCCCTTCGCGGACGCTCCACCGGTCAAGGACTCCCCGGCGGACGACGCCACGACCACCGTCACCCCGGCTACGTCCGACGCCGCTCCGGTCTTGGCCGATGACGCCGCTCCGGTCATGGCCGACGATGCAGGACCGGTCATGGCTCAAACGGCTGAGTCGGACGGGAAGGACGACGCCGGGTCCGAGCCGGCCGAGGCCGTGGCTGCTGATGCGCCCGACGGTGAAGCAGCCGGGACGACCTCGGGCGAGACGTCCGAGGAAACGGCGCCAGCGGATGCGCCTGCCACCGCCGCTACCCTGCCCGCCACGACGACTCCGGCCGCGAGCGAGCAGACGGCGGACGAGGTCCGGGCGTCGATCCCCCCGATCGACCCGTCATGGTCGGTGCCATCCGTCCTGGAGACCCAGACCCCGGACCGGCTCAAGCTGCCGGGGCTGCTCTATCGGCCGGGTGACGACGACCAGGGCGCCACAGCCGAGTTCACGGTCGTCTCGGTTGGCGACGGGCCGCCGTCCCGCGCTACCCAAGCGCCGGATCCGGGCCTGCAGGCCATCGTCGCGGCGGGCTACCCCTATTACCGGCTGAATGTCCGCGGTGTGCCGGGCCTTGGCCGGAACGTCCTCGACGGGCTGGTCGACCTGGCGGACTTCGAGGCGGAGACGGACGACATCGTCAGCGTCGACCGGATGCTACGGGTCGGGGACCTTCGCCTGCCGGATCGCCACGCGATCCTCGGTGTGGGCGCCGGCGGTGCCCTGGCACTTACCGCAGCTGGCGGACGACCGGGAACGTTCGCGGCGGTCATCGCGATCGACCCGGTCACGGACTGGGACCGCGAGTTCGATGGGCTGTCGCCGTGGCAGCAGGCCTGGTACCAGCGCGTCTTCGGTCTGCCGCTCCAGGAGGCCGGCCGCTACGCCCTCCGGACCCCGTCGACCTTCGCCGGTGTGATCGACGCGCCGATCCTGCTCGTGACGCGCGGGGAGCGGCGAGCTGCGATGCTCGCTCCGCTGACCAGCGTGCTGGACGAGCTGGAGGTCGCTTACGAGCACGCCGCGCTCGACGCGGACGTGACGGACGCCGAGGTCGGCCGGGCGGTCGCCGGGTTCCTCGACGGGCTGGCCCGCGGGTAGTCGGCCGCGGATCCAGGCGAACAAGAAACCCGTCGCCGTACCGACGGTCCTAAATACTCAATCAGGCAGCGAACAACGATTAGGCGAGCCCATCGCTACGAGACAGCGGCCCGGCCAGGGATGGCCGGGCCGCGGTCGTTCCTGATGTCCCCGTTATCCGGTAGCTCCTTGTCCGTACCGTCCGGCGCGACCCGTAGCGATGGGGCTCGACCCATCTCGGCCGCCGAACGGCTGAGGGAAAAGACCCGAGTTCAGATCTACCCGGTAACACGGCGGGGGCGGGCAACGGACGGGGCAAGCGCGCATCCTTATGGTCCGTCCGGTCTTGTCAGGTACCAGCGACGGGGGTGGCTGCACTCGTCGTCGCCTCCAGGATGGTTGCGACGAGGCCATCTGCCGGATTAAGGAAGGGCTGCGTACCCGGGAGAAAGACATTCCCGCTGACGGCGACGAGAACCATGGTTCGACGGTCCTCAGAGAAACACGCAGTGGCGAAGGTGAAGTACGACGTGATGGGCTCACGTCCCTCGGCTCGGTAGGTTTCTGCGCACCCTTCGATCTGGCGCGAAGCGGCCTCCTCAGCCGGCGCGCCTCCATGGGGAATCAGGGATTCCTGATAGATCGCGATCTCCCGCTCCGCCCACCCTCGAGCTTCCTCTATCGAGCCGTTCTCCGGGAAGTAGGCGACGATCGTTCGGACCCGATTGCCCTGGTTGTCGACATAGGTGTGAACCTCGGCTTGCACGCTGGTCCCATCCAGCACCCAGAGATAGTGGGAACCGGCCAGTGGGCTCCAGCCGGCCCCGAGCGTGTCGAGCGTTGGCAGGTCATAGGCACTCACGGGTGGCAACGCCCAGAGCGGCGGGACATCGGTCCGGGTCGTGATGGCGGTCGAGTCAGGTCGGACCGGTGTCGGTTCCGCCGCCGGAGGCGTCGCTGCTGGTGACGCGCCACCGATGGCGGCCAGCGTCATGGTGGGCTCGTCGCCAGACTGCGGTGAGCTGAGGTAGACGGCCACCGCAGACAGCCCAACGAGGAGTACCAGCGTCAGCGTGGCGACGAGACCCATGATTCGGCTTTCGGTCCTGCGAAGCGGGCGCGGATCCGCAATGGTGGGACGACTTGACGCTGCCAAGGGCAGGGTCGTCATCGGCAGTGCGGCCGGGGTGGTGTGCTGGTGCATCAGGCTCTCCCAGAGGGTGTCTTCATGACGGCGGATGGCGTCGTCGGGCAGTCCGCTCTGCGCGACGCGGTCGACGGCACGGGCGATCAGGCCGGGTTCGGCGGCAGGGGATGAATCGGTTCCGTCCAGCCAGGCGTTCAGGCGGTCGGCGGCGCGAGCTTCGGTGAGGTCGTCGCGGTGGGCGGGGTGCTGCGTCATCGATCATCTCCGCACAGGAATCCCGGACCGAGCAGCGCGCGAAGCCGGGTGTAGGCCCGAAGCTGGGCCGACTTGGTCGCGGGCAACGAGAGTCCGAGGGTCTGGGCGATCTCCGGTCCGGTCAGCCCCGCCCAGCGCAACTCGACGATGGCGCGCTGATCCGGCGAGAGGTGCGTCATTGCCGCGCGCAGCTGGGCACGTTGGTCGTCTGCGATGACCTTCTCATCCGGCGCGGGGGCGGCCGCGACCAAGGGCGCGGCATCGTCGAGCGGCACGAGTGCGTGGTGCGTCCGGGTCAGGTCGATCACCGTGTTCCGGGCGATCGTGAACAGCCAGGCCGCGACGGAGCCGGACCAGAAGCCGTGGATGCCGGCCAGTGCACGCGTGAAGATCTGCCCGGTCGCGTCGGCGGCGCGGTCGGTGTCGCCGAGGCGGCGGTAGCAGAACGCGAACACCGGCCGGTGGTAGCGGCGGTAGATTGGTTCAAAGTGGCGCGGGTCCGCCTGAGCCCGGAGCATCGCGGCTTCCTCCTCGTCGGCACTGCTCACCCGGTCCGGCGGGTCGGTCCCGCCGGGTGGGCCGTCGGACGTCGCCGTGGGCATCGCTCCCATCCTCATTCCCTCGCTGGTACACGATCCGGATCGGCGATGAGACGGTCGGTGCTGGAAAGGGAAACGATGCGGGCCGGAAAAGGATTCACCTCGCACGGCAACGCCCCGGTTCCCATCCTCTGCGGACGGGAACCGGGGCGTCTTGGTGACGGAGATTGCGAGGCCGAGGCTACCGCACGCCGAGGATCAGCTCGTTGACCAGCTGGTCGAGCTCCTCGTAGCGGCGTCCCCTTGCGGCGAGGGCCGTCGCGTCGAACTGATGCTCCTTGAGCGCCGTGGCCGCGCCAGCTGAGTAGCTGGCAGCAGTCGGACCGGCGTAGGCGGCGTCATCGGTCCGCAGCTCGCCGACGATGCCTTGGATCTCGCTGTCGGCGGCGAACCGCTTCGCCTTGTCCTTCATGATCAGATAGGTCCGCATACAGCCCTGCGCAAACGCCCAGACACCGGCGTCGTCCTCGGTCCGGTACGGGTGGGCGTCGAAGTGGAGCGGACCGTCGTAGCCGCTCTCCTCGAGCAGCTTCACGAGGTAGAACGCCTGCTTCAGGCTGTCCGAGCCGAAGCGGAAGTCCTGGTCGTAGCGGCCGGCGACCTGGTCGTTGAGGTCGATGTGCCAGAGCTTGCCGGCGTCGATGGCCTGGCCGACGGCATGGGTGAAGTTCAGCCCCGACATCGTGTCGTGGGCGAACTCCGGGTTCAGCCCGACCATGTCCGGCTGGTCCAGCGTCGTGATGAAGTGGAGGGCGTGGCCGACCGTCGGCAGATAGATGTGGCCACGCGGCTCGTTCGGCTTGGGCTCGATCACAAAGCGCATGTCGTAACTCTGGTCCTGGACGTAGCGGGTCAGGAAATTGAACGCCTCCCGCATGTACGCCAGCCCCTCGCGCGGGTCGCGGTAGACGTCCGTCTCTGCCCCCTCGCGGCCACCCCAGAAGTCGTAAATCTTCGCACCCAGCTCCGCCCCGATGTCGATCGAGCGCATCGCCTTCTGCACGGCGAAGGCCCGGACCGCGGCGTCAGATGAGGTAAACGCGCCGTCCTTGAAGATCGGATGGGTGAACAGGTTGGTCGTCGCCATCCCGACGTGGAGGCCGGTCTCGTCCAGGGCCGCCTTCAGCCCGGACACCAGCCGGTCCCGCTCCGCCGGGGTGGCGTCGAACGGGACCAGGTCGTTGTCGTGCAGGCTGATTCCCGCCGCGCCGAGTTCGGCGAGCTTGTGGACGGCCCGCACCGGATCCATCGCCGGACGAACGGGATCACCGAACGGATCGCGGCCCTGCTGGCCGACGGTCCAGAGGCCGAACGTAAAGCGGTCCTGCTTCGTCGGGGTGAAATCCGTCATCTCTGCTCCTCGTCCGGCGGACAGGGCCGGATGGTGGTGCCGCCCGTGGCACCGCAATGCCGCCGCACGGACGACTGATCGATGCCCCATTGTCCCCCATTCGGGCGTCGGAGTCTGTTGTCGGCCCGGGACCAGCGATGGAGGACTGGAGTCGGCCCGGGGAGTCCCGGTTGCCGCGACGCCCGCCGCTACCGACAATGGTCCCGGTGGCCGGAGGCACCGGCCGATCCCGGGAGGTTCGTGGTGGGGTATCTGCGCCGGCTGTTCATGGTCGTGACGATCGCGGTCCAGCTCGTCACGCTCGCTTACGTCATGGTTGTCATGGGACAGAGCCAGGCTTACGACATCAACCGGTCGATCGTGAACGCGACCGACGCCCGGGCGGTCTACTACCTCGCCGCGACGGCCTTCGTCCTGACGCTCGCGCTGGCGTTCATGCTCTGGTACGAGCGGCGGGGGCCGTCGCGGCGGACCCGTCGCCAGGCGCTCGAGCATCCCGATGTGCCCGCGACCAAGGCGGGACAATGACCTATCGCTACGCCACCGACCGAATCGACTATTCGGCCTTCGCCAGCGGGCATGTCCTCGTCAGCGCACCGGGACGCACCGGTTTCCCGGCCCGGCTGGCGACCGAGCTGTTCCAGCGGGCCGCGGCCCACCTCGACCGGCGGGAGGTCGCCGCGCCGTGGTCGGTCCTCGATCCGTGCTGCGGTGCGGGACAGCTACTCGCAACCGTCGGGCTGCTCCACGCCGATCGGATCCGGGCGCTGACGGCGGTCGATATCGACACGGACGCGGTCGCCCTGGCCGATCGCAACCTCGCGCTGTTCGCGCCGGGCGGGCTGGGCCGGCGGGAGGCCGAGCTTCGCGCCGCCGCGCTGGATGCCGACCGGCCCGGGCTCCTCGCCGCAGCCGATGCCGCCGCCGCGCTGGCCGCGGCAGCCCGAGGGTCGGGGGCGAACACGCCACTTACCACCAATACGGCCGTCGCCGATGCCACCGACCCGGTGACATTGGGCGCCGCAGTGCCGGTCGGGAGCATCGACCTGGTCATCGCCGATGTTCCGCACGGCAACTGGTCGGACTGGGCGACGAACGCGACGGGTGCCCCGACCGACGTGGCCCCGCTCGATGCGATGCTGGCAGCGGTGCGCCCGCTGCTGTCGCGGGGAGCAGTCGTGGCCATCGCGTCGGACAAGGGACAACGCCCACGGGATGCCGGCTGGCGACGGCTGGAATGGTGGCAGATCGGGCGACGGCGCCTGGAACTGGTGTCGGCGGATTGAGCCGTCCCGGGCCGGCTATGGCTGGAGAACCTGCTCGACGGTGACGAAGGTGTACCCGTCGGCCTCGAGCCCGTCGATGATGCCGGGCAGGGCGTCATAGTCCGCCGTCGCTGCCTCTCCGACATGGAGCAGGACGATCGCGCCGGGCTCGACGCCGTCCAGCACCCGGGCGGTGACCGTCTCGCCGGTCTCCCCGTCCTGCCAGCCGAGCGAATCGACCGACCACATCACGGTGATGCCGTAGCCGGCGGCGTCCGCGTCGCGGAGCGTCTGCGGGCCGAGGTCGCCGTAGGGTGGTCGCCAGTAGGGCCGGTCGTCGTAGCCGTCGCCGAGGTCGGCGATCTCGGCGTGGGTTCGCTCCAGCTCGTCCAGGCGGTAGTCGGTCCCGGGGTCGCCAGCGCCGGTCGAGAAACCGGTGAACGACTGGTGCGACCACGTGTGGTTGAACACCTGGTGACCGTCGGCGACCATCCGCTCGACCAGGTCCGGGTTGGCCGCGGCCCACTCCCCGGTGATCCCGAAGGACGCGACGATCCCCCGGTCCGCGAGCAGTTCGAGGATGGCTTCGGCGTTGCCCCGGTCGTCGCCGCCATCGAAGGTCAGCGCGACTTCCCGTCGACCACTGGTGCCCTGCTGGACGATCGTTGACACGTCCGGCTCGGCGCCCGCGATGACCGGCGGGTCCGGCCGGATTGTTGCTTCCGGTGTCGCCACGGCGGTCGGTGTCGCCGTGGCCGGTCGAGGTCGCGCTTCGGTCGGAGTCGGGGAGGGGGCGACGGTTGCGCCTGCGCTCCCGGACGGGCGTGGGTCGACGGCGCCACCGACGGACGGCGGGACAGTGGCGGTCGCTTCCACCACGGCAGTCGGCGTGACCAGGCCGACTGCCGCGGTGCTGGTTGGCGCGGCGACGCCGATCGGCGCGCCGTTCGTCGGGCCCCCACCGCCGGGGAGCTGCCAGACCAGCAGCGCGGCGAGCAGCAGCGCGGCCAGGCCAGTGATCGCGACGAGGACCCGGGCCCGCCGGTCTGCCGCCGGGGACAGCCGCGACGGGCCAGGGCGTCCCGTTCGGGACGTCCGGCCAGGGGGCACGGTTCTGGAGGTGCTGAATGTCCGGTCCTGCCTGATCGTCATCGGGCTCCCGCCAGTGTACGGACACTTGCCGTCTGTCAGGAGAACCCTACCGGGCCGGACGCCCGGAGGCAACGTCCATACGAGAGGTGCCGCGACGACGGAGCGTCTCGTCAGCGGTGCGAAGTCGTGAAGAAATCGAGGAGGACGGGAGCCAGGACCGCTGGATCGACTTCGTGGGTCTGGCCATCGAGGGTGACCTGAGTGCTGTCCGGAATCGCGTCGGCCAGCTCACGGGCCGAGCGCGGGAACTGATCCGGGCTCGCGCCACCGGTCCCGATCAGCGTGGGGATGCCGATCGCGCGAGCATGGTCTACCGGCACGGCGTTGTCGTCCATGATCGCCGCGTCGTAGGCAAGCGTCGGCGCGACGGCTTCGAAGGCTGGCCACATGGGCGAGTGGGCCATCCCTTCGATCGCCTCCGGAGGTGTGCCGACCAGGGCGAAGAATCGGCGGGCCATCTCGCCTGGCTGGCCCGCCAGCCGGGACCGTTCCTGCTCATCGCGGTAGGTGCGGGCCTCGGCCCGGATCGTCTCGTCGGTGTCAGGACGGTAGGGCGGCTCGTACAGCGCCAGCCGGGTGATCGGCAGGCCGGCGGCGGTGGCGAGCACGGCGAGCGCCGCACCGGAAGAAATCCCGAACACCATGGCGGAGTCCCCGGCCTCCGCGATCACCGCAGCCATGTCCTCGATCTCGCGCTCCACCGCGTAGGGCTGGGTGTCGCCGCTCTCGTTGCGGCCACGCCGGTCGTAAAGGAAGACAGTGAGGTGCGGGGCGAGCAGTGGGGCCAGCGCTGGCATCGGGCCGAACGCGCGGTGGCACATCGCGCCATCGACCAGGACGACGGCCGGGCCGCTCCCGGACCGGTCATAGGCGATGCGGGTTCCGTCGGCAGAGGTCGCGTAGGGCATCTCGGGTTCTCCATGGTGATCAGGTGGCGGACAGGCAGGCACGCAACGAGGGCCAGGAACCGGCGGTGGAGCGGGGTGGCCAAAGCGGAACGCCCGTGGATCAGCGGGCCGGACGCCTGCCCCGGAACCGGAGCGAGAGCAGGGTCAGCCACGCGAACGAGAGCGTCACGCCGGCATAGAACCCAGTCAGGATGATCGGGTTGGTACCTCCGCCGGTCGAGAGCCCGACGATCGCGGCGGTGAACACGACCCCTGTCACCAGCGAGAACAGGCGCCATCCGCGCTTGCCCTCGGCGGCGAACCGGCGGGCCATGATGAAGCAGACGATGATCGCCGAGATGAATGCGAGCTGGCCGAAGACCATGTGGAGAATTCCCGCGGTCGACAGGGTTCCCTGCTCGTCCGGGGTGCCGGAGGGGAAGCCCAGGCCGGGATCGGCCCGGAAGATGCCGGCGCCGATCTGGCCCAGCGCCCAAATCGCCATCAGGCGCGGGACCCAGGTCGACCCTCGTCCTGACGGCATCGCCGCCCGGAAGCCCATTGCCGCGGCCAGCGTCAGCAGGCCGGAAATGATGAATGTCGTCACCTGGATCCAGCCGAGATCCCCGTTGGCAAGGATGCTCAGCGGGTGGCGGGAGAAGTCGAAGGCTTCGCGGGTCAGCCCCTGGGTGAAGCCGGAGATGAGGAAGACGGGACCGGCGAGCGCGCCGCCGAGAAGCAGCGTCCGGGCGGAGAGTCTGGGGTGGCTGGCGACGACGTCCGGGGCCGAGATGGTGTGCGCCATCGGGTGTTCTCCTGTGATTCCTGTCAGGGAGAGGGAGCGGCGGTCAGTTCGTGGCCCGGCGACGAGCCAGGAGACGATCCAGGTTCCGGAACGCCTGGCTGAGCCCCTGGACCATGCCGCGCTCGACGATCTGTTGGAGCAGGTCGGATGAGGCGAAGGTGCTGGTCATGAGCACGTGGGTGCCGTCGGCGACCGCCCGGAAGCGGATTTCGACGTCGATCTCAGGAGACCCGTCGAATCTCGTCCCCGTCTCGTCGACGAAGGTGTCCCGGTAAGCCAGCAGCCCGGGCGCCTCGATTCGCTGGTAGTAGGCCTTCACGCTGGCGTCCATTCCGCCGCTGCCGGGATCCGCGACCAGGGTGTAGTGCCAGACGCCGCCGCGCCGGAAGTCGTGGGCGTGGGTGACGGTCGTGTAGCCATCGGGTCCCCACCACTGGTCGAGCTGAGCCGGCTCGGTGAACGCGGCGTACGCCTCCTCCGGCGTGGCCTCGATGACTCGGTCCAGCGCCAGGACGTGATCCTCAATCCTCGGTTCCAGGTCCGGCAACCGGTCCTCCTTCGCGCAGGCGTTTCAGATGGGCGTCGAGCCGGTCGAGCCGGCCGTCCCAGAAGCGGCGGTACTGACTGACCCAGTTCGAGACGTCGCGCAGTGGAGCCGACTCGAAATGGCACGGTCGGAACTGGGCGTCGCGGGTACGGGAGATCAGACCGGCGTTCTCCAGAACCTTGAGATGGCGGGAGATCGACGGGAGACTGATGTCGAATGGTTCGGCGAGTTGGTTGACGGTCGCGTCGCCCTCGGTGAGCCGCTCCAGGATGCGGCGCCGGGTTGGGTCGGCCAGGGCACTCAAGGTGACGCTCAGGTGATCGATCTCCTCCATTGTGTTTAGCCTGTCTGCTAATTAGCGGGTGTGCTAAATACGATACGTCGGGACGTCAGGACTGTCAATCCCTCACCCCTGCTTGAGGTTGAACCGGAGACGACGACCAAAGAACGAAGCGCGATGGCGTCCTGGCTCAGCACGTCTAGGTCAGGGAACCAGCGGGTCCGATAGACGGGCACGAACACGGTCGTGCCCGCCATCAGTCTGCCTAACGCTTGCCGAGTCTATTGGGTCATGCCCCCTATGGAGACGACAATGTCCGGGTTCTGGAGTGCCTGCCCGGTCACCATCTTCCGCTCCCGTTCCGGAGTCGCGACGAGGCCGGTCTGCCCGGCGGCTCGCGCGCTTCCAAGAGCCACGTGGAGATGACTTAAGGACACTCAGTCTCCGGAGTCGTGAGAGCCATAGTCACCGGCAGGGCGACCGGTGAGCTCGTTCAACTTGCTCTCCATCCGCTCCAGCCGGTGGCGCAGGTCCTCCTCGTCCTCCTCGTAGGAGACGACGCCGATCGCCTTGAACACGCCGGCGAGGATGGCGAACTGGACCGCCAGCTGCCAGAACTCGGACTGGAGGTTCTCGAACAGGTCTCGAGTCCACTGGATGAGGTAGCCGCCCCACGTTGCGGCCTGGCCCTGCTGTGATGCTTCATCGACGGCGGCGAACCACCCCGAGACGAAGTGGACGACCATGCAGACGATCGCCGCGAGCGCCATCGCCCGGATGGCTGACAGTTTCCGACCCTTCATGCCTTGTTCCTCTCTTCACGGATACCCCGGCCGGGGTCAGTCCGGAACGTGACTGGCGTGCCAATCCGCCATTGCGTGGATCGACGCATCCGTCATCCTGGGATCGTCCGAGTCCCGCTGTTGGTGTCGCCAGCCAGATGTGAATGCCAGGCTATCCGATCCGCGCTCCAGTGTACGTACACAACTGCTAGTATGGGAAGGACTTCGGCGGATCGTGTGGTCGGTCCCGCTCCGGTCGACTTCATTGTCCGCGTAGGGGAGCTGACATGGTTGGTCAAGCCAGCGTGGCTAGGGCAGAGACTACTTCGGCCGAACCAGGTGGTCGCATCGGCAACATCGTGCTCTGGGTCGTCCAGGTGGTGCTGGCGCTCGTCTTCGCTGGCTCGGGCATCTCCAAGCTGGCCGGCGATGGATCGATGGTCGACATGTTCGCCGACATCGGGATTGGCCAGTGGTTCCGCTATTTGACCGGGGCGATCGAAATCGTCCTGGCCGGGGCGATCCTCGTGCCCCGGGCCTGCGGGCTGGCGGCGGCTGGGATGGCTGCAGTGATGGTGGGAGCGATCATCGCCACCCTTGCCCGACTGGATGATCCGATCTGGGTTCCGCTCATCCTGCTGATCGTTGCAGCCGGCGTCGCCTTCGCCCGATGGCCGCGAACCCGCCGCCTGCTCGATCGCTCCACCCGGTAATCGGTACCGAAATGGCAGACGCCCGCCCGGATAACGGGCGGACGTCTGTGTTCCCGACTGTCTGCAACAGGATTCCTCCCAAGAGGGGAGAGGCTACCCGCTCAACCGGGCCACCGCTCCCCATGCCGGGCGAAGTCAATCAGCGCGTCGCGGTCGTCGGTCGCCACGCCGATCACCTCGTCCGCTCCGCCGTAGTAGACGTAGTACCGGCCGTCCCGCTCGGACGTGCCGCAGGTGAAGACGACGTTGTCGATGTCGCCGTGCAGCTCCCAGTCCTCTTCGGGTTCGAGAATGGCCGCCGCTGGCCAGTCGATGATCTTGCGCGGGTCCTCGAGGTCGAGCAGCGTGACGCCGAGACAGTAGCGCTTGGGCTGCTCGACGCCGTGATAGATCACCAGCCAGCCATGCTCGGTCCGGATCGGCGGTCCTCCGGCGCCCAGCTTCCAGCCGTCCCAGTTGCCCGGCCGCGGCCGCATGATCTCGACCTAGTCGACCCACTGCCCGCCGGTCATTCGTCGGAGAACGCCAGCCACATGCTGGGCGGCATGCGGTGGAACATGGCGTAGCGCCCGCCGACCCGCTCGGGGAACAGGGCGGCATCCTTGTTGTCCGGCCCCGGGATGACGGTGCCGTGGCGTTCCCAGGTGAAGAAGTTGGTCGTCGAGGCCATCGCGACCTCGATGTTGCCCTCGCTTCAGGCCGTGTAGACCATGTACCAGCGGCCATCGATGAAGGTCAGTCGCGGGTCCTCGACGCCCTTGACCTCGTTGGGCGCCTCCGGGACGAATACCGGCCGGTCCAGCCGGGAGAAGTTCACGCCGTCGGTCGAGACGGCGAAGCCGAGCCGGGAGACGCCGCTGTCCTCGGGCTGGGCCCGGGAGATCAGCACCGTCGCGCCATCGACGTCGGCCACTGCGTTGTTAGACACCGTCCGACTCTCCCAGTCGGACCCGGGGATCGGTGCGAGGACGGGGTTCTGCGGCACGCACTGGAGGCGCGCGTCCGGCGGGGCGACGAGGCGGGCAAGGCCTGGCATGGTGTGAGACCTTTCACAACGGTCGATTCCAGATGGCCGCGGGGGGCAAGTTGCGGACTGGCTCGACCGCGCTGCGCTGTGAATTGCCTGCCACTGGCCTTTGGACGAATGGAGCGGACGTTGACGACCCCGGCCTGGTTTCCCGATGAGCTGATCTTCGCCGGTCCCGAGCATCTCGACGCCGACTACGTCGCCGGGTATGAGCGCAAGACCGGGGTAACTCCGGACGCCGATGTGGCCGTGCTGCAAGGACTTGGCCTTGGTCTGGACGATACCGTGGTCGATCTCGGGGCCGGGACCGGAGCGTTTGCCTTTGCCATCGCCCCGTTCTGCCGGCGCGTCGTCGCGGTCGATGTGTCCGAGGCCATGCTCGAGCCACTCCGGGTAAGGATCGAGCGCGACGGGGTAGTCAACGTCGAACCGGTTCACGGCGGGTTCCTGAGCTACGAGCACCGCGGCGACCCGGCGGCGTTCGTGTACTCCCGAAACGCGCTCCATCACCTGCCCGACTTCTGGAAGGGGGTGGTGCTCTCCCGGATTGCCTCGATGCTGCGACCCGGAGGCATCCTCCGCCTGGTCGATCTGGTCTACGACTTCGGACCCGGCGAGGCCGCGAAGTGGATCGAACCGTGGCTTGCCGGAGCCTCACCCACCAGCGATGTCGGGTGGACCCGCGAGGAGTACGAGACGCACCTGCGGGATGAGTACAGCACCTTCACCTGGTTGCTGGAGCCGATGATCGAGCGAGCCGGTCTGCGCATCGCTGACCGCTGGGTCAGTGACAACCGCATCTACGCCGCGTACACCTGTGAGCGACCAACCTGAACCGGGGAATCGCTGATCGCTCACGGCGTACCGACGGTCAGCCCTTGACGCCTCCGACCGTCAGCCCTTCGATGAAGTAGCGCTGGGCGAGGAAGAACAGGACGAGGATCGGCAGCGCCATCACGGTCGCCATCGCCATCATCAGGTTCCACTGTGGGGCCGTGTTGGACAGCGTCGCGCCGTAGAACTGGAGCCCGAGGACCATCGGGTACTTCTCGAGGGTGCTGAGGTAGATCAGGGCGCCCTCGAAGTTGTTCCAGTTTCCCTGGAAGCTCAGGACGGCGATCGCGAGCAGCGCCGGCTTGACCAGCGGCAGCATGATCTCGCGGAACACCTGGAAGACGTTGGCTCCGTCGATGATCGCCGCCTCCTCGATCTCCCGGGGAATCGTCAGGAAGAACTGGCGGAGCAGGAAGATGTAGCTCGGCCCCCAGGCGAACCACGCACCGACGGTGAGCGGCGAGAAGGTGTCGATCCGCCCGACTTCCCTCCAGATCAGGAACTTCGGGATCAGCGTCAGGATGCCGGGCAGCATCATCGTCGAGAGCAGGATGATGAACAGCACGTTGCGGCCGGGAAAGCGGAACCGGGCGAACCCGTACGCGACGAGGGCTGCGGTGAAGATCTCGGCGATCATCGCCAGGACGGTCGTGAAGACCGTATTCAGCAGCCAGCGGTCAAACGGCAGGGAGGTCCACGCCTCCGGGTAGTTGCCGGGCACGACCGGGTTCGGGATCCACTGCGGCGGGTAGGCGATCAGGGACGCGTCGGACTTCAGCGAGGTCGAGAGCATCCAGAAGAACGGGATCAGGATGATCGCTCCACCGATGGCGAGCAGCAGGTAGACGACGACGCGACCGACCCAGTCCAGCGGGGTCCGGGGACGATCGGGGTCGTTGCCACCGCGGCGGCGCTGGCCGGCCTGGGGTCCGACGGTCGCGAGGTCGGCGGGCGCGCCACCGGGGGTGCCGGGCGCAGCGGGGAGGCTAGCCATTCTGGTTCTTCTCCCCTTCGTAGTGGACCCACGCGGCCGACGACCGGAAGACCAGTAGCGTGAACAGCAGGATGATCAGGAGCATGATCCACCCCAGCGCGGAGGCGTAGCCCATGCGGCCGCGGTCGAATGCCTCCTGGTAGATGTAGACGTTCATGAAGGTGCCGGCGCGGCGCGGCGACTCGATAAAGAAGGCGACGGCGAAGGTCTGCAGCGACCCGATGATCCCGAGGATCAGGACGTAGAACAGCGTCGGACTGAGCATCGGGATGGTGACGTTGACGTAGCGGCGGATGGTGCCCGCGCCGTCGACCTTGGCCGCGTCGTAGAGGTCGCGGGGGATGTTCTTCAGCCCGGCCAGCAGGATGACCGTGTTGGCGCCGAAGACGCCCCAGAGCGCCATGATGATGAAGGCGGGCAGCACGAGGTCGATGTCGGTGAACCAGGCGGGGCGGGCGATGCCGAACAGGTTGAGGAACGGCGACAGGATGCTGTTGATCAGGCCGTTCTCGGTGAACATCCAGCGCCAGAGCAGCGCCGTCGCCGCCGCGGGAAGAACTGCCGGAAGGTAGTAGAGCGTCCGCCAGCCACCGAGGCCCTTGACGTTCTGGTTGAGCAGCGTCGCGGTCAGGAGGGCTCCGAGCAGACCGAGCGGGACGTTGATCACGGAGTAGAGCAGGGTGAACCGCAGCACGGTCCAGAACTGGCGGTCCTCGGTGAACATCCGGACGTAGTTGTCCAGCCCAATCCACCTGGGCGGCTGGAGGATGTTGTACTCGGTAAAGGACAGATAGAGCGCCGCGAGGAACGGCCCGGCGTTCCAGATCACCAGGCCCAGGATCCACGGCACGATCAAGGAGTAGCCTGCGGCCGCCTCGCGACCGACGCCGAACCTGCGCAGCACCCAGTGCGTGGCGACCATTACCACACCGACGAACACGCCAACGCCGACGAAGTCGGTCAGCGTCAGCGTGTACCAGCTCAACATCGGTCACCCCCTCGGATCGCGCAACAGCCCCGGGTTGGTGGACCCAGGGCTGTGGCGTGCTCGGTCGATTGCGCCGGGTCCTACGGCAGCCAGCTCTCCAGCTCGGCGCGGGCGTCCGGCGCGAGCTCCTCGGCTGTCCCTTCCTTCCGGTAGAGCGGGTCGACGTAGTAGTCGAAGAAGCTCTGGTCCCAGTCGGATTGCTGCGGGATGACGTTGAACGGCCGCATGTCCTCGGTCGCCGCGGCGACAATGGTCGCGGCCGATTCCGCCTTGCCCGGCACCGACGCGCTGACCGTCTCGACGTTGGCCAGCGACTGCCGCGGGGCGACGATCTTCCAGTGGTGGATGCCTTCGGTCAGCGCGACGAGGGCGTTGTAGGCGGCGTCGGGGTTGGCGGAGGCACCGTTGATCACCGTCGAGGCGGTGTAGGCGAGCGTCTGGCGACCGGCCGGACCCTGCGGCACGCGGGCGACGCGGATCAGGGCGGCGGCCGGGTCCTTCTGCTGGGCGTAGTCGAAGTCGTCCGTCGCGCCACCGAGGAACATGCCGATCCGGCCGGCCTTCATCAGATCGCCGGCGGACTGCTCGGCCTGTTGGGCCTCGGTCATCCCGTACTCGGGGTTCCAGGTCAGGTCGGCCTTGAACTGCGCACCCTGGATGGCCTCGGCCGAGTCGATCGGGCACTCGGACAGGTCCTCGGTGATGACCTCTCCGCCCGCCTGCCAGATGAACATCTGGATCGGCGGCCACTCGCCGAAGGCGATGCCGTACTGCTGCTGGTCGGGGAGGGTGAGCGCACGGGCGGCCTCGCGGAAGGTCTCCCACGTCATCGTGTCGTCCGGCAGGGGCAGGCCGGCGGCCTCGAACAGGGCCGGGTTGTAGTAGAGCATCACGGGCGAGGCCAGCCACGGCAGGCCCCAGGTCTTGTCCTCGTACTGGACGGAGCGGAACGGCGCCGGCAGGTAGTCATCGACGTTGGCGGCGCCGATGCCGGAGCTGTCGCTGGCCAGCCGCTCGGTGATGTCCAGGATCGCGCCGTTGCTGGCGTAGTTCGGGACGTACTCCTGTGACAGCCAGAACAGATCAGGAGCGGTGCCGCCCGCGATCGTCGTCTGGAGCTGCACGTAGTAGTCGGCCGGCTTGGGCTCCGAAAGGATCTCGAAGTCGGTGGCGGCGGCGTTGATCGGCGCGATGACCTCGGCCAGCTCGTTGGCCTCGTCGACACCGGCCCAGACGCCGAGCCGGATCTGGGTCTTGCCCTGGGCGGAGGCCCGGGGCTGGAAGCTGCGATCCAGCCCGGCGATCGCCGCGGCGCTGAGACCGATCATCGCGCCCCGGCGAAACATCGTCCGTCGATCCATCCGGTTGCGGTTGAGGTCATCGAGATACTCCGCGAACCGGGCGTCAGACGCCCGGTCGCGATCGCGGTGGTGCCACATCGCACTGTTCCTTTCTGGTCAGGGGTCGTCGTGGCCACACCATGGCCAGCGACCGCGGTAGCCGATCCGTAACCGGAGGTCACCCTCTGGTACTGGATTCGCACGTTTTGCGCCCAAGATGAGTATTTTCCGGTACGTGTACGCGCTATACGCCTTGCCGAAAATCCTGATCGGGTACGCTCTTCCACGGAAATCTGACTATCCGGGCCCGCCGGCGGCGGGCGGTGACTGGTCCCGATCAGAAGCCGCAATAAGTTCGACATCGGCCCATTCGATCGGGAGGATCATTGATGACCGAGCCACATTCCTCTACGCTGACGCGTCGGTCCATCGTCGCTGCCACGGCTGCCGGTGTCGCGGCGCTCACCGCCGCAGCCAGAGGGGAGATCATCGACGTGTCCGCGGAAACGAGCCACAACGATCACGAGGAGTCCGGTTCCGGGACGGTCGTCGAGATGCCGTTCGGTGCGCTCGAGGACGGGACCAGGATCTCCATGATTCGAATGACCAACGCCAGGTACATGGAGGTCGGCATCCTGACGTGGGGCGGCATCATCCAGTGCCTCTGCGTACCCGACCGGGATGGCAGGATCGCCAACGTCTCCCTCGGGTTCAACACGGCGAGCGAGTACGAGGCCAACAGCCCGTACTTCGGCGCGATCATCGGCCGGTACGCTAACCGGATCGCCAACGGTCGCTTCGAGCTCGACGGTGAGGAGTTCCAGCTCGAGACCAATGACGGGCCCAACAACCTGCATGGCGGGCCGCAGGGCTTCGACCGCCGGGTCTACGACTGGAAGGACGTCTCGAAGGATGACGTGCTGGCCGTCCGCATGAGCCGCGTCAGCGCGGACGGCGAGGAAGGCTTCCCCGGCGAACTGACGTACAACGTCACCTACACCCTCACCAATGACAATCATCTCAGGATCGATTACTTCGCCACGACGGACAGGAAGACCGTGGTGAACCTGACCAATCACACCTACTTCAATCTGGGCGGCGAGGGGTCGGGCAACATCCTCGACCACGTCCTCCAGATCAATGCATCGCGCTTCACCCCGGTCGACGAGACGGTGATCCCCACGGGTGAGCACGTCGAGGTCGCAGGTACCCCGTTCGACTTCACCAAGCCCAAGCCGGTCGGTCAGGACATCGCCGACACGTCGTCCGAGCAGATCAACCGCGGGCAGGGCTACGACCACAACTGGGTGCTGGACCGGGACGGGACCGATGACCTGTTCGAGTTCGCCACGCTGTCCCATGAGCCGTCCGGCCGGTTGATGACCTGCCGGACGACCGAGCCGGGGGTCCAGTTCTATTCCGGCAACTTCCTCGATGGTTCGCTGATCGGGATCAGCGGGCAGCCATACGCCTACCGGAGCGGCCTCACCCTCGAGACCCAGCACTTCCCGGACTCGCCGAACCAGCCGGACTTCCCCTCCACGGTCCTCGAGCCGGGTGACGAGTACCGCTCGACCACGATCTACGAGTTCTCGATCATCGACGCCGACTGAGAAGCCGTCAGCGACGACGTCCTGAATCTTCCGCTGACGCCCCCGCCATCCCCGGCGGGGGCGTCGTTGGTTCCCGGGCTGGGATATAAGGTTCCAAGTGAATCAGATGGCAGGGACAGAGGGGGAACGGGCATGGCATGGGAATGGGAGCGGGTCTCGGGACCGGACGGGTTCGCCGAGGGGCCGGCCTGGGATGGCAACGGGCTGTTCTTCAGTGTGATCATCCGGGACGAGATCCGCCGGTACGACCCTGTGACGGGCCGGACCACGACGGTCTACCGCAACACCCGGGCGGCCAACGGGTTGCTGTTCGCGCCCGACGGCACCCTGCTTGCCTGCGAAGGGACCGGCGGCCGCGCGATCGTGCGCTACGACCGGGACGGGCAGCGCCACGTCCTGGTCGATCGCCACGACGGCCAGCGGCTCAACAGTCCCAACGACCTGGCCCTGGCGCCGGACGGGACGATCTGGTTTACGGACCCGCGCTACGGGGACGATCACTCGGACCGCGAGCTGGACCACGACTCGGTCTACCGGCTGGATCCCGCTGCCTCCGATGGCGGCCGGACCCTCCACCGGGTGACGTTCGACACCACCCGGCCCAACGGGATCCTCCTGTCTGCCGACGGCGGGACGCTGTACGTCGCGCAGAGCGACTACGACCCGGGCAGTGTCCGCCAACTGCGGGCCTATCCCGTCGGACCGGACGGGATGCTGGGTGCGGCGACAGTGCTGCACGACTTCGGCGAGGCGCGGGGGATCGACGGGATGGCCTTCGACGCCGACGGCAACATCGTCGCTGCCTGCGGCTGGGAGGTGAGCGGGCCAGGCTCGCGGGTCACCGTCTTTGCCCCGGACGGCACTGTCCTCGACGAGTCGCCCCTGCCCGAGGCCCGACCCACCAACTGCGCGTTCGGCGGCGAGGATCTCACCGATCTCTACGTCACCGCGACCGACGGCGGCGTCTGGCGCGTCCGTGGCACAGGGCGGAGCGGGCTGCTCCAGCCACCGGAGGAGCGGCCCTTCACCGGCGCCTGAGCTCCGACCCACGTCGTGAACCTGAACCGGGGCGCGAGCCTAGACCGGGATCAACTCGGTGGTACGGGTGTCGAGGACGCCGAGTTCGACGTGGCGGTCGATGAAGTCGGTGATCGTCGCGAGCATCTGGTCGCAGTGCGGGGCGCTGTTGGAGACGACGGCGACCGTTAGCGTGGCGTAGCTGAGGTCGTCGAGATCCTCCGTCTCGGCGATGGCGGCGTTGAACCGGTTGCGGACCCGGTCAGCCAGCGACCGGACGACGTGGCGCTTGTCCTTGAGCGACGTGCTGCCCTCCAGCCGGAGCCCGATGGTTGCCACGCCTACCGTCGTCGCCATCCTCAGCCTCCCGCTTCGTCACCGGCGACATCCGGGCCGGCCGTGGTCGCCGTCTCCACTCGCCGGACCTTGACCTGGACATCGTCGCCGTCGATCTGCCACTCCCAGACCAGTCCGCGCGGTCCGGCGATCCCGCTGGTCGCGTCGAGGTAGGTCAGGGCATTGACGCGGGTTGTACCAAACGTCGCGCAGATCTCGTCGTCGAACAGGGCCGCGATCGTCGCGCTGGCGACGGTCGGATCGGCGAGGTCGGCCCACGAGACCTCGGCCCCGAGCGCCTGCAGGATCGAGAGCATCGCGTCGAGGAACTCATTGGCGTCCCAGGGTTCAGGCTCGCCCCAGGCGGCGCTGAACCGCTGGCCGATACCGGTCGCCCAGGCATCGAGGGGGACGCCCTGGTCCCGTAGCGTCGCGACCGTGGCGATGATCACCGCCTGGGCGTTCTGCTGCGCCTGCTCGAGTTGCTCGAACTCCTCGTGCCGGTCCCAGCTGGTCTCGAAGTCGCCCGTATTGATGTAGTCAGCCGCGCCCTGCTCACCCATGGATGGTCCCGTTCGATCCTGCCTCGCGGCCGCTCGCCGTCGCCAGAGTGTGGCACACGGCGACGGCCGGATTCAGTCGTCAGGCCCCGATGATCGTGCCCATCGCGTCGACCAGCCGGTCGAGGTCGTCCTGCGTGGTGTAGCCCTGGACCGAGACGCGGACCAGCGCGACGCCCTCGGGCTGCGAGACGTGGCGATGGACCGGGATCTGGATCCGGAACTCGTCGAGCAGGCGGCGCTTGACGGCTGGGGCGTCGTCGCTGGGGAACGGCACGGCGACCAGCTGCCGGTACCACTCCGGCGAATCGGCAGTCAGCGGCTGGAACCGGTCACCTGAGAGAGCGAGCAGACGGCGCTGGGTCTCGCTGGCGAGGCGGTGGCAACGGGCGCGGACGGCGTCCCAGTGGTACTGCTCCTGGAAGTCGATGGCGGCCGGCGTGGCGAGGAACGGCGAGCAGTCCCGCGTGCCGGACCACTGGTTGCGGCGGATGAACGTGCCGTAGGCCCGCTCCGCCTCCTTCATCCCCCAGCCCTCTGCCCAGCCCCATGAGACGGTGGTGGCTTCCACCCACTCGTGGTGCTCGGGACGGACATAGAGGAATGCCGATCCCTTGGGCGTCATCAGCCACTTGTGACAGTTGCTGGAGTAGACGTCGCAGCCCATCGCGGTGAGGTCGAGCTCGCGCTGTCCGACGACGTGGGCGCCGTCGATGATGGTCATGATCCTCAACTCGCGGGCACGGGCGCAGATCAGTTCGGCGGGCAGCGTCAGCGCGGTCGGCGAGGTGATGTGTGAGAAGAAGATCACCTTCGTCCGCTCGGTGACACCGGCGAACAGCGCGTCGACGATCTCCTCGGCGTTCGTCAGTGGCAGTGGCAGCGTCTGCTGGACGACCCTGGCGCCGGCCCTCTGGCAGTAGTGGTCCCAGGTCAGCATCAGGGCGCCGTACTCATGGTCAGTGGTCAGGATCTCGTCGCCGGGCTGGAGGTCCAGGGACCGGATGACGATGTTCAGCCCGATCGTGGCATTGGTGACGAAGACGAGGTCATCGGCCGGGGCACCGACCAGCGGAGCCAGGCGCTCCCGGGCGTCGTCCAGTGCGCGGTTGAGTAGCCCGTCAACGAAGTGGACCGGCTCCCGCTCCATCTCCAGCTGCCACCGGAAGCTCTCTTCCATGACCGGTCGCGGCGTGGCGCCGAACGAGCCGTGGTTGAGGTAGGTGATGGCGGGATCCAGGTAAAACAGGGGGCGGAGTTCTTCCGCGGCGGGGGCCGCTGCCTCGGCGGCGAGGGATGCCGTTACCATCGTGAACCTCTCGAATGCGCTGCAACGACACGCCGGGGTGGGCGGTCGACCGGGACGGGATGGACGGCAGTGTAGCGAGATCCGGTCGGGTCTGGGCGGCGTCTCCGGGCCCCGGTCCCGACCGTTCGGTTCCGTCCGCATTTCAGCGGCAGTAGAGGTTTCGGGACGGCCGACCGTCCCGGCGTTCAACGCCGTTCGTCCCTGAGATCAGGCTCGAGCTCGTGGAGCGCCGAACCCCGCCACACCGATCGAAGGTGCGTTCACCTGCCCGGCCCGGCTCGGGTGTCAGGGTCGGTTTGGATCCATCAGGCGCCGTTCATCGGAGCGAAGCCAGTCCAGGTCATGCTGCAATTGGCGCCACTCCCGCCCGTCCCGTAGGAGAATGATGATCTGGATGATGGTCAGCACGGCGGCGATCGCCGTGAGGATGATCGCTACCAGGGCGTCGGATGCCGCCAGGAGCGCGACGTCCCCGAGAATACCGGCGCTGCCGAGAACGAGCAGCACCCAGCCAAACGTCACGAGTTGAACAAGGACCGTGGCGATCATGAAGAGGCGGCGTGGCATACCCATCCCATCGAAATCCGACGTTCAGGCACCATCGATGTTGAAGGGGCCTGGCGACGGCGTATCGGGGAGACCTCGGGATAGGGTGAAGGACCGGACTGCGCGTCCGGTCTGCTGGCATGGAGTCCCATGCCCGGCCTGATACCCGATGGTGTCTGCACCAGGCAGAGGCTAACCATCAGGAATTGGCGGAGTCCCGTTTTCCACGACCCGTGGTGACTGGCCAGGTCCCGGCGGAGGGATCGCCGGCCCGGGCGCGGCGGTGGTTGCGGCACGAGGCGATGCCCATCGCTCCGAACAGGATGAACGGGATGAGGAAGACGAGGACGGCGAGGATGTTCTGGGCGTCGAACGCGATCTCCATGCGATGGTGCCTCCGCGGCCCGGGACAGAGGTGGGGGTAGGGCCGGATGTGCCTAGCGTAATGGACCCCGGGCCGGAGCGCCGGATCGAGGACCGGCAGCGGCGCCAGACCAAGCCGGGACGCGGGAGGTGATCAGACAGGTACGACGAGCGTCTTCAGCACATCGCCACTGAGGGCCGCGGCCATCGCCTCGTCGAAGCGGTCCAGCGGGTAGGCCTGGGCGAGGAGTGGCCTGACGTCGACGGATCCGTCGGCCAGCGCCCGGATCGACGGCTCGTAGCCGCCGGGGCCGAGGTGACTGCCGTGGATGTTCAGCTCCTTGGTATCGCCAATGATCGTCCAGTTGACCGTCGCCGGCTCGTTGAAGACGCTGAACTCGACGAACGTGCCCAGTTTGCGGACCATTTCGAGTCCCTGCTGGACGGCCGCCGGGTTGCCGCTGGCCTCGATATAGACGTCGCAGCCATAGCCGTCCGTCAGTTCCCGGACGCGGGCGACGGCATCCTCCGCGGTCACGTCGATTGCCTCGTCGGCGCCGAACCGCCGGGCCAGCTCCAGCCGGTAGGGTTTGGCGTCCAGCGCGATCAGCTTGCCGGTCCCGCCGAGCCGCAGCTTCGCGATCTGGAGCATGCAGAGACCGATGTTGCCGACGCCGCAGACGACGACCGTGTCGCCCTGGCGGATATCGCCCCGGTCGACGGCGTGCCAGGCACAGGCCATCGGCTCGATGTAGGCAGCCTCACCGGCGCTGAGGGAATCCGGAACCCGGTGGACCCGCGCGTTGGCGGGGAACAGGTTGTACTTGGCCATCCCGCCGTGGGTCTGCCGCTTGAACCCGAAGATCCAGTGACGCTGGCACATCCAGTACTGGCCGCGCTCGCAGTACCGGCAGGCCTCGCACGGGACGATCTGCTCGGCCACGACGCGGTCGCCGATACCGACGCCGTGCTTCTTCCCGGCGCCGTCACCCAGCGCGACGACCCGGCCAGCGTATTCGTGCCCGGCGATGACGGGACCCTCGAGGAAGCCACCGGCGTTGTCGAGACCCCAGAACAGCGGGCCGCCCAGCCAGCACTTCATGTCCGAGGCGCAGATTCCGATCGCCTCGACCTCGACCAGGAGTTCGCCCGGGCCGGGTTGGGGGACGGGCATCGTCTCGACGCGGTAATCCCGGGGACCGTGGGTGACGACGGCCAGCATCTCCCGCTCACGGACTTCAGTCATCGTGCTGCTTTCTCCACTTCTAATGCAGTGATCGTCTGGTAGCAATATTCATGACACCGGGCACTGGACGTTGTTGTTCTCGATGGAGAGAAGCGTACACCGCAGTTCGACCCGCCACGACGGCGCCCATAGCCCGCGATCCGTCGGGGTTCGCTATCCTGACGGGACGCCAGCCGACGCCGCCGAGCGGCACCACGACGAAGAGGAGCACCGCGATGCCGTTCCTGAGCACGAAGGTCCAGCGCTACCGGACGGACCTGATGCGCCAGTTCATGGAGACGCACCAGCTCGACGCGCTCGCCTTCCTGACGCCGGACTGGTTCTTCTACGGGACCAATTACCTGCTCGACGTCGCGCCCTGGGAGCGACCGGTGATCGCCGTCATCCCACGCGATGGCCGGCCGTTCATGGTCCTGAACGAGCTCTCGACCAATCACATCACGTTCGCGAAGGAGCGGGACTCCCTCTGGGTGGATGACATCTCGCTCTACAGCGAGCATCCGCGCCTGACCGATCGCCTCCACCTCACGCCACAGGTGCCGGAGCTGTTCGCCCAGCGGCTGGCGGCGGCCGGGCTGGGGCGGGCCAGGATTGGCGTCGACGCGGCGACCGAGCCGCTTCGCCTCGCCGCCCAGCGCCTGGGGAACGTGACGCTGGTCCCGCTGGAGCGCGAGCTGCGCGACCTCCGGCTGGTCAAGCACGACGAGGAGCTGGAGCTGATCCGGCGCGCGGGATCCCTGTCGGACTGGGGCCAGGACCGCTACCGGGATGAGATCCGGCCCGGGCGCGTCGTGCAGGAGCTGGACTTCTCGATCTCGGCGCTCATGGCGGATGAGGCGGCGAAGCGTCACAAGGGTGAGCGGGTCGAGATCCGCTGCTGGACATTGTCCGGCCCGTCATCGGCGTCTCCGCACGGGACCGGCGCCGGCGCGAGTGAGACGGTCGAGACCGGGCATGGCCTCGTCAACATCGTGATCGTGCGGATCAACGGGATGGTGGTCGAGAACGAGCGGACGTGGTTCTGCGGCAAGCCCAATGACCGGCAGCGGGCGGCCTACGCCGCGGCGACCGAGGCCCAGCAGGCCGCGATTGACTCCTTCGTGACCGGCCAGCCGCTCTCCGGTGTCGATGCGGCCGCCCAGGCGGTGTACCAGGCGCACGGCTTCGCCCAGTACATCAACCACCGCACCGGGCACGGCATCGGCATCGCGGGCCACGAGTTCCCGGACGACATGGCGTTCAATCCGCGCCCGCTGATGGAGAAGGAGGTCTACTCGGCCGAGCCAGGAATCTATATCCCGGGGCTGGGCGGCTTCCGCCATGACGACACGGTATTCGTCGGCCGGACGCCCGAGCTGGCCACGAAGGCGCCGCGCGACATCGACAGCCAGACGGTCGGGTAGCGGGGCGCCTGGAGCGCTGCCCAGCGACGGCTTGACCTGCCCGTCGACGACTTTCGACGCCCGGCGGCACACCCGGAAGGTGGGTGTGCCGCCGGGCGTCTTGCGTCCATTTGGGCCGGTCGACCGTCCGATCGATCGTCGGGACGCGAGAGCCGGGCACTGGTAACCAGCATGTGGCGCCGTGATTTGTTCACGTCGCCTTTACGCGCCGGGCCGGTAGACCGATATACTTCCAGCAACCTCCCTTCGCCCATCGCTGCCCGGTCATCCTCGGCCGGGCCGCGTCGTGTCCGATCCGTCATTGCTCTTTGCCTGAAAGGTCCCGATACGTGTCTGACTCCAGCACCGCGCGCGGTGGTGTGTCTGCCCGGCTGCTCGTTGCCCTGTCGCTGCTCGGTGCGCTTGGTCCGCTGTCCGTCGATGCCTATCTGCCCGGGTTCCCCCAGATGGCAACAGATCTCGCCACGACCGCCTCGTCGGTCCACCTCACCCTGACGGCGTTCCTGCTCGGACTGGCCGGTGGCCCGCTCGTGATCGGACCGCTTTCGGATCGGTTCGGGCGCCGGGCGCCGCTGCTGATCTCGATGGTGATCTGCACGCTCGCCAGCATCGGCGCCGCCTGGACCGACAACGTCTCGGTCATGATCGCCTGCCGGTTCATCCAGGGGTTCACCGGCTCGGCCGGCATGGTGATCGGCCGCTCGATCGTGACCGATCTCTCGACCGGACGGGCGGCGATCAAGGCGTTCAGCATCCTCGCGGCCATCGGCTCGTTCGCGCCGGTAGTCGCCCCGCTGCTTGGTGGCCTGCTGATGCCGTCGATTGGCTGGCGCGGCGTCCTCTGGGTCGTCGCGCTCGGCGCTGCCCTTGTGACGGTCCTGTCAGCCGTGATGATCCGGGAGACGCTGGCGCCGCAGCACCGGACGGCCGGCGGGATCGCGGAAACCGGCCGGACCGTGATGCGCCTGTCCCGCAACCGCGGCTACGTCGGGTACCTGCTGATCGCCGCGATCGGGTTCGGAGCCATCCTGGCCTACGTCTCCGCGTCGCCGTTCGTGCTCCAGAACGTCTTCGGGCTGTCGCCCGGCGCGTTCTCGCTGGCCTTCGCGTTCAACTCCATGGGCCTGATCCTCGCGAGCTTCATCAACGCCCGCCTGGTCAGCCGGATCGAGCCAGCCCGGATCCTTGAAGTCGCCCAGGCAGGGCTGGTCGGGGTAAGCGCGCTGCTGGCGCTCACTGTTCTGACCGGCGTCGCGACCATCGTGACCGTCCTTCCGATGACGTTCCTGATGGTCACCCTGATCGCGTTCGTCCTCTCCAACGCGTCGGCGCTGGCGATGGTCAGCGTGCCGTCGGGCACCGGCAACGGCACCGCCGCGGCGCTGCTCGGGTCGATCCAGTTCGGGTTCGGCGCCGTCGCCTCGCCGCTGGTCGGTCTCGGCGGTGAGGACAGCGCGACCGCGATGGTCGTCGTGATCGCTGCGTGCGCCGTGGTCGGCCTGGGAGTGGTCGCGGTGGTTCGCCGCTCGCCCGTCATGATCGGGGAGTACGACACCGAAGGTGCCACGACGCCCGCCTTTCCTAGCCACTGACGCGCCGGGACGGCCGCCCCCCTGACAGGAGGGTGAATTGACGGCCGAAACAGACAGGGGGCACGCCAGCGCTGGCGTGCCCCCTGTCTGTTTTGATGACCATTCTGGCCTGACGGCAGCGCCGAGCTACTACGCCTTCGGGGCTTCAGGATCGGCGAAGTAGCGCAGGACGGCTTCGACGGTGACCTGGATCCCGACGCCGAGCGCGTCCTCGTCGATGTCGAACTTCGGGTGATGATGCCCCCAGACGAAGCCCTTGGCCTCGTTGCGCGACCCGACGTGGAAGTAGCACCCGGGGACCGCATTGAGGAAGTAGGACATGTCCTCGGCGCCCATGATCGGCGTCTGCTCGATCGCGTTGTCCACGCCGACGACTGCGGCGGCCGCATCCCGGACGATCTGCGCCATCCGCACGTCGCTGGTTACCGCTGGCGGGCCGAGCTCGTACTCGACGGTCGCCTCGGCCTGGAGCGCCGCGGCGATCCCCTTGATCACCTCCGGGACCCTGCGCTCCAGGTGGTCGCGGACATCCGGGTCGAACGAGCGGACGGTGCCGCGCATCTCGGCGGTGTCCGGGATGACGTTGCCCGCCTTGCCGGCGTGGAGCGCGCCGACCGTGACGACGGCCGCCTTAAGCGGATCAATCTCGCGCGAGACGAGGGTCTGCAGCGCCGTGATGATCTGGGCGCCGACCATGATCGGGTCGACGCAGCCATGGGGGCGAGCGCCGTGGCCGCCTCGTCCCTGGATGGTGACGGAGAAGCTGTCCGCCGCCGCCATCGACGGACCAGCCTTGGACGCGACGACGCCGAGCGGCATCTCCTGCGCCAGGTGGAGCCCGAACGACGCGTCGACATGCGGGTCCTCCAGCGCGCCCTCGGCGATCATCGGCTCGGCGCCGCCCGGACCCTCTTCGGCGGGCTGGAACAGCACCTTGACCGTCCCGGCGAACTGGTCACGCATGCCCATCAGGATGCGGGCGGTGCCCATCAGCATGGCCGTATGGCCGTCGTGCCCGCAGGCATGCATGATGCCGGGCGTCTGGCTGCGGTACTCGACGTCGTTCTCCTCCTCGATCGGGAGGGCGTCCATGTCGGCCCGGAGCATCAGGACGCGGTCGGCGTTCGGGCCGCTCCCCGTGCCGCGGATCAGGCCGGTCACGCCGTAGTTGGCGATCCCGGTACGGATATCCTCCACGCCGAGCTGTGCCAGGCGGGCGGCGACGAACTTCGATGTCTCGACCTCCTGCATCCCGAGTTCGGGGTGCTCGTGAAGGTGGCGACGATCGGCGACGACCCCGGGCAGGATCTCGTCGACGGCGATCTGGAGGTCGGGTGCGGTCGTGGTCATCTGGTCAGGTCCTCATCAGTAGGTAGCTGCAGAGGCGATCGGCGGGACGTCCCCGGGCGCCGGTCCGTCATCCCCGGGATGGCGCATCCGGATTGGCGAAGTAGTTCAGGACGGACGTCACCATTACCTCGACGCCGATGCCGAGCGATGCCTCGTCGATATCGAACTTCGGGTGATGGTGGCCCCAGACCAGTCCGCGGTCCTCGTTCTTCGATCCGACGTGGAAGAAGCAGCCGGGCACTTCCTGGAGGAAGTAGCTCATGTCCTCCCCGCCCATGCTCGGCTCCTTGACGAAGAAGTTGTCCGGGCCGACGACCGACTCGGCCGCCCCGCGGACGATCTCGAACATCGCCTCGTCGTTGACGACCGAGGGGTAGCCCCGGACGAACCGCAGCGTTGCCGATCCGCCCAGCGCCCGGGCAACATCGGTGACGATCGTGTCCATCCGCTCGGCCAGCCGGTCGCGGAGTTCGGTGTCGTGGGTCCGCATCGAGCCGACGAGTTCGGCCGTGTCCGGGATGATGTTCGGCGCGGAACCGGCATTGAACGAGCCGACCGTGACGACGGCCGACTTCAGCGGATCGGTCTCGCGGGAGACGAGGGTCTGCAACGCGATGACGATCTGCGAGCCGATGACGATCGGATCGACGGAGGCGTGGGGCCGGGCACCGTGGCCGCCCTTGCCCTGGACGGTGATGTAGAAGCGGTCGGAGTTGGCCGACGAAGCGCCGGGCCGGGTGGTGATCTGGCCCAGTGGCGTGTCCTGCGCCATGTGCAGGCCGAAGGAGGCGTGGACGTGCGGGTCCTCCAGCGCGCCGGCCTCGATCATCGGCTTGGCGCCGCCGGGCTGGATCTCCTCACTGGGCTGGAACAGCACCTTGACCGTCCCGGCGAACTCGCCCCTTCGCTCCATCAGCAGCCGCGTCGTCGCCAGCAGCATGGCGGTGTGGGCGTCGTGCCCGCAGGCATGCATCACCCCCGCGTTCTGGCTGACGTACTCGACGTCGTTCTCCTCCAGGATCGGGAGGGCGTCCATGTCGGCCCGGAGCATCAGCACCTTGTCGGCGTTCGGGCCGGTGCCGGTGCCGCGGATCAGTCCGGTGACACCGGTCTTCGCGATCCCGGTCCGGATGTCCTCGACACCCAGCTGGGCCAGCCGGGCGGCGACGAACTTCGCCGTCTCGACTTCCTGGAAACCGAGTTCCGGGTGCTCGTGGAGATGGCGGCGGTCGGCCACGAGGCCGGGAAGGATCTCGTCGATGGCGGCGTGGAGGGTGGGCGGAGCGACGGTCATGGCCAGGCTATCCCTTCGAGCGATCGGGCACCGCGGCCGGGCCAGCTGCATCGGCGGCTCCGGCCGGGGCGCCTGTAATGATTCCTCCGGGACCATAGCAGAACCGTCACACCTCTACCGGATCGACCGAGCGATCCGGTGCATCATCATGGTGCGGGATGCCTGGAAGGCACGACGCTGCCGCAGTGACGCCGATTTTTAACGCGCCGTGGTGACAGGGGGACACCCGTTGACAGGGGTGGGAAGTAGAACATACGATCTATCCCGTGCCTGTGTCAGGCGCGCCTTCGGTCAGGCAGATCTGACGACATGTCTAATGAGATGCTTGACAGCGGGTGAGTGTCCGGATATAGTGTACGTACAGTTCCGAGGGGCTACGGGCTCCGGGGACGTGATCACCACTCCTATCAACGGCGCGTCGCGTTGCGGGGCGAGGCGCGGACCGGGATAGGCAGTGGGCAGGATCGGGAACCCGATCGCGTTGCGGGACGCGGTCGGTGGGAACGGTTCGGCGCGATCGCCGACCTGGTCGTGGTTCGTCGGAACTGTCTTTTTCTTACGGCTCTCGCTGTTTGTTCCGTATGATCAAAAATCTGGCCCACGCGCGCGCGAGCCCGCGAGAAAGCACGATTCAACTGCTCGGTCTTGACGACGATGTTGTCGTATCCGCCGGGCCGAATTGGTGATCCGAGAGTGAGTTGGCGGCGCGGCTCTGCAGGTTGGGATCGACGTGGGAGTACAGGTTGAGCGTCGTCTTGATGCTGCTGTGCCCCAGCTGCTCGGCCACCAGCTTCGGATGGATCCCGAGGGTCATCGAGCGCGTCGCGTTGGTATGACGCAGCTGGTGGAACGTGAGCGGCTGGACCACTCCCCGAGACCTTGGGAGAGCCGGTCCAGCCTCGTCGCCTTTTCGGCCCGGAGGAGTATCGGGGTGCTGGCGGATGCCGGACGAGTGGGAACGGAATGCTCGAAAGGACCTTCTACGATCGGATGTTCGTCGCCGGGGCAATGGCGGTGGTAACCGTGACGGTGCTCGGAGTGAGGTGGTATCCCGGTTAGTTTCCAGGAGCGACCTGGTCCGAGCTGATACCTTGGCCGGAGTGCCGCGCGGCCGTGCGGCGTGGCGGCTACGAACGGGACTTGCCTTGTCATGTACGAGAGGGGCGAACCCAACCTGGGGCTGGCGAGAGCTTGCACGAGCGCATGACCCGCGAACGGACGTGTGGCAGACCGTCGTGACGATCGTGACGCTCCTGCTGGCGGTTCGCGGGATCATGTGGCAACTGCCCAACGGCCAGTCCGGTCTGATAGTCCTGGCGCTGGCCGGATCGGCCCTGCTGGTGTTCCCCCGCCCCGTGTTGCCAAGGGCTACCCTGGTCGCACAGGTGGCCGTGTCGACCATCCTGATCCTCCTGATCCCTCATGCGGACGAGTCAGGCGACCTGGTGATCGCGGCCTGGGCATTCGTTCAGCTCTGCCTGTTCTCGATGACGCTGATCATCGGGGGACGTACGGCTGTCCTTGCCACGGTCGGGGTGGCAGCCTTCCTCCTCCTGACCGCGCGCCTCGCTTCGGGCGACATCTCGGATGGCTCGTTCGCTTCGCCCAACGACTTCAACCTCATTACCTGGACCCTTGCCACGTTCGGTATCGCGTCGACTGTCCGTGCCCGTCGGCAGCATCTGGAGGCGGCCCGCGAGCGCGCCGTCCGGGCGGTCCAGAGCCGCGAGACGGAGGCGCAACGCCGGGTTGCCGAGGAACGCCTGCGCATCGCCCGGGACCTGCACGATGCCGTCGCGCACCAGATCGCCGTGATCAGCATGTTCACCGGGCTGGCCCGGACCACGCTGACGACAGCGCCCGACCAGGCGGCCGCGGCACTCTCAAAGGCGCAGGATGCGACGCGCTCGGTCCTGGCCGAGTTGCAGGACATCGTGAAGGTGCTCCGGGCGTCGGACGACGAGGCAGCCGGGCTGGTAGCAGGGGTAGACCCGCCGGCGCCCGGGTCCGGGGCGATCGAGGACCTGCTCCGATCGTTCCGGGACATCGGCCTACGCGTGGTGTACCGGGAGACTGGCACGGAACGGCCGATGGCGGCGGCGGCCAGCCTGGCGCTCTATCGCGTCGTCCAGGAGGCCCTGACCAACACCAGCAAGTACGGCAATGGTTCGGCCGAGATTGAGGTGGTCTATGGTGACGAGGCGGTCGTGACGACGATCCGCAACCGGGTACGTCCAACCCGTTCGCTGGAGGAACCAGACGAGCCGGGCGGATCCGGCTTCGGGCTGATCGGGATGCGGGAGCGGGTCCGGCTGGTCGGGGGGACCATCAGCCATGGGGAGCGGGACGGGATCTTCGTGGTCCGCGTCGAGTTGCCACTGGGGGATCTTGCCAGTGGTCGTTAGCAGGAAGAGCCCCCAATGATCCGGGTGGTGCTCGTGGACGACCAGGCAATGATCCGGGCGGGCCTGCGCGGGATCCTGGAAACGTCCGGTGATATCACGGTCGTCGGGGAAGGTGAGCGCGGGTCACAGGGCGTCGACCTCGTACGCGCTCTCCGGCCTGACGTCGTCCTGATGGACCTGCGGATGCCGGGCGTGGATGGCGTCGAGGCGATCCGGATGATCCGCGCCGACCCGTCGCTAGCCGGCGTGCGCATCCTCGTGCTGACCACGTTCGAGACGGACGACAACGTCTTGGCCGCGCTGCGGGTCGGCGCCAACGGGTTCCTGGGCAAGGGGGCCGATCCCGGCGAGCTGATCGCCGGCGTCCGGCAGGTGGCGGCGGGTGGCTCGCTGCTCTCGCCCGCGGCTACCCAGTCGGTCGTGCAGCACATGGCCACGACCGCCAACGTCGAACCAGCACCTACCCGGGCAGCGCCGCGCCTGAGCAGCGTCCGCCAGATGGAGTCGTTGACACCGCGGGAACGGGAGACGCTGCGACTCGTCGGCGAGGGTCGGGACAACGACGAGATCGCCGACCTGCTCGACATCTCGATCCTGACCGCCAAGACGCATATCAACCGGACGATGAGCAAGCTCGGCGTGAGCAGCCGCGCGCAGCTCGTGCGGATCGCCCACGAGTACGGGCTGGTCGACTGAGGGTCATCTGCCCTCGGGTATCCCACGCCCTGCATGTACTGCGGATGCAGTACAGCCGCTACCACGCCTGCACGACGACGCCTCTCGCCCCGGACGACATCCTTGGACCTACTGGACAGGACCTGCCTGACCAGGAACGACGAGCGTCATTCGACGGATGAGAGGTCAACATGGCACGCGGACTCTTTAACCTGGCCAAGTGGTGCATGAGCCACGGACGCGCCGTCGTGGGGACGTGGCTGGCGGTGTTCCTGGTCGCCGCCGTGGTGGCGGTTTCCGGGCTGGAGTTCTCCGAGGGAGCCTTCAGTATCCCCGGCACCGAGTCGGGCGAAGCGCTCACCGTCATGGAGACGGCCTTCCCCCAGACCGATACCCCCGAGGACCAGATCGACCTGCAGCTCGTCTTCCAGTCAACTTCCGGCGCCGTGACGGATGCCAGCACCTCAGCCGCCATCACGTCGGCGGTCCAGGCGGTCGGGCAGATCGAGCACGTCACATCGGTGTCCGATCCCTTTGACGCGGCTCGGCCGTACGTATCCGAAAACGGGCAGGTGGCCGTCGCCGATATCGCGGTCAACGGCATCGAGGGAGGCACCGACGAGTCCGAGACGCTGAGCGAGCAGATCGACCAGACGGTCGAGAGCGCCCGCGCGGCGGGCCTGACGGTCGAACTGGGTGGCTCGCTGGAGGGGCAACCTTCCGCCGGTGGCAGTGCCAGCGAGGCGGTCGGTCCGATCATCGCGTTCGTGGTGCTGGTCCTGACCTTCGGATCGTTCGTGGCCGCCGGCGCCAACATGCTGGTCGCCCTCTCCGGTGTCGCGGTGGGCATCCTGGGCGTCCTGGCCTTCTCCGCCGCGATGCCGATCCAGGCGTCGACCCCAATCCTCGCCGTCATGCTCGGCCTCGCCGTCGGCATCGACTACTCGCTGTTCATCATCTCCCGCTTCCGTGACGAGCTGCGGGCGGGTCGGTCCATCCAGGAAGCCGTCCCGATGGCGCTGGGTACGGCGGGTTCCGCGGTCGTGTTCGCCGGCCTCACGGTGGTCATCGCGCTGATCGGCCTGTTCGTCGTCAATATCCCGTTCCTCACCGAGATGGGCGTCGCCGCGGCCTTCGCCATCGCCATCGCCGTCCTCGCGTCGCTGACCCTGCTCCCGATCCTGCTCCGGCGGATGGGCTACCGCGCCCTGCCGAAGAAGGAGCGCAGGGAGGCGCAGCATCGCTACGCCTTCAACGGGAATGGCAATCAAGAGGTGTTTGCCGGGACCGATCGCCCTGCCCCGCGTCCCAGCTTCCTGACTCGGTGGGCGAAGCTCGTCACGGCGCGCCCGCTGCACAGCCTGGTCGTCGCCATCGTCGCGGTCGCCATCGTCGCGATCCCCGTCCTGTCGATGGACACCGCGCTCACCACCCCGGGCGGCAGCGACCCCGACAGCAGCGAGCGCCGCGCCTACACCCTGATCGCCGACAACTTCGGAGATGGGTACGAGTCGCCGCTGGTCGTGCTGGTCCAGGGGCAGGACGTCACCACGCTCGCCACCACCGTCACCGACCGGATCGCCGGCCTGGACAACGTCGCCTCCGTCGCCCCGGCCCAGCCCAACCCGGCCAACACGGCCGCCATCATCTCCGTCACCTCGACGGGCGGCCCGAACGATGACGCGACCGCCGAACTCGTCCACGCCATCCGGTCGGCGACCAACGACGTGACTGGGGCCGATGTCGCCGTGACCGGCACGACGGCCGTCGACATCGACATCAACGAGAAGCTCAACCAGGCGCTCATCCAGTACATCATCCTGATCGTCGGCCTGGCGATGGTCCTGCTGGTCCTGCTGTTCCGCTCGATCCTGGTCCCGGTGATCGCCGCGCTGGGCTTCCTGCTCTCGCTCGGCGCCAGCTTCGGCGCGACCGTCGCGGTCTTCCAGTTCGGCTGGGGCATCGAGATCTTCGGCGGCAAGGAGGGCGGGCCGCTGCTGAGCTTCCTGCCGGTCATCATCGTCGGCATCCTGTTCGGCCTGGCGATGGACTACCAGGTGTTCCTGGTCTCCCGTATCCACGAGGCCCACGTCCGCGGCCTCTCGACCCGGGACGCGATCATCAGCGGCTTCCGTCGCGCCGGTGCTGTGGTGGTCGCGGCAGCCCTGATCATGGCGGCGGTGTTCGCCGGATTCGGGACGTCGGGCGAGGCCATCGTCGGCTCGATCGCGGTCGCGCTGACGGTCGGCGTGCTCGTGGACGCCTTCGTGGTCCGGATGATCATCGTCCCGGCGGCCATGACTCTGCTCGGGGCGAGGTCCTGGTGGATCCCGCGCTGGCTGGACCGAGCGCTGCCGACCATCGATACCGAGGGCCGGACGCTCGAGGAGCCGACCAACGTTGAGGTCGTCCCAGGCAGGCTCCACCCGATCGCTGGTCAGGCTGGGTAACCGCCAAGGATCCAGTGATCCGATGTCCTAGCGAGGGGTCACAACCCTGATCGGTACCCGAGCAGCCCTGGTGGATTCCAACCAGGGCTGCTCGGGTACTGACATCCTGGCGATAGGGAACGCCGAGCCGGTGTAGAAATGTGATGACTCAGGTGCGGCCGTGAGGACAATGCGGGCATTGTGGTGGTGATCGTGTGGGGAGTCCTGCCAGGGCCGGCACGGTGCTCGTTGACGGGGATACAGCAAGGTCGGCGATCGAGAAGGGTCGGGCCAATCCAGACACCATGGGAGAGAAGCGGCATGACAAACCGACAGTTCGACGTCACGCAAGACGACAGGGCCGGGATCAGTCATCCAGCCTCATCCGTTGGCGCATTACGGGAACGAATCTACGCGACTCTCACCGCTGTTTCAGTCCTCACCCTGCTGCTCATCCATGTTGATGACGAATCAGCCGCATCGGCGCTAACGAGTCTGGTGCTGTCCCTCGGCACGCTCTGGTTGGCCAGCCTGCTGTCGGAGTTCCTCGCGCACGGAGTCTTCTTCAGTCACACCGAGGATGGGCGCCACGGCATCGCGCGCGACATCTTCTTCACGGCCGGGCAGAGCCTGGTAGTCATGATCGTCCCGTCGGTGTTCCTGTTGCTGAGCCTGACTGATCTGCTCAGCTTGCGAACCGCTCTGATCCTCGCGATCGGCTCGATGATGTTGACGCTGGTCGCCGCTGCCTTGTTCGCGGTCCGCCGCACGGTCATCCCGTTCTGGGGACGCGTGCTGATCGTGCTGGCTGAGGTACTCCTTGGACTCGTTGTAATCGTAGGCAAGACCCTTACTCACTGATCGCCTTTCGGTCTGCCGTCTCCACTGGAGGCAACCACTCCTGTCCATTCCTGGTGATGGCATTCACCGAAAGGATCGACGTCGACGAAGCGGCACCCCAAGGGACGTATGATGTCTCGTATGAGCCGTTCCGCCACTCCACCATATATTGAGCTGGGACCCGACGCCGCGCGGTCCGCTGACGCGCCGCTCGTGTTTGTACGCCTGCGAAGTGAGACCTTCGTCAACGCGCCGACGAATCTTCCCCATCGCCACGGGTTCCACGAGATCTTTCTGATCGAAGCGGGGCGTCTCCGTCACACCGTGGATGGGGAATCCAGGGATATCGGTCCCCATTCCCTCTCGCTGATCTCTAGGGGGCAGGTCCACCTGCTGGACCGTATCGTCGGAGCCGTCGGCTGGATGCTCCGCGTTGCGGAAGAACTCCTGCCAGCCGGAGCGGATGCTCCGTTCTCTGTCCCACCTAGTGGGTACCCAGCCCTCGCCCTCTCGCCAGTCGATCTGGAGTCACTCGCCGCGTTCCCCGACCTCATCGAGGAGGAATCAGCCAGGCCGGCTGGGCCAGAGCGCGACGCCGCACTGCGCGCAGTGCTGACGCTGCTCCTGCTACGGATCGAGCGTATCGCTCGGACCGCTGGCGCTGATCACGCTGCCCGCGAAGAGCAGCGGATCTATCGGGACTTCATCAATCTGCTCGAGCAGGACTACGTGGCGCAGCATGGTGTAGCGCACTACGCTCAGTTACTTGGTCTTGACGCTGATCGTCTCTCGACTGTCCTGAACCATGTCCTGGGATTGTCCACCAAGCGGGTGATCGATGATCGGCTCATGCTGGAAGCCAAGCGACTCCTTCGTCACTCGGGGCTGTCCCTGAAGGAGATCGCGGTCGAGCTGGGGTACGCCGACCAGTTTCATCTCAGCAAGGTCTTCAAGCGGATCGTCGGCCTCAGTCCGCAGGAATATCGGCGCGTCGGTAAATCGACATAGGAAGTCGGCGATTTCGCCATTCGCCACCACCGATCCAGCACCTATCCTCATTACATCGCCGCACGACCAGCGCGTGGCGGGACAGGAAAACCGACATCCTGTCAGAGGAATAGGAGCCACTCATGGATATGACCGCCCGGACCGATCGTCGACAGGTACTCGCTCGTGGCGGGACGGCTGCCATCGCGGGGGCCGCTCTCTCCGGCATGATCGCGCGAATCGCGACCGCCCAGAACGCGACACCGGCCGCTGATGGCACCCCCATCACGGCAGCCGACAGCCAAACCGCCGAGCAGAACCTTGCCCTGTTCGATCAGCTCGACTTCGAGGCCTGGAACAACAGGGACTGGGAGCTGTTCCGCCAGCTTCACACAGAGGACGTCCACGTCGAAGGCTTCGGGCAGACGACGGACGGGATCGATGCGCATCTCGCCTGGGGCCAGGGGTTCATCGCCCAGGTGCCGGACTCGACGATCGTCGCTCATCCGATCCGCATCGGCGCCGGTGACTGGATCGCGGTGACCGGGGTCTCCAACGATGGCTCGACGTCGGCCACCATCGCCCGGTGGGAGGACGGCCGGATCGCCGAGGAGTACCTCTTCTCGCTGATGAGCGGCCCGGTCGCTCCCGGCTCCTAGGCAGCGACCCGCCGCCACGAACCCCATCCCTCAGCTCCCCGGGACATGGGAGGCGGGCGCAGGGTCGCCCGCCTGCCATGACCTCCGCTCTCATCCAACCAGAGGTACCCATGAAGATCTCGCTATGGATCGCCCAGGCCGTGCTCGCCCTCGTCTTCCTCGCCTCGGGAGCGATGAAGCTGGCCATGCCCATCGCCGACATTCACGACTCCCTGCCCTGGACCGCCGACGTCCCGGACCTCCTGGTCCGCCTCATCGGCCTGGCGGAAGTCCTCGGCGCGCTCGGGCTGGTCCTGCCAGCTGCTACCCGTATCCAGCCACACCTGACGGTGATCGCCGCCGTCGCCCTTGCTCTGGACATGGTCGGAGCCACGCTGTTCCACCTGGTGCGAGGTGAGGCATCGTCGATGATCGTCACGGTGATCCTGGCAGCCGCGCTCGCTTTTGTGGCCTGGGGACGGGCTGTCCGCCTTCCTGTCACTCCGCGCGTGGGCTCGCGTAGCCCAGGCACCGCCCGTACCGCGGCGTAGGACGCGTACACCCCGTCATGCACCGTTCCCGCGCCCTGACCGGTGGGGGTCTCGCGTGCCAGTGCCAGTGCCTGTGTCGGCCTGATCGACACAGGCAGGAGGCACAACACGCGACCGCAACTCCGACAGATGCCGGACAACCCCCGAAGAACTCATGGAGGTCACTGTGACGACAGATACACGGCCGACTGCCCTGGTGGAAAACAGTACGGCGAAGGACTTCGCCACATTCGCCGCGGTACACCTCGATGTGACTGATCGCGAGCGGTCGCTGCGCTTCTGGCGCGATCTCGTCGGGCTCGAGCTTATCGGGGATGCGGAGGACGGCATCCAGCTGGGTGCCGGGGGCCGATCGCTGGTCGTCCTGCATCCCGGGGCAACGGGGCCCGCGCCGCGAGCGCGCAGCGGTCTCTACCACCTGGCCCTGCACCTGCCGACCCTGCACGGGTTCGCCCGGGTCGTGGGGCGATTGCATGCCGCGGGCGTCCAGCACTACCCCACCGACCACCTGATGCACTACGCCGATTACATCGACGATCCCGACGGGAACGGGCTCGAGCTCGCCTTCGAGACCCGGGACCGGCTTGGCTCGGCGCGGATGGGGCCGAATGGCCCCGAACTCACGGACGCTGAGGGGCGACCTCACAGTGGCCGGGCGCCGATCGACCTGGCGTGGCTCTTCTCCCATATCCCGGGTGGAGACGTGACTCCCGGGCTCCCGGCGGGCACTTTCATGGGACACGTCCACCTGCGGGTGGCCGACATCGATGAGACGGTGGCGTACTACCGCGACGTCATCGGCTTCACGCTGAACATGTACATGATCGGACTTGGCGCTGCTGACATGTCGGCCGGCGGGTCCTTCCCGCATCGCCTGGCCGCAAATGTCTGGGAGAGCGCCGGCCGCGGCCAGCGGCCCACCGGTGCCTCTGGCCTGCGCTACGTGACCCTGGTTCTTCGCTCTCCGGGCGACCTGGCGGCAACGGTAGCGCGGGTGGAAGCAGCCGGTGGCATCGCGAGGCGCCACGGCGATGGTGTGCTGGTGAACGACCCGTCGGGGAACCACCTGCTGCTCATATCGACCCCGGACAACGGCTGACACCCGAGGCCCGGACGCGTCCGGTGCCCACGCCCGGATCTGACAGAGGTCACTGATGAACGGGTTCAGACCGTTGCCGCGTCGTCCGATCAGTCGGCGATCAATCCTCAGGGCCGGGATCCCGGCTGCCGTCGCGAGCCGGGCCGGGGGGATCCTGCCAACCAGCGGACCCCCCGCGGCGACCACCGGTACCGACGCGGGACGCGGACGGGTCACCGTGACGCGATTGACCTCCAGGCCGATCACCCTCGTCCACGGCAATGACTCCTGGCGCCTGAGTCCCGCCGACCTCGCGCGGGGCATCGTGCTCCCGGATGATCCGGCGACGGACGAGCCGTGGCTGGATCCGTGGTGGATCGAGCAGCTCGTGGATCCCATCATCCTCACGCTGGACATCGCCCCGATGAACGCGACGCTGGGCTGGGACGATGGGCTGTACGTGATGTCGCCTGGTACTCCCGGTCAGATGATCGATCGGACGCAACTCATCGACGACATCCTGGCAGCCGCGGCGAGTGACGACCGTAGCGTGTCCCTCCGGCTGGAGAGGGTCACGCCCGACATCGACGGGACGCGGCTGGATGAGCTGGGGATCTCCGAACTCGTCGCGCAGGGGGACACGTCGTTCGTCGGGTCGTCGTGGGAACGCGGTGAGAACGTGCGTGTCAGCGCGTACTGGGTTTCCCAGACCCTGATCGCGCCCGGTGCGACCTTCTCCTACAACCAGTCGCTGGGACCGATCACCGTGGAGCGAGGCTTCGTCGAGGGCAAGATCATCATGGGCGACTGGTTCACCAGCGCCATCGGTGGCGGGGCGTGCCAGGTCTCCACAACCGTCTACCGCGCAGCCTTGCTCGCCGGGCTCCCGTTCGGCGAGTGGCATCCCCACTCGTCCCGTGTGGGCTTCTATGAGCTGGACGGATGGACACTCGGGTTCGACGCTGCCATCTATCAGGCCGAGAGCGCCGAGGAGTGGCCGCTCGACCTGACCTTCGTCAACACGACCGGCAACTGGCTGCTGCTGCAGCTGGACGTCCTGGGTGAGCGGGTAGTGGCCAGCCTGTACGGCACGGCACCTGGCTGGGGTGTCGGGATCGATGGTCCTTGGCTGGGCGACCCGATCCCGCCGCCTGATCCGGTGGAGCGCACGAGTGCGGACCTCGCCCCAGGGACCCAGGAAGTGACCCAGATGGCCCAGGAAGGGATCGAGGCGACGATCGTCCGGACCGTCGTGTCGATGGACGGGAGCGTGCTGGCCGAGGACTCATTCTACAGTCGATATGAGCCGATGCCGCAGGTCACCCTTGTAGGAGTGTGACTGGTCCCGGAGCATGACCGGTGTCGGCGCCGTCTCTCCTCTCCTCCCATGGAATCGGGGCGCAAGCCGTCGTCCCACGTCCGCGGGGCTCAGGCAGGTATGCCTGAGCCCCGTCGTGTTCCCCGGTCCAGTCTGAAGAGATGCGAAGGACGAGCACCGGACTCATGCTCGAGACGATGCCCGGGCACTTGCGACCCTCCGCGGCGCGTGCTTGGGTGCCATTACCGCCACGAGGGAAAGTGACATGTCGTGCCGGGTGTCCTGCCATATGGCCTCATAGAAGCACGGCCTATCCTGTGAACATGGCGCTGCGAGACACGAAGGCAACGCTGAAAAAAAACGACATGCCTGATCAAGGAGACCCCACCATGAAAGCCGTCCGTCTGCACGCCTATGGCGACATCGACCAGTTCCACGTCGACGACATCCCCACGCCGGTGCCGGCTTCCGGCGAAGTGTTGATCCGCGTCGAGGCATCGGCCGTCAACCATCTCGACCTGTATCTGCGCCAGGGCTTCGTCGCCGAGATGATGCCGCTCGACCTGCCCGCCATCCTGGGAGGGGACGCGGCTGGCACCGTCGAGAGCGTCGGCGACGGCGTGACGACCTTCGCTGTTGGTGATCGAGTGATCGCCCACATCGGCGTCACGGGTCGCGGCTCCCATGCCGAGTACGTAGCTGTCCCGGTGGCCGGGGTCGCGAAGCTTCCGGCCGGAGTCGACTTCGAGCGGGGGGCGGCCCTGCCCCTGTCCGGGCTTACCGGGCGCCAGGCGGTCGACATGCTCGGCGTCCAGCCGGGTGACCGCGTGCTGGTCGGCGGGGCATTGGGTGCCGTCGGTCGAGCGGCGACCCAATACCTGCGGGAGCTCGGTGCCGTGCCGGTCGCCGGCGTTCGGACCGCTGACCTGGACGAGGGCCGATCGGTAGCGGGTGAAGCGATCGATCTGACCGACACGATGGTGACAGCGACCTTCGACGCGGCGGTCGCGGCCTCGGGGAGTACGGTTGCCAGCACGGTCTCGCATGTCCGCCCGGGTGGCAAGGTGGCCGGTGCAGTCATGGCGCCGGAGGGGATCAACCCTGACGTCTCGTTCCTTAGCGTCATGCATCACGACGACCCCAAACACCTGCAGGGGCTAGCCGACGCAGCGGGGCGCGGCGAGATCACGATTCCGATCGCGGCGACGTTCCGTCTGGAGCAGCTGGGCAAAGCGCATAACGCGCTTGCTGGCGGCGCCCGCGGCAAGGTCGTGCTGCGGCACCGCTAGACGACAGGGCGTCCCACGTCATCCCTACAGGAGCACTCGATGACTGAGCTTCCCTCTTCCTTCCAGGACCTCTTGTCCGCACCCGGTGTCGGCGTCCTCACGACAATCGGTCCGGACGGGAGTCCCCAGACCACTGCCCTGTGGTTCCTCCATCAGGACGGACAGATACGTCTCTCGCTCAACTCGTCCCGCCAGAAGACCAGGAATCTGGCTCGGGATCCCCGCGTATCGTTCTTTCTGATGGACCCGGCCAACCCGTACCGGACACTCGAGGTCCGTGGAACGGCCGTGGTCACGCCAGATGCTGATTACGCGTTCGCTGAGCAGGTGGGTGCCAAGTACGGCGGAGTCAACCTGCGCGACAACGACCGCGAGGGGGAGACGCGCGTAATCGTCACGATCGAGCCAGGACGTGTCATCACATTCCCGCCCGGCGCATAGGCGGGATCACGGATCGTGTGGCTTAGCTAGAACAGGGGCGGCGCCGAAAAAGGCGTCGCCCCTTGGCTGTTTCGTGATCCAAGCGAACCAACGGCCCGGCCTCGTCGCGTTTCCGGCTCGGTGCGACGCGCCATGAGAACCAACGGCGTCACCAGCGGCGGTGCGGGCGGCTGCTGTCCCGGGTGTCGCCGGTGGCCGTGGTGCAGATGGTGTGCCGGTGCTGGGCGATGACGCAGTGGCCGAGGGTAGCTGACGGGCGCCAGGAGTGGCGAGTAGGAGGCCGGCATCGGATGGGACGGTGGGCAGGTCGTCCTGACGGCCCCGTACCTGGTTCCTCTTGGAAGCCCGGGGGCGCGGTCACGGCTTGGAGGGGCCGGGCGCGTCATCGTTGAGGAACCCGCGGATCGGTATCCCGCCCGTGGTGCGGGCGTCGGCGTCACCGTCGCCGGCCGCCCTCACGCCCGGCAACGGTGACGGTCGGACCGTCGCTGGCTCATGGGTCCGCTGCCGCCTGACATCATCACCCTGGTGACATTCCATCAGGACGAGCCGGAGGACTATCCCGGCGACCAGGTGCGGCGGAGAAGCATGGCCGGGTGACGGCCCTGAACGTAAAGATGGCCCCGGTGGGTCAGCGACGGGCTAGCGGTAGAAGTACGGGTCCAGGACGGAGATCCGAGTGATCTGTTCGATGGGCAGACCGTTTCGCTCTGCCGCCCGGCGGATGGCCTCCGGGCTCGGGCCATCGTAGACGCAGAAGGTCTTCCGCTTGTCCTCCGAGACGTAGGAGTGGACCCATGTCACCTCAACATCGGCGTTGCGCGCGATGATGTCGCACGCCGCCGCCTCACCCTCCGCGGAGATGGGTAGCCCCAGTCCGTCCGGGAACACTCGCTCGACCATATACCTTGGCATCTCGAGTCTCCTGTCGTCATGCACTGAAAGATCAGTGTCCCGAGTCTGTCAGGAGATGGACGCGTCCACATCGGGGAAACTACCTACGTTGGGTGTGTCGCCAACGAGCCGGTCCGCAAGGATCTTGCGGACGTCAACAGAGCAGCCCCAGCCGCGTCGCTTCCCGGACCGCCTCTGTCCGGCTCCGCGCCTCGAGCTTTCCGAAGATGGTTGTCAGGTGGTGCTCCACGGTGCGGGGTGACAGGAAGAGTCGCTCGGCAATCTCGGCGTTGCGAAGTCCGTCGGCGATCAGCCCGACTATTTCGACTTCCCGCGCCGTCAGTCCGGCAGGGTTGGCCCGGGTGAGGGGCCGAGGGCCTCGTGCCAGATTCCGCACGCCCCGCTCGCGTAATCGTCGCCGGACCACATGGGCCAGCGGACGGGCTCCCAGGTGACCCAGTTCCTCCAAGGATTTGCGCAGATCGCCCTCATCGTCGCTAGCCGCGAGTGCTCGAGCGGCTTCGTACGGGCAGCCAAGCGCCTCCCAGCACGCCGCGGCGCCAGCCGCGTCGCCCGCCATCTCCCGGGCGAACGGCTCGGCCACGCCTGCCGGGGGGGCGTCGAGGTCGCCCACTCGCCACCGCCATGCGGCGAGTTCCCCCAGGTACCAAGCGTGATCATGCCGCGCGGCCATGGCAAACGCCGCGCGGGCTTCGACGCTAGCCCTCTCGCGGTCGCCGGCCAGCCAGGCCATCTCCGCTCGCGCGGCGTGGACGGGGCCCAGCCGCTGGAGCGTCGCGGACGGCGCAGCCAATGCCAGTGCCTCGTCCAGCACGTCCGCCGCGCCCGGGTCGCCGCGGCGGGCACGCAGCCGGCCAAGGGCGACCAGTGCCATCACTCGGCTGATCGTGGCAGAGCCGGGCCATGCGAGGACGATGTCTGCGTCTGCCGCCGCGTCGTCCCAGCGCCCCTGGTGGAGGGCGGACAGGGCTCGCCACGCGAGCGAGTACAGGCGCAGCCGGTCCAGGTCCCGCTCCGTGCAGTAGTGGATCGCTTCGTCGAGGTAGGGGACTGCCCGTGCGAACTGGTACTGCTCCCCGAGGGCCGAGCCAAGGTTGCTCAGTCCGAGCGCGACGAGATCGTCCTGCCCGTCGGCCCGCGCGAGGCGCAGGCATTCCTTGAGGTGCCAGACCCCGCGCTCGTCCCCCGTGACTAGCAGCGCTGATCCGATGACGTTTTGGGCCATGGCGATGTCTGCCGACGTGCCCAGTTCACTAGCCAGCGCGAGCACCCGCTCACCCCAGAACACAGCTGCCGCCGTGTCCCGGTCCAGCATCCGGAGCGCCGCCCGGATCCGGTAGGCGAGAACCAGTTCGGCCACCGGTGGCAGGCGTTCGAGGATCTCGACCGCCGTCGTGATGGCTTCCTCCGCCTCGGCGTTGCGACCGGCCCAGATGAGTAGTTGGGCGAGATGCGCCAGCGTGGCACCCTCACGGAGTCGGCTCCCGGTGGCCCGGTAGATTCCCAGCGCCTCGTGACGAGCGGCGATGGCATCGTCCTGCCGGTCGACCCGCGCACACTCGGTGGCGTACGCGTCCAGGAGATCGGCCCGCGCGAGTGGGTCCAACCCGACCGCGAATCTGAGCACACGCGCGTATTGCTCCGCCGCCTGCCGATGGGCGCCAAGCCGTGCCGCATGCCGTGCCGCCTCCTGCCCGTACATGACGACCGCTGTGCTGTCGCCGGCCGCCTCCGCATGGTGGGTCAGGCGGGCCAGGTCCGCCGACGTGACCGCGTCCAACCGGAGCGCCTCAAGGACCCGGCGCTGGAGGCGGAGTGCCCGCGCGGGGCTGATTGCTCCAAGAATGGCCGCCCGGGCGAGGTCGTGGCGGAAGGCGACGGTCTCGCCAGCGGGGTAGAGCATCCCGGTGGCGACGCACTCGTCTGTGCCTTCCGGGCCCGTAAGGATCGTTGCCAGGAGCCGGACCTCGGCCCGCGCCCCTATCACGGCGGCCGCGTCCAGGGCGAGCCGACCACCCGGTGAGAGGCGGGCAGCCCGGCTGAGCACCGCGTCGCGAACGGTGGCGGGCATCTCCGCCCCGGAAGCGAGGACCTCGGTGACGAAGAAGGGGTTGCCACCGGTCGCTCTGTGCAGTGCGACGGGATCGAAGGGAGTCCCCTCTGCCAGGAGCCGGACGGCGTCCGGCGACAGGCGGGACAGGCTGATCCGGCGCACGGTCCCAGCAGTAGCGAGGTCGCCAAGCACGATCCGGAGTGGATGCGTCGGGCCGGCCTCATCGTCACGGTAGGTCGCGATCAGTAGCACCGGCGCGGCACCAACACGGCGCCCGAAGAAGCGCAGCAGGTCGAGGGTCGCCTCGTCAGCCCAATGGACATCCTCGAACACTACGACGGCCGGACTCCCCGCGACGCTGACGGCAGCGAGGAACGCCTGGAAAATCCCGCCCCGCTCAACATGGGTGGTCAGGGACCGGGCGAGTTCACCACCCATCGCGACGGCGATGTCGGCGACCGGGGCTAGAGGGCGGGGCGTCGAGAGGGAGTCGCAGGCACCGGTGAACACCCGTACCGGGTGACGTACCCCTTGCCGGAACCGTTCAACCAGCGCGGTCTTCCCCACACCGGTCTCGCCACCGACGAACAGGAGGGATCCGCGCCCGGCGGCGGCTTCCCCGAGCGCCCGTTCCAGCGCCGCCAGGTGATCGTCACGCTCCAGCAGGACCATGGGCCGCCCCTCGCGAATCGGTCATCTTCATCGGCCGGTTGCGGCCATGGTAGCGCAGCCACGTTAATCCACAGCGGGACACACTCCTGCTGATGGGGCGAGGCATCGATCGCAGTACGGGACTGCCGGGCCGATCCTCCAGCCCGGATTGCCCCTTCGATTCGGGTCCATACGACCAAGATGGGTGGAAACACGGATTTCCCCTGAGCCGGGAATCGTCATCCTCCGCTGGACGATCGGCGATCGCGCTGACAGCCCACCTGGCACCCCATTGGGCAAGCGGGGGTTGGCGCCGACGCCAACCACTCAGGAGGAGGATGACCATGCCACGTCTCAGGACGCGTCCCGTCCCGGCATCGCTACTGACGCTCGCCGTGGTGCTTACCTTCGTTACCGCGTCGCTCATGCCTCTCGGCCTCACCCGAGCACCCGCCGCGGCCCAACCGCTCTGTCTCGGGGAGACGGTCTGGGAGCCGGAGCGGCAGGAGTGCGTGGCGCTCGAGGACGAGGACAGCAGTGTCCCACCCGTCCCCTCCGACATCCCCAGCACCGCATCAACGGTGACGCCGACACCGGCGGTGCCGTCCGAGCAGCCGCTGCCATCGCCTCCGTCGTCCGACGAGCCCGTGGTCAGTGCGGCCCCCAGTGCCGGGATGGACCAGCTGCCGCCGGACGCCGGGCTGGTGGACATCCCGGCACTGGGCGAGCCAGCCGTCTACGTCTACGCGAGCTTCTACACCTGCCAGGAGGGGCCGGACTGGTACGCCTTCGCCGCCGACCGGCCCGTCGTCGAGTCCCAGATGTGCCTGCAACCGGCGACGCCGAACCTGCCACTCCAGGTGTGGATCGGCGACGACCTGATCGCCATGTCCGATACCTCGGGGGGTGCCCTTTCGGACGGTGGTGCGTACGCCCAGCTTCAGCCGCTGCCAGCGGGGGACCTCACGCTCGTCTCGCAGCCGCCACGGGGCTTCGGCACCCCGGTGGTGTACTGCTCGGTCTGGGATGTCTCCAGCGACCGGCCACGGGAACCGGCTCGGCCCAACCAGCTGTACCCGGCGACGCCTGACGGGGCGATCACCATCCCGGACGTGGAGCTGGACCAGTCGATCACATGCCAGTGGAACAACGTGCTGACCGACGCGAGCGCCGAACTGACGATCCGGGGGTACCAGTGCCCCGCGGGCTACGACCCGTACGGCGTCCAGCCGGCCACCCTGCGCACCGAGTGCCCCTTCGTGACCGACGGTCGCGAGTTCCTGATCGCCGGCCCCGACGAATTCCGGACGGGCATCACGAACGAAACGGGCAACGTCGCGTTGGAGGACCTCGTCCCAGGGCTGACGACGATCATAGGGTTCCAGCCCGGGCCCGAAGAGGCTCCCCTCGTCTACTGCGAGATGACCGGACCCGATGGGCAGACGTTCAGCGGCTACGACTACCAGATCCCGGCGTCGACCAACTCCATCGCCTACATGATCGAGCCGCTGTCGGACCTGCACTGCGACTGGTTCTTCGTCGCGACCGGGGACAGCCTGGAGGCGCCGGGTGCGTCACCGTCCGGGAACCAGCGGATCGGTATCCCGCCGATCGTGCGGGCGTCTGGGTCACCGTCGCCGGCCGCCCTCGCGCCCGGCGATGGTGACCCGCGCACTGTCATCGGCTGATCGGCTCGCATCTCGATCCGGCCATGCTAGCCAACACAACGGAATAGCGGCCCCAGAGCCCGGACCGGTTCCCCGAAACAGAAGGGGGAACGGTCCGGCCTCTCCGCGTTGCCGGCCCGGCGCGATGCCGGAGGTGAGCAGCGGGGTCACCAGCGGCGGCGTGGGTTACTGCTGTGCCGGGTGTCGCTAGGGGCGGTGGTGCAGGTGGTGTGCCGGTGCGGGGCGATGACGCAGTGGCCAAGGACACCTTCTCTGGTTGCATCGCCGAAGGTGGGCATTGGTAGGAATCAACTGGCACAGCATGAGATGAAGGTTCGGGCGCCGGTCCCGCAGCACTCGGCACAGACGGACAGCTTGGACTCAACGACGACGTCCTCGTGGCGTCTCGTGCGAGAGTTGGCGCGCGGGAGCGCAACGGACAGGTAGGCGATGACAGCCGGATGAGTTCGTGAGAGTCGGCCAGAATGCTGCTACGACGCGACGTTGGGTCGTTTCCGGAACTGTCTTTTGCTCCCGATCCATCCGGCTGTCGCAGCCGCTTCGTGGCGCGGTTCGTGTGCGGTCGACAGGCAGCCGAAGGGATGGGACGCTAGCGCCCATCTGCCCGCGCGGCCGGTCGTCGGCCGGCGCGGTTCGCTTCGCAACCGGGAGGAACGTCGATGTACCCGTCCTATCAGATCGCACTGCAGCTCTACACCATCCGCGAGGCCATGGCGCAGGACTTCATGGGCACGCTCGGCACGGTCGCCGAGGCGGGCTACCCTGCGGTCGAGCTGGCCGGGTTCGGCGGGCGCTCCGCCGCCGAGGTCCGGACCCGCCTGGACGAGCTGGGGATGAAGGCGATGGGCGCCCATACCCCGATGAACCGGGCGACGGATGAGCTGGACGCGGCCATCGAAGAACTGCAGACCGTCGGTGCCGAGTACTTCATCGTGCCGTACCTGCAGGCTGACCAGTACTTCCGCACGCCGGACCAGGTCCGCGCGCTGGCCGCCCAGTTCAACGAGATCGGGGCGAAGGTCAAGGCGGCCGGGCTACGCTTCCTCTATCACAACCACGACTTCGAGTTCGTCCCGTTCGCCGACGGCGGCGAGACGATGAGCCCGTACGAACTGCTGATCACGTCCACCGATCCCGACAGCGTCGGATTCGAGCTGGATGTGTTCTGGGTCGAGCGCGGCGGGCACACCGCCCATCGCCTCATCCGGTCGTACCCCAACCGCTTCCCGAGCCTGCACATCAAGGACATGGCCGATAACGGCGACGACGCGCCGGTCGGCGAGGGCAAGCTGTCGTGGCAGCCGGTCCTGGAGGCGGGCGAGCAGGTCGGCGGGTCGCGCTGGCTGGTCGTCGAGCAGGACTACCCCAAGGACCCGCTCAACGACGTGCGGACCAGCTACGCCAACCTCGACGCGATCGTCCGCGGTTCCTGATAGCCTGACGGCCGGTCGATGATCCGGGACGGGCGGCGCCGACGCATCGGTTCCGCCCGTCGTCGATAGAGGAGTGCCGGGTGAGCGAGACGAACAGCGGCGCATTTCCCGAGAGCTTCACGTGGGGTGTGGCGACGGCGGCCTACCAGATCGAGGGCGCGGCCAACGAGGATGGGCGGGGCGAATCCATCTGGGACCGGTTCAGTCACACGCCCGGCAAGGTCCACAATGGAGACACCGGCGACGTCGCCTGTGACCACTACCACCGGTATCCCGAAGACGTGCAGATCATGCGGGAGCTGGGCGTCGGGTCGTACCGGTTCTCGATCGCGTGGCCGAGGATCCTTCCCGGCGGTACCGGCGCCGTCAACATGGCCGGGCTGGACTTCTATGACCGGCTGGTCGAGGAACTGCTCGAGAACGACATTGAGCCCTGCGCGACGCTCTACCACTGGGACCTGCCCCAGGCGCTGGACGTTGGCGATGACCGGGGCTGGCTGACGCGGGACACGGCCGAAGCCTTCCTCGACTACACCGATATCGTCACGCGGCGACTTGGCGACCGGGTCAGGACATGGATCACGATCAACGAGCCGTGGGTGATCTCGTTCCTCGGCTACGGCGTTGGCGTCCATGCGCCAGGCCATCGCGACATGTCCGAGGCGCTGACCGCGGCGCACCATGTATTGCTTGCCCACGGCATGGCGATGCCGGTCATCCGGGCCAACGTCCGGAACGCGCGCGCCGGGATCACGCTGAACCTCAACCACGTCTACCCGTTCGACGAGGACCGGGAGGATGACCATGAGGCGGCTCGCCAGGCAGACATCATGTCCAATCGCTGGTTCCTCGACCCCGTCTTCGGTCGCGGCTACCCGGAGGACCTGCCAGCCATCCTCGGTGGGGCAACGCCACCCGTCATCCACGACGGAGACCTGGAGGCGATCGCCGCCGAGACGGATTTCCTCGGGATCAACTACTACATGCCGGCCTACGCCTCGGCCCGGCAGCAGATGGAGGCGGGTGGACAGTTCCCTCACCCGGACCCCAAGGTCGAGCGGACGGCGATGGGCTGGCCGGTTGAGGCGCGGGGGCTCCGCGACCTGCTCGTTCGTCTCCACACCGACTACGCGCCCCCGGCGATCATCGTCACCGAGAACGGCGCCGCGATGGACGGGGACCGGGTCCTCGCCGGGCGGGTCTCGGATCCGCGTCGAACCGCGTACTTCGCGTCACACCTCGGCGCCTGCCTTGACGCGATTGAGGCTGGCGTCCCCCTGACCGGCTATTACGCCTGGTCGCTGATGGACAACTTCGAGTGGGCCGAGGGGTATTCCAAGCGGTTTGGCATCGTGCACGTCGACTACGCCACCCAGACCCGGACGATCAAGGACAGTGGTCGGTACTTCGCGCTGGCGGCGCGGGACAACCGGCTTCCCTGATCCCTGTCGGCCTGCCTGCCTGGTACCAATTGCCGCTACGGGGTTCGAGTGTCTCAGATGAGACTCGAACCCCGTTTCGTTGTTCGATTTGCATTCCGGACGGGCGGTTTGGCCAGGGCTTGAGCCAATATGGAAGTTTGAAGACTGAGTACACAGTCCCTAATAGTGGTTGACCCCTGTTTGTCATACGTTCAACAAGTATTCCACCTTCCCGGACCATCGGCAAAATACGTATGACAAGGGATTGACCTAGGAAGTTGTGATTTTTTCGTCGCCGCAGCGCCGAAAGGGGTATAGACTCAATAGACAGATGGGCTAGCGGGTTCGGCCAGATAGTCCTACTACAACGACGGAATGATCCTACGGTACAGGGACGCGCGATGGAACCAACTGATTCATCCCGATCAAGTCTGGAACCTTCTCGTACTGAGGCAACGCTTGACCGTGACCGGTTGGCGGACGCGGCACCATACGTGACGTCGCCGCCGGCCGAACCCGCCGACCAGGTCGGAACGACCTGGTGGACGTCCCGCGCGATGCTGACGCATGAGCTCGAGGGTTCGGTGGCCACCATTCGCGCCGTCGCGCGTCTTCTCGCCCGGTCATCTGACGGCCCAGCGGAGCATGTCCGCGGGATGGCCCGGGTGCTGCTCGCCGAGTCCGATCGGCTGGGCCTGCTTGCGGACGACTCCCGGTCCCTGCGTGGAGAGCGGCGTCGGGTGAACATCCTGCGCCAGCCCCTCGATCTGAATGCGACTCTCGATTCCCTACGGAGTTACGCCCGCCTTCTGCAGCCGGGTCGGCCGGTGGGTGTAGCGCTGCCACCGACAACGCTCAGGACATCCGGTTGCCCGATCAGACTGGAGCAGGTGCTGCGGAATCTGATCGACAACGCCCTGCGCTACACGCCCCGAGATCGACCTATTGACCTCCGGCTGCGTTGCCGGGCGGAGCACGCGACCTGGGCCGAGATCTCCGTGATTGATCACGGCCCCGGCATCGCGCCGGACCAGGCCGAGCGGGTGTTCCAGCCCCACTACCGGGCCGCCACCTCCGATGGGGTTGACGGCTCCGGCCTCGGGTTGGCGCTCTGCCGGACCATCGTCGAGAACATGGGTGGGTGGATCTGGCACGAGCCGACGTCCGGCGGTGGGGCGACCTTCACCTTGGTACTGCCGCGTCTATCGTCGGACTTCGAAGACGCCGCGGGAACGAACTAGAGACCACTGTCGCCGGAGCAAGGGACATGGCCACGCTGATCCGGGCGATGCGCGTCCGGGGTGACGGGAGTGTGCATGACGACGCCAGACCCTGCTCGACCGATCGATGCCCTGTTGATTGACGACCACCTGGCCTTTCGACAGGTCCTCGCGATGTACTTCCGCTCGCAGCCCGGGTTCCATACCGTCCTTGAAGCGGGCTCATCCGCTGAGGCCCGGGACGTTCTTGCCCGTCGACCGACCAAACCCGATCAGCCTGTGCTGGTCATCGTCCTCGATCTGCACCTCGGCCCCGAGGATGGTGTCGAGGTAATTCCTCATCTCCAGCGGGCGGCGCCGGACGCGATCATCGTGACACTCAGCGCCGTCGAGGAGGCAGCCCATCTCGGCCGCGTGGTCGAGGCGGGCGCCAGCGCCCTGCTGTCCAAGCAGTCGGACGTCGACGACATCGTCCTGGCCTGCCGGCGGGCAGCCGAAGGTACGGTCCAGATCGACTCGGCCCTTGCCATCCAGTTGATGCGGGCGGCCTCGCGGGAACGATCTGATCGGGAGCAGGTGGCACGCGTCCGGAAACTGCTGACGCCTCGTGAGCTCGAGATCCTCCGGAAGGTGGCGGAAGGGCAAACGGACCGCGAGATCGCCCAGGAACTCCACATCGCGTACGACACCGTCCGGACGCATGTATCTAATGCCCTCGGGAAACTGGGATTCAACAACCGGATCGCCGCCGTCCTGTATTGCATCCGGTACGGGCTGATCCCGCTCGGCTGACCCGGTTTCTGGCACTCAGTGGATCAGTCCAAGACCTTCGCCACGACGCGCTTTGGTGACCTCTGTCACCGTTTCCTTGCTCTGGCTGATCGAAAACTCTTTCAACTGTAGTAGAAGATACAGCCGTCCTGTAGCGGGTAGTACATCTGGCGTAGTTGATGTGTCGAAGCAACAATTGGTCGTAAGCGTGATTGGTTAAGGCCCTTCACCCTCGTAGCCTTTGGATACCACCAGAAAGGAACAGCACGGATCGACCGGCCGGCAATGATGTCTGCTTGGGAAGAGATGTGAATCGGCCCGATTGGGGGCCTGGTTGCCGGGCGGCGACCGGGAAGGGGATTTGTTGTGCCCGCTACGTGGCGGGCAACACAAGTGGAGGTCAGGTCATGCGTTCCATGTTCCAGCGGCTCGGTGCCATCGCTCTCGCCTCAGCCATGATGGTCGGCACGATCAGCGCCGTCAGCGCTCAGGAGCCACAGGGAGCGTCTCAAGGCGGATCTCTTACGATCACGTACGACCAGGTGGCCTATCTGGGCGTGACCGCTGCCAACTACAACGTCAATCTTGGCGAGATCGACGCTTTCGGTATCAATCCCGCGGGATACGACGATGCCGACGTTTGCCGCGACGCCACTCAGCCCGAGAACAATGGTACGCAGGCGACTTACGTAGCGGAGCAGGCGACGACCGGCACGGTGATCAGTTCGACCCCGTACACGCTCAACATCACCAACATCTCCGATCGGTCTGACACCTTCCTTGTATATCTGAACGGCGCTTGCAACGCTACGCCGAACAACTTCAGCCAAGCCCCTGCTGGCGGGTTCTCTGTCCCCGTGCCGGGCGGCGCGACTACTGTGACCGGCGACAGCTGGAGCGTTCTGTTCGGTGCACTTGTCAAGGTCGGTGGTCCTGGATCGGGCTCCTCCACCGTGACCGGCACCATCACGGCTGCTGCGATCTAAGTTCAGTAGGTCCGATCCGGACCGGATGAGGACCGGTGGCCACATTTGGCCACCGGTCGTCGCGGTATAGGGGAATTCTATGAAGACCCGCATTGTCCGGTCACTGCTTCTCCTCTTGGTGACTTTGGGACTCATGCCAGTCGTACCTGCTACTTCCGCTCTCGCGCAAGTGAGCTTTGGGGTTTCGCCGTCCATCCTGCAGGTGGCTGGTACGCCAGGTACGACTGGCGAGCAGGATCTACAAGTGGTCAACAACTCTGAGATCGTCACACCAGTCGTTGTGACAGTCCAGGATTTTTCTGGTATCGACCCTGTTCATTCAGCAGTAGATTGGGTCAGTGTAGAGACGTCCACAATGGATTTGGTGCCCGGCGTTCCAGCAGCTGTCACTGTGTCACTTCATATTCCTGACGATGCGCCGACGGGCGGGGCTTATGCACAGCTGTCAATTCGATCGGTTCAGGAAGAGGGCGCAAACCTCTCGCTCGATGCCGAACTGCTAGTTGGCATCCTGTTTGAAGTCGATGGTGACGGTGACCTGCGCCGGGAGATCGATCTGACTGAAATTGGGCCGGTTCTGGAGATGGATGGCCGGGTCAGCGTCAGAGCCTCTGTTGCGAATACCGGAAATACTGTTGCCTATGTAACAGGCGAGACGCAGCTTGTTTCGGTCGGCGACGAGGACGTGTCGGCCTCCCTCGTTTTGCCGCGGACCAGGATCTTGCCATCTCTCTCTGGAGAGATAACGAGTGAGGGAACTCTTCCACTCCCTGCGCAAAGCTCTTGGACCGCGAGAACGACAATCTATCCCGGCGATCCTGCCGAAACAGACGATCTTGAATCTGTCGAAGTAGAGCTGAATTTTACCGTCAATCCGGTCCTCTCAGCTAGCGCAACGATTTGCGAGAACTTGGGCGGAGGACCAACCGTCAATCTCACCATGTCAAACGACGGCACGATCGGATTGACGCCCGTGGTCAATGTCGGACTGACAACGATTGACGGGAATCTCGTCGCGGGGGCTGCGTCTCAGGACGCCACTGTGGCTTGGCCAGGCCAGGCAACGTCGATTGCGATCGAGGGGCTGCCTCAACTTGGAGGCGGGGACTACGTGCTGACCATCACAGCGTTGCTCGCCGAGGGCCTGGATCCGATCGTTACGGAAGTTCCATTCAGCATCGGCGGGTTCGGCGAGAACGTTGCGCCGTTGTGCGGAACTGATCCAGCCGCAACGCCCGACGAGTAGTTCATTTGCCCGACCGGTTCCCCCACAAGGGAGACCGGTCGGGGTTCACGCCCGGCGTTCCGGCACTGGGGGCTCCCATGCATCCATCCAACCCGCGCTCCCGACCCGTCCCGATGGCCGTCCGGCTTGGCCTGGTCGTCGTCCTTTGCCTGTCGCTGCTCGGCTCCACCCTGGTGGTGCCGGTCGCGGGAGCCGTTCCCGGGCAGTGGCTCGCGCAGGAAAGCCCTGACCGGCCCGGCCGATCGAACGAGCCTGCGGGCGATGACGGTGGTGGGGAGCCTGCCCCGGAGCCACCGGCAGTCGAGCCGCCGGCACCAGCGCCGGACGAGCCTGAACCACCGGCGCCGCTTCCAACCGAGCCCGAGCCGGACGAGCCCGCAGCCCCGCCGGTCGTCGAGCCGACGCCCGAGCCTTGGGGACCGGCCCGGTTGCAGCTGTACGCCCCGGCCTTCGAGCAGACCGTGCTGGACGGATCCGAGGCGACGTTCACGCTGGAGGTTGCGCACCTCGGAGCGGGCGGCCCGGACGCCAAGGAACTCTGGGTCGACGCGCCGGCCGGCTGGGGTGTCCGGATCGCGCCCGCTGCTACAGGGGAGTCGCTCTACGACGCCGACTTCGATGGTCGGCCCGAGACGCGCCCGCTGTTCGTCAACGACTGGACCTACGTCGCCGTCACTATCACCACCCCGGGCACGCTGGACGCGTCCGGCTGGGCGACGGTCCGGGTCCGGGCGACCTCGGCAGTCGCTGACTGGGACGCTTTCCGCAGCTGGATCGATCTGACCGTCACGGCGACTGTCCCGCCGCCGAGTCCGGAGCCGGTCGTTGAACCGCCTGTGGACCCGTCACCATCGATCGAGGCCGGTCCTCCCGCCCCGTCGATGGAGAACTCACCAGCGTCCGATGCGCCCGCATCTGTTGACCCGGAGTCGTCCGACGATGCCCTGAGTTCTCCTGAGGTCGATCCATCGAATGGGGACGCCGATGAGTCCGGCGACCCATCACCGTCCGGGTCGGGAAGTAATCCCGTCCCGTCGATCTCGGGCGAGCCGGCCGCGTCCGTCGAGGCGTCAGGTTCAGCCGATCCCTCCGGGTCCTCACAAGCCGACGCGTCGGGGTCGGCGTCACCTTCGGCTTCTGCCGAGCCGTCCTCGTCGTCCGCCCTGGCGGTGGTCTCTCTCCCTGATGGCGACCCTTCGGCACTGGAGCCGGGCGAATCGGTGACCATCGAGCATGAGTTTGCGGTCGACGGCTTGGCGGACGACGAGGAAGCCATGCTGGCGCTCCGGGCGGACGTCTGGTCTGGGTGGAACGTCGAGCTGGACACCCCATCGGACCCCGTTACCCCGGCTGGCGTCAATGCCGACCGTGTGATCGTCGTCCGTGGCGACCAGGTCATTCCGGTCTCCATCCAGGTCCAGGTCCCGGTCAATGCGGTCGACGGCGACCGCGCCATGCTGACCATCACCGGTGAGCTTCTCGTCGACGATCCGCCCGCAGCATCCAACTCCGTCGTCGCGGAGGATGTCGAGAACACAGATGAGTCTGCGGACGGTCCTGCCTCCGGCTCTGCGTACCGGCTTTCGGTCGTCGTTCCGGATGAGTTGGGGCTGGTAGTCGAGGGGGGAGCGAACTTCGGAGAGGTCGATGTCTTCGGCAGTGTTGATCCCACCGCGCCGGGGCTCAGTTCGGTCGTGGACGATGATGGCGCGACCTACACCGTGGCCGGGGCGGCGACGCTGACGGTCACGGGTTCGGGCGGCGATTGGGAAATCACCTGCAGTGCGCTGGGAAGCGCGGCCGGTGGACAACCGGGCCGGCCACTCGAGTGGCGCACCGCCGATGCCGCCTGGCAACAGTTCACACCCACCGATCAGGTCTGCCTGCGGGGTACTGGACCGGCGACGATCGTGCTCGACCTCCGGATGCGGGTGGGATGGGGCGATCCAATCGGCACCAACTCGGTGAGTATCACGTTCGCGCTCGAGCAGGTGACTTCGTAAACGGCCTGACCTACGAGCGCTTTCTGCGGGGACGCGGACGGGGGAATGGCAGGTCGACGCCATCCCAGGAAGACGGAGGAGAGACGCGGCCGGAACATGGCGTTCCGGCCGCGTCTCTTTCGCTTTCAAACCAGATTGACGTCTCCGGTCGGCTCCCCGCTCTGTTGCGCTCGTCTCATGTGGCTGGCGGCCGGACCATGACGAGGAACGGGACCTCCCGGCCCCGGACCGGACTCATGCACCTGCCGGCCTCGCGGAAGCCGGCCCGGCGGTACGTCGTGATCGCCCGCTCGTTGAAGGTCGCGACCGCGAGCCGGAGGGGCTTGTCCGGTTCGCGGCGCATCGCGAGGTCCAGGCAGGCGGCGAAGAACGGGGCACCGAGCCCGCGGCCGGTCAGATCCGGGCGCAGGCCGAGGCCGATGTCCAGGGCCGGCTCGCGGTAGAGGCCGGCGTTGCGGGCGCCGCCGACCTGCGCCTCATGGCCGAAGCAGACGAACCCGCCCAGGACCGGAGCATCCGGATCCGGCGCCACAGGTACACCTCGCAAACGGGTCCGCCGTGGCAGGCGCAGCCGTGGGCCGGAGTGTCGGGATGTCGCCACGATTCCCGCTGGAAGGTCGGCCGCCAGGAAGCGCTGGCCCAACCCGAGCAGGTCAGGCCAGGCTTCCTCCGGGAGGTCATAGAAGTCGTAGGGAGCGGGGTACCGCCAGGACGTGATCTGGCGAGCGTCCGGCTCCGTCATGGTCCGGAACCGGATCTGGTCGACCCGGAGCGTCGGTTGACCACCAGCGGCCGGGGACGGAGCCAACTTGCGAAGAAGCCGTGCGGGCGAGGCGATGCTCCGGCTCGACGGGCCGGTGGGATGGGTCATCCGGGAGTCCTGTCTGGCACCGTCCCGCGAGAACCAGCGGCGACGGTTGTCTCGCGCCAGCGCAATCATCCCGCCACGGCCCGACGCACGTCATCCCGGTGACGGGCTCAGGCTCCCTGGCCGTCGCTCGCCCGGGCCGCCGCGATCGCCGCTTGGTAGTACGGCTGCTGGGACGGGAAGTAGGCGTCCCATTCGGGCATCGGCGATCCCGCGATCGCCGCGCCCAGACGGTCGATGTAGTACTCCCAGCCCGGGCCGACATCGGACGCATCGAACGGCTCCGGGACGGTCGTCCGGAACCGGAGGGTCGTCTGGTCGTCGGCTCCCTCGAGCTCGACGGTGACGCGCCACGGTTCGAGTGACGCGTCGCCCTGGCGGAAGTCGATGACGAGCCGCCGGGGCGGCACGCACTCGCGGATATCGACTTCTTCCGGCTGGGCCGACTCCTCTGCGGTCATCAGGAAGGTGATCGTCCGGCCCGGACCAGCTTCGCCGGTCCAGGTGCCGATCCAGCGGGCAACGCGCTCGGGCTCGGTCAGGCTGGCCCAGACGTCGGTGACGGGGGCGCGGAAGGTCCGATCGATCAGGACATCGATCTCGCCGAGCCGCTGGAACAGGACGCGTCCGGTCGGAGTTGCACTCGTAGTCATGCCGGTTCCTCTCGGTCGACGGCGACCGGGCGCAGGCGGGGCTGGGCACGGTTGACGGCGTCGGTATCGGCCTCGCGTACCCGGCGCTCACGTCGGGTGCGGTAGACCTCGGTCTCCAGGGCGTCCAATCGCGGGGTCCAGACGTCGCGGAACTGCTCGAGCAGGCGGTCCAGTTCGATCAGCGGGGCGGGCTCGAACCGGTAGCGGCGTTCCCGACCCACGGTCTCCACCGAGACCAGTCCGGCGTCACGCAGCACCCTGAGGTGCCGGCTGATCGCCGGACGGCTGATCGGGAAGCCGGCCGCGATCGCACCAGCCGGCAAAGGCCCACGCTTGAGCCGGATCAGAATGTCCCGCCGAACCGGGTCGGCCAGCACCGCCAGCAGTTCCATGGTCGAAGCGTAACATACCGGTTACTCATTCGGGTGCCGGGAATCGTTGGTGGGTCCGGGACACTTCCGGTATCTCGAAACACATGCTCAGTGGGAGACGGAGGGTTCCGTGCCGGGCGCTGTCTCCAGCGGGTCGGGGTCGGCGGCCAGCGAGGACAGGATCAGGGCCAGACCGGCACCGGCGACCATCCAGGTAGCCGCCACGGCGATGACCGCCGCCGATGGCGCCAAGATGGCGAGCAGCCCACCCCCCAGCACGTTGCCCAGGGGCCGCATCCCTGAAACCACCGTCATCGCCGTGCCATGGAAGCGACCACGAAGGTCAGCGGGGACGCGGCGTTGCGCCTCGATGGTCATCCGGACATGGGCGACGCTCTCGGGGATCACCGCGACGGTCAGCAACCCGACCGCCAGCCAGATCGTCGGGGCCGACCCGGCCGCCGCCAGGACCGCGCCGGACGCCGCGAGCAGGCTCAGGTTAAGGCGCGGCGAGATCCGCGGACCCAGCCAGGGACTGAGCGTGATACCGATCAGCGCGCCGACGCCGACCGCGGTCAGCAGGGCTCCGTAGCCTGCATCGCCGGCGCCAAGCGATTCGACAGCGAAGACCAGGTAGATCGGCTGGAGCGTGCCGAGGCCGAGCCCGTAGACCGCGTTGATGGGCAGAAGCAAGCGAAGGAGGGGATCTCGGGAGGCTAGCCGCCAGATTCGTGGGCCGGGGCAATTGGCCTCGCCTGTCGAGCGATCAGCTCGTGGCCGGGCGTGGATGGGTTTGAGCACGAGCAGCGTCGTGGTGGCGACCAGGAACGTGGCGGCGTCGAACCAGAACGCGGCGGTTATGCCGCTTAGCGCAACCAGTCCGACCGCCAGCAGCGGGCCGGAGAGCATGGCGACGGTGAACAGCCCCTCGGCAAGGGTGTTGATCCGCGCCAGCATCCCCGCCGGGAAGACGTCCGGCAGCAGGGCGAACGAGGCGGGTTGCGCGACGGCGTCGAATACCCCGATCAGGATGGCGAGCAGATAGAGCGTCGGCAGCGAGCCGGACAGGGGAACGAGCGCAACCAGACCGGCGGTCGAGAGGTTGGTCACCGCGAGAATGCCGCGGCGAGGCAGGCGGTCAGCGAGGATGCCGGCGAACGGTCCGATGGCCAGCCGCGGGACTACCCGGGCGGCGAGGACGAGGCCGGTCGAGACGGGGTCGTCGAACCGCTCAAGGACGAGGAGTGGCAGCGCGGCCGTGTTCATGATCCGCCCGGTGGCGGATAGGAGCAGGCCGGCAAGGAAGACGACCATCCGCGTCGTGACCACGGATTCTCCGGGCGCGGCTCCCGGGCGCGTGGTGCGCTTCATTCGGCAGTGACCGGGACGACGTGATCGCTGGTCGCGCCGAACAGGTCGAACAGCCGGATCGTCACACTGCCTAGCTCGCGTCCTTCGGGGATCGGGACGCTCAGTTCGAGCGGGAGGTCGCGGCTCCGACCGGTCCGGAACGCGGCGGCGCTGATCGTCTCGTTGTCCGGCCCGGCGAGGACCGCCCAGCCGTCCAGCCAATCGGACCACGTCGCTGTCAGGGGCATCTCCTTCCCGGCGCGCCGATCGACGAGCACGCCGTCAACGAGCCCGTAGCGTTGCCGGGCGGCGGCAACGCTCGCGGGATCGTCTGCGGCATCGACCCACAGATGGTGGAGCGTGAGGCAGACGGTGCTGCCGGCGATTGCGGCGCGGGCGTCCAGCCGGTACCGCCTTGGTGGGACCCCGGAGAACCCGCCGCGGACAGGAGACTGGGGGGCAAGGGCGTCGGCGGTAGGGCAGGTCATGTGAAGCGTGAAGGGAATGCTCGCCGTCGCCAGCCGGGCGCGAGCCGTCGCGATCGCCAGGGGCGACCGGTCGACGCCTACCCCGGTCCGTCCAGCCAGAGCTGCTGCCAGAACCGTCGTGCCGGAGCCGCAGCACGGGTCGAGGACGATGTCGCCGGGTGCTGTGGTCGCCTCGATAAGCCGGGAGAGCAGGGCGAGCGGCTTCTGCGTCGGATACGCCGTTCGCTCGGCGCCGGTCGGAGACAGCGTGGGGATGTCGTTCCAGACCGAGCCGACCGGCCGGCCACCCTGGAGGTCGTACTCCCGGCCATAGGACCGCATGAACCGGCTCCCGTCCGGGCGAACATGCCGGTACTTGCGGTCCATCGCCGCGGTCACCTCGCCCCGGACCGGGACGAACGTCGCCGCCGGGCTCTTCGCATAGAGCAGGAGTGTGTCGTGCTTGCGCGGGAACCGGTCGCGCGCCGTCGCGTTGCCAAGCCCATAGCTCCAGACGATCTCGTTGCGGAAGGCGTCGGCACCGAATAGCTCGTCCAGGAGCAGGCGGAGGTGGGCGCTGGCGCGATGGTCCACGTGCACGCAGAGCCACCCGTCCCCCGGGAGCAGGTCGTGCGCCCGGGCGAGGAGACCGGCCATCGCCGTCAGGTAGCCGGCGAGGCCCTCCGGCCAGGCATCGCGATAGGCGGGCAGCCTGATGGCTGGCTGCCCGGGGCGTCGTAGCCCGATGGGCAGGACCGCCGAGAAGGTGTCGCCAGTGGCGAAGGGCGGGTCAAGGTAGATCAGGCGCGGCCGGTCCCCGATGCCAGACAACTGGCCTGTCCGGCGCCAGGCGTCGAGGACATCACTTGCGTCCGCGTCGAACAGCGCCGCGTCCCGAGCATGGGTCGGGCCGTCACCATTGGAGGCGGCGACCGGGGAGGCCGCTGGCCAGCGTTCAAGCACGGCCAGTGCCGGACTGTCCGTCGCCGGCTCCGGCGGGATCAGCTCCGGTCGCCCGGGCCACTCCAGCCGGATCGCCGCCGAGGTGGGCGAGTGGTCAGGCATCGGCCTCGTCGCCGGGGCTCACGGAGCCGCTCGGGATCGCGTCGGCGGCCGTGCCACGGCGGGAGTAGCGGGGCGGCACCACGGGCAGGTCCCGGACACCGGCCACGCTGTCATCGGCGGCCACGCGATTGTGCCGCTCCAGGCCGCAGCGCAGGCAGCGATGGACGATGACTTCCTCTCCGTCCGGTCGCTCGAATCGGCCGATCGGCTCCATCAGCCCGCCGCACTGGCTGGCCCGGTCGCCCATCCGCCGGTCATCGACGTGGAGGCTGTACAGGCAGTACGGGCAATGGTTGCGGTTGTGCCCGCCACCGATCGTCAAGTCGACCCGTCGTCCGCAGTGGCCGCAGACGAAGGGCTGCCGCTCATCTGGCGTGAGTCGGCTCGGTCGAGAGGCAGGACCGCTGGGAGACGCAGCCGGACGCCGCGTCGTCGCCTGCTCCTCCCGGGCCCGCCGGCGCTCGGCCCGCTGGGCGTCCCTCCGCTTGCGATGCGTCGGCATCCGTGTACCGTCCTCCCCTGAGATCCCGCGCGCCGGGCCTGTCGACAGCTTCTGCCGAGCGGTATCCACGACCGGGCAACGATACACCCGGCATGCCATCGGTGACCGGGAAGTCGATCCATTTCCCTGGACAGCAAAGCGCGAAGGTTTCCCTCGAAGTTCACCGGGACGATACGGTACGATCCTCGTTCGCCCATCCCCTCCCGGCGTTGTCTCTGGCGCGCTTTCTGGAGTCGTCCATGCGGGACCGTGTATCCGTCCGAGATCAGGTGGCATCGGCTCCCTGGCACCGGCAGTCGCTCGGCTCGGTTCTCAGAGCCGAACCCCGGACTACCCCGCTGGAACGGGTATTCGCTCGTCCCCTGACCACGCTGATCACCTCCATCGTCCTCTACCTCGTCGCGGCCGCGGTCCTGATCCTCACCCTTGGCAACGTCCCGAACGTCGCGTTCAACTGGGAGGCGTACACCGCCCGCGACGTGTTCGCGCTGGCGGACGGCAGCCGGGACCCCGGCTCGCTCCTGCGTTTGCGTGACGGGCTGATGACCGACAGCGGCCGCCTCCCGTCGGCCGCGCTGCCAGCATGGGCGTCCTTCTCGATCTTCGGGCCCGGGGTAAACGCCCTCCGGGTTCCCCTCGCGCTGATCTCGGCCCTGGCGGTCCCGGCGGCGTTTCTCCTTGGCCGGACAGTCGCCGGTCCCGGCACGGGGCTCCTGACCGCCGGACTCGTCATCGTTTCGCCGGCCCTTCTCGTCTACGGCCGGACCGGGACGGTCGTCGGGATGTCCGTTGCGCTTGGCCTGGCAACGGCGCTCCTCCTCCTGGTCGTGGTGCAGGCCGATCGTCGACCGATGCCGGTCCGCGTTGTCGCGCTGGCGGGATTGCAGCTCAGCCTGATCGCCGGCGCCTGGATGTACTCGCCGATCCGCCTGTTCTGGGTGATCGCGGTCGTCGTCCTGGTCGTCGAACTGGTGGCGCAGCGGGACCACCGATCGTGGACGCTGACCGCTCTTGGCGTCACGCTGATCGTCCTGCCGGCCTTCGTCGTCCTGCTGTATGGCGCCGGCCTGGTGGCCAGCGAGAGTCCGACGTGGGATGTCCGCCGTGCCTTTCTGGGGTACTTCAACGCGGGCGGCGAACAAATCATCCGGTTCTACCAGGAGCCGGAAGCGCTCGGCCAGTTCGTCGACGTCGACCCCGCGGCCACTTCCGGGCTGGCCGTGTCATGGGATCTGATCCAGGGGAACGCCGCGGCTCTCGGCAACCTGCTGATCGATCGGGGAACACGGCCGGCGATGACTGATCAATGGAACGAGCACGGCCAGCTCTACGCCCGGATCCTCGTGCCGGCTGCCGTCGCCGGAGCGGTGCTGGTGATCGGGCGGATCTGGCGATCGGTCGAGGCCCGGGTGCTCGTGCTGACCTTTCTCGGCCTGACCGTGCCATTGCTGGCCACCTCGCAGGTCCATCTCGGTCGGCTGGTCTTCGCGTCTCCACTGCTGATGCTGATTGCCGCCCTGGGGATCCTCTGGCTGACCCGGTTGCTCATTGTCCAGCTGCCGCGGCTGATCCTCGGACTTGTCTCAACCGACCACCCCACGCTAAGGGGCGGTCAGGCAGGATGGCAGCTGGCGGTCCGGGTCACGTTGGCGCTGTTGGTCGTCCTGTTCGTGGCGGCCGATGCATGGCGGTCCGATCGGGTCGCGTCGCTCCCGTCACAGGCCCACACTGAACAGCTGACCCGCGCGATCGAGCTCCAGCGCGCGGCCGGGGTACCAGCCGTCGCGCTCGTCCTCGGCGGCCCCGGTGACGTCGAGGTGGAGCAGCTTGACGTCACCACCTATCGGCTGGAGCTGGACGATCAGGCACGCTTCCTCAATGCCGCGGAAGCAGGGACCACGACTGGAACGGGCGACGGGCGGATCGACGTGTGGTCTGGCGGACTGGCTGGAGCGGAGCCATCTGTCCTCGACCGGCTGCCGGGTGGCGGCTGCGACGTCCACTGGCTGGTCACCACCGAGTGGTTCGAGGCGTTCAGGCCGACGCTCGGCGACCTCGCTGGTCGCTGTGGTGCCGAGCCGGCGATGACGATCGTCGAGATCTGACCGACTCGCCGGCTCCGACGAGGGACCGCTACTCCGGCGTCGCGTTCCAGTCGGTCAGCGCGTAGACCGTCCCCAGCGCGAGGAACAGCCCGCCGTAGAAGAGGCGAGCCCGCGGCTCCTTGAGAACCCCGGTCGCCAGGGCGGTCACGATGAGGGCCGGAACGCCAACGGTCTCGGCGGCGCGGTGTCCCTGGAACGGGATGATCCGGCGGACGGCGTACCGCTGATCGGTCAGGGCGTTGAGGCTAACGTGGGCCAGGGCCGTAACCGCCGCGATCATCGCCGCCTTGCCCTGGAGCCCGAGCAAGCGGGGGCCGACGGTGTTGACGACACCGAGGCCATAGTCAATCAGGCCGTGGGTCGCCGGGGAAATCGGTCGATTCGCCATTGGGAGCGTCTCCTTGTCGAGGTCTCATCCGGCGGGGAGCGGATCACGCGGCTGTGCCTATCCACACCGGTAGTCCATACCATCGATGAACGATCCACAGGGTGCAGAATCCATGCCGGGTGATCCCGCTCGATGGCAACCAAAAGCGGGGATGGTCAAGCTCGTCAGTGGAGTGGTCGTGACGTCCTGTCCCGTAGCCCGCCGGGTGGCGGGGTATGATTGCGGGTGACCTGAGCCGGCACGAGTGTGCCAACCGATGACCGATGAGCATGACCCGCGGCGCCGCGGGCGAGAGAGGGCCCTGTGCGCGGCTTCAAGATCCTGTGGCGAGCGATCCGTGACACGTTCGATCAGATCCTGAGCTATATGCTCGGCTCGCTGCTCTGGTGGGTGGTCGTCGCGATCCCGGTCTTCGCCTTCCTGTTCGTCGCGGTCCTGCTCCCACCGTTCGTCGGCGATGCTTTTCTGATCATCGGAGCGGCGCTCGGCTTCGGGCCAGCGACGGCGCTGCTTGCAAAGTGGACCGACCCCCGCCTGATCATCGACCGGCCGGCGCTCAGTGATCTCTGGCCGTGGGCGCGAGAATACGCCCGGCGCGCCTGGATCGTGGCCGGCATCGTCCTGTTCGTGGCGGCGATCCTGACGCTGAACCTCACCTTCTTCAGCGCGTCCCAGAGCGCCTTCTCGCTGCTGGTCCCGCTCTGGGCCTTTCTCCTCATCCTGTCCGTGATCGTCCTGTTCACGACCCTGGCGATCGTAGCCCTGCTCGATGTCGGGCCGCGGCGCGCCTTCCGGCTGACGGGCTACGTGATTGCATCGGCCCCCTTTCAGTCGCTGCTGCTGGTGCTCTGGATCATATTCACCATCGTTCTTGGCCTGGTGTTGGTCGTGCCGCTGGTCCTGCTGACGCCGCCACTGATCATGGCCGCGACCAACCGCCTGGTCCTCCAGCAGCTGGAGATCGAGATCATCGACCCCAACGCGCCCACCGACGAGCGCGTGGTGGAGCGCAAGACGGGTTCGGACCGGCGGGCGGGCAAGCCGGCCCAGCGCGGCGGGCTGTTCCGCCGGTCCTGAGAGACACCAGCCGGGGGCGGTAGCCGGGCCCCCGTTGGCGCGTCCGGATGACACATGCAGGACACTCGTCGAACGGGCGACCCCGCGTGGGGTCGCCCGTTCGCGTCAGCCCTTGATGCCGGACGAGGCGTTGCTCTCCAGGAAGTAACGCTGGAAGACAAAGAAGACGATCACGATCGGGATGATCGAGACGATGGCGACCGACATCTGGAGCGGGTAATCGACGACGTTCTCGCGTCGGAAGAAGGCCAGGCCGATGGGCAGGGTGCGCAGCGAGGCGTCGCTGATGTAGATCAGGGGCTCCAGGAAGTTGTTCCATGATCCCTGGAACGAGAAGATGACGAGGGTCGTAAGCGCGGCGCCGGCGTTGGGCAGCGCGATGTGGAAGAACATCCGCCAGCGGGACGCACCGTCGATCCGGGCGGCGTCCTCCAGGTCGACCGGGAAGTTCATGAAGAACTGGCGCATCAGGAAGATGCCGAAGGCGTCAGCGAGGAACGGCACCGTCAGCGCCCCGTAGGTATTGAGCAGACCCATCTCGTTGAGAATGATGAACTTGGGGATCAGGGTCACCATCCCCGGGATCATCAGCGTGCTCAGGATCACGAGAAAGGCGAGATCCTTGCCGGGGAAGTTCATCCGGGCGAAGGCGTATCCCGCCATCGTGTCGAACAGGCAGCGCGCGGCCACCCAGATCAGCGCGACGATGCTGCTGTTCAGGAACCAGAGCGGCAGGTCCGATGCCCGGAAGACATCGAGGTAGGCGTCGATCTGCCAGTCGCTGTTCGGGATGAAACTCCACAGGTCCAGCCGGACCGTCTGGGGCTGGGGTAGTAGAGACAGGACGACCGAGAAGTAGAACGGGCCGATCGTGACGATCGTGACGAGGATCAGGACCAGGTAGGCGAGGAAGCGGATGATCCGGTCGACGACGATGTCACGGGTGTCCTCCCGCGACCGCTGATAGCGATTGGTGTCGAAGCTGGACGGCGTGGCCATGGTCTCTCTCCGGCGGTGGATCGGTCAGCAGGTCCTGAGGGCACGATGGTGGGGCAACACGATTCGCCTCACTGGTCCTGCCCCTGGTCATCGATCCGGCGCTGGAGGAGGAACACGACGAGGATGATGAAGAACAGGACGATCGAGATCGCCGAGGCGTAGCCGAGCCGGAACCCCTGGAAGCCCTGGGTGTAGACGAGATAGGCCAGCGTCGTCGTCGTGCCGGCCGGACCGCCCTCGGACATGATGTAGATCTGGTCGAAGACCTGGAAGCAGCCAATCATGCCGATGGTCAGGACGAAGTACGTGATCGGGCGGAGCAGCGGGACGGTGATGTCCCGGAAGGTCTGCCAGCGGGAGGCTCCGTCGAGTGACGCGGCCTCGTAGACGTCGCGCGGGATGTTCTGCAGTCCGGCGAGATAGATGACCATCAGGCCGCCGAGCGACGTCCAGATGTTCTGGGCCATGATCGACGCCATCGCGATGCTCGGCCCTTCGAGCCAGACATTGACGCCGTCGATGCCGAACTTGCCCAGGAGCTGGGCGAAGATCCCGTTCGGGTTCGACAGCCAGACGGGACGGGGCGGGTCGATGCCGAGGTTGCGAAGGACGGTGTTGATCAGACCGTTACCGGAGTAGATCCAGATGAAGATGACGGCGATGACGACCGAGGAGCTGATCGAGGGGAAGTAGAACGCGGTCCGGAAGAAGCCGAGCCCCCGGATCTTGCGGTTGGCGAGCAGCGCCAGCAGCAGCGCGAAGATCGTCTGGAGCGGGACGACCCCGATGGTGTACCAGGTCGTGTTGCGGAGCGCCTGGTAGAACTGCGGACTGTTAAAGAGTTCGCGATAGTTGTCCAGACCGATGAAGGGCCGGTTGGCGTCTTCCCCGAACTGGCCGATGGTGTCCCAGTCGAAGAAGCTGACCCAGGCGGCGTAGATGATTGGCCCGACGATGAAGGTGACGATGACCAGCAGGGCCGGCAGGATGAACAGCCAGCCGAGGTAGCGGTCCTCCCGGTCGGCCGCACTCCTGGAAGGACCTGGCCCGGAACGGCCGAACGACATCGAGACCATCTTCACTCCCTGCCGTGCGCGACGTTGCGCTGATGCTGGCGCCGGGAACGGGCGATGGGAAAACTTCCCATCGCCCGCCCCTGTGACATATCAGTCACCCGCTGCCCGCGGGAACATCGTGAGAGGCATGGGAGACATGTCCCCATGACCTCTCACGTCCGTGTCGTTCAGCTGGCCGGAGTGGCGACCGGCGTCGCGGCGGCATCCGGCTCCTGGAGCTGAATGTTGGCCTCGGCGTCGGCGCGAAGCTGCGTGGTCGCGGCCGCCACGTCGATCTGGCCGGCGAACAGTGACTGCAGGGTGCTGGACGCGGCGGCGTAGAACAGCTGGCCACCCGGGCCCAGCGACCACGGCCGGGCGTACTCCGCGGCGTCGACGAATAGCTGGCGCTCCGGGAACTGCCCCAGCCACTGGTCGGTCAGGTTGCTCCGCGATGGCATCACGCCGGCCGCTGTGGTCAGGTTCAGCATGATCTCGTCGTTGTTCAGGAACGCGACCAGCTGCGCTGCCTCGTTCGGGTACTGCGTGCCGGCGTAGATCGAGTAGGCGACGGTGAACGCGAAGGTTGCCCGGTCGCCATTCGGCCCGGCCGGGAGCGGCGCGACGCCATACGGCAGGTCCGGGAAGTTGGTGTCGTAGTTGAGGAAGTTCCAGTTGCCCTCGAACGTCGCCGAGCCCAGCTGGTTGCCGAAGGCTTCGCCCTGGTCGGGTGCGCCAAGGTCGCCGGGGGTGCTGGCGATGCCGCTCTCGTAGAGGCCGTAGTAGAACTCTAGGGCTGTCGACGTCGCCTCGTCGCCGATGAGGACTTCGCTCAGGTCATCGGACAGGATCGCGCCACCGGCCTGGTAGTTGAAGACCAGCCAGCGGGCCGGGTCCGGCACGACGATGCCGGGGATGCCGGTGCTGTCATACACGGTCTGCAGGGCCGCCTGGAACTCGTCCCAGGTCGTCGGCGCAGCCTCGACGCCAGCGTCCGTGAAGAGCTGCGTGTTGTACCACATGGCCAGTGCCGACCAGTCCTTGGGCAGACCAAGCGTCTGGCCGTTGTACTGGTAACCGGCGAGCAGGTTCGGGAAGTAGTTGCCACCTGCCACGTCGAGCACGTCGTCCATCGGCAGCAGCAGGCCACGCGTGTAGAGATCCGGCGCGAGCAGGCTGTCCACCCAGAACACGTCGGCAGCGGTACCACCGGCCAGTGCGGTGGTCAGCGCAGTCGGGTAGTCGGTCGGGACCGTCTCGAGGTTGACCGTGATGCCGGTCTGCTCCCGGAAGGCATCCAGCTGCGGCTGGATCACGGCCTGCTCTTCCGTACTCGCGAACGAGCTGAGGCGGAGAGTGACATTCTGAGCGCGGGAGCGGATCGGGTAGGACGTGAAGGCGGCAGCACCGGCGACGGCCGCCCCGGCCCCCGCCATCTTGAGTCCGTGTCGGCGGGAGAAGGTACGGTTGCGAAAGGACACGATGACCTCCCTGAGAACGCCCGGCAGCGGGCGTCGTTTCGACGGTGACCGGGCGGAACTGGCCTACATGGCCCGGCCCGGTAGCGTGCGGGAGTAGGCTTGCAGGCCGTATGCCATTGCGGCGTCGTTGCCGAACCTGTTTCAGAGCGATTCGTAGCCTGCGCTCCGGTTCCGGCTCATTGGTTCAACCCCAGGATGAGGAAGCTTGATGATCGTGAAGTCCGTGCAAAGCAACTCGGGGTCACGGGACGATACTCCTGATCGTCGTCAGACCGTGCGTCAGACCTGGCCGCGTTCGACCGAGCGGGTAGCCCGGCTGGAGCAGGTCCTGTCGCGACGCCAGCCGGACCTGACCGTCGTGCTTGAGGACGTCCACGACCCACACAACGCCGCTGCCGTCCTGCGGTCCTGCGACGCCGCCGGGGTCCTGGGAATCCACGCCGTCTATGATCGCGAGCCGGTCCCGAAGAAACGCCTGTCCCGGACGTCCTCGTCCTCGGCCTCGAAGTGGGTTGGCGTCGAGCGGCACGAGACGATTGACGCCTGCTACAGGGCACTGCGTGCCCAGGGGGTGCAGATCGTCGCGACCGCGCTGACCGACGAGAGCGTCGACCTATACTCCGTCGACTTCACCCGCCCGACCGCGATCGTCATGGGCAATGAGCACCGGGGACTGACTGCTGGCGCGATCACTGCGGCCGACCTGACGGTGCGGATCCCGATGGCAGGGATGGTCGAGAGCCTCAATATTTCGGTCGCGGCGGCTGTGTCGCTGTTCGAGGCAGCCCGCCAACGGCGCGAGGCCGGGATGTACGACACCCGACAGCTGTCGGACGAGGAGTACGAGCGGGTGCTGGCGGACTGGTTGAAGCGGTAGCCGGGGGTATGCGCTGACATCGAGGCGTCAGCGTGGGCCCCGTTCTCCACTTCGGACGTGAGGTTGAGGAGTCTGGTGCGAGGTCTGCTTCGGGAACCAGCCACCCGATCGCATCTCACCATCCTGCCGCCAGTGTTCGGGAGGCCCCGCGGTGTGAGGCGAGCGGGGCAGGATGACTACGCGTCGAGTGCCCCGTCAATCGCCCGGCGCAACGTCATGAGGTCGCGTGTCAGCGGGCCGTCGCGAAGGTCGTCACCCTTGGCGTTCCGGAGCGCAGCGGCCAGGCGACGGATAGCGAGTTGCACTCCCTCGGTGTCATAGGTGGCCGGCAGCGGCTGGTCACCGCGCAGGTCGTCCAGCGTCGAACGCCAGGCGGCAGCCCCCACCGAAGCCAGGGACGGTTCCGGTCGCGGCACCCGCTCCACCGGGGTGGAAGGGACCGATTCTGAAGAGGGCGGCAAGGTCGGCGCGCCGAGCGGGGCGGGGTTCGGCGCCATCGGTTCAACGAGGGCGTCCGGCTCCGCGACCTGACGACGGGCGTCCGGCACGGGTTCGGCAGGTTGCAGGGTCGCCGGTTCAGCCAGCAGCTCGCGAACGCGGGTCGAGATGGCAGCGGGGTCGTCCGGCAGCGGCTCGTCGCGCAGGCGCCGTGAGACGCGCTGGGCGTCCTCGGCCGCGATGCCGTCCTCGACGATCGCCTCGCGCAGCGCCTCCTGGGCTGGCCGGGTCAGTCCCTGCAGCGCCCGGCTCTGCTTCTCGCTGAGCCGTCCCGCCCTGATGTCGTCTCTGGCCGTCTCGGGGAGCTTCTCCGTGCCGAGGAGCTGGAACAGGCGGCTGCGCTTGATCCCGACCGCCTCCGCCACGGTCTCCCACGGGGCGTCACGGAGCTGCGCCTTGAGCGCACGCAGTGCCGACGCCCGGTCGACCGCGTTCAGGTCGTCGCGGACGATGTTCTCCATCAGCTGCTGGATCAGCCGCCGCTCGATCGGGATGTCGCGGACCAGTGCCGGGATCGTCTCCCGGCCGGCCATCTTCGACGCCCGCCAGCGCCGCTCGCCGTGGACGACGATGTAGACGTCGCGGCCTTCCTCATAGCGCACGACGATCGGTTGGAGCACGCCCTCCTGCCGGATGGCGTCGGCAAGTTCCTCCAGCCGCTCCTGGTCGAAGGTCTGGCGGGGCTGGGACGGATCGGGCCGGATACGCTCCAGCTCGATCTCCTTGGCTTCGACCAGGTCCCTGACCCCGACCGCCTGCGGCCGGGTGTCCGTGAACAAGCTATCGACGGTAAAGCGACGGCGCCGCGCCGCACCCCGGTCAGCCATCGCGGCGGCCCTCCGATCCTGTTCCAGCGGCGGTCCCAGCGCCAGCGGGGACGCCGCCGGGGTGGAAGATGCCGACGGTGTCGCCCAGCTGGTCGCCCTCGATCCATGCGCCAACATGGCGGTAGGCGTGGGCGACATTGGAGCGCGGCATGTAGTTGAGCACGCTGACCCGTTCGGCGGCCGACTCGGCGCTCCGGACGGAGAGCGGGATCGACGGAAGCCGGTCGAGCTCAGGGAATTGCTCATCCAGCGCGATGAGCATGTCGGCGGCGAGGCGGGACGAATGGTGAACCTTGGTCGGGAGGAACCCGAGGACGTTCAGCCGCGGGTTGAGCCGCCGGATCCGCCCGACCGTCTCGAACAGCCGCCCGAGCACCATCAGGGACAGCGGGTGCGGCTCGATCGGAATGATCAGGTCGGTCGAGGCGATCAGGATGTTGATCGAGAGGACGTTCAGGGCCGGCGGGGCATCAATCAGGACGTAGTCGTAGTTGGAGAGCTCAGCGGCCCTGAGGCGGTAGTCCAGCTGCCGCTCACGCTCCAGCACGGAAAGCAGTTCCAGTTCGGCCGCGGCAAGGTCCGGGTGGGATGGGACGAGGTCAACACCTTCCAGCGAGGTCGGGACGATGACGTCCGCGATCGCGACGGTCTCATCGACCAGCAGGTCATAGACGGACGCCTGCAGCGCGGCGATGTCCACGCCGACGGCCATCGTCAGGCTGGCCTGGGGGTCCAGGTCGATCGCGAGCACCCGGCGGCCGCGCTCGACCAGCGCCGCAGCGACGTTCATCGTGCTCGTCGTCTTGGCGGTGCCGCCCTTCTGATTGAAGAAGGCGATAATCCGGGTCATCAATTCCTCGTGGTCGCGGGCCGGTGCCCCGCTGTCGTGTACAGCGAGTCCGGAACCCTGCGGGGGGTACGGACAATGATACCGGAGCGCCGCCGCCGGTGGCCGCCGCGAGCCGGTCCCGGCACCATGGATTCCCGTCAGGACCGCCAGCCATACGAGGGACTTCCGCCCCGAGCAAGTGGGACGGTCGGTGGATCAGGGCGGCCACACCGCACACTGGACAATCGATATACCGATCGGTATAATTTCCGCGGTGGGCCAGTGTGCCCGGGAGAGTCGATGTCGGCGAGCGAGCGTGACAACCGGACGGCGATCCTCGAACGCGCCGAAGAGCTCTTCGCCCGGAGCGGGTATGACGGCGTCGGCGTCCAGGAGATCGTCTCGGCTGCCGGCGTGACCAAGCCGACGCTCTACCACCACTTCGGGTCCAAGCGCGGTCTGCTCGAGACGCTGCTCCGGGAGCGACTCAGCCCCTGGTTGAGTGAACTGGAGTCGGCGGCCGAATGGGACCGTGATCTCACTGGTTGCCTGACCCGGGTTGCAAGGGCGTATGTCCAGCTTGCCCGGACGAATCCCGTTCTTTACCGGTTGCACCTTGGACTCTGGTTCGGTTCGCCCGATGCCGAGGCGACACGCATCGTCCAACCGTACGTCGAACTCCAGTCCGCCATCCTCCGTGGATTGTTCGACGCGGCCAGCGCCTCCCACGGCAATATGCTAGGACGGCAGGCGGCCTACGCCGCGAGCCTGCTGGGGATGATCAATGCGCGGATCGCGCTTGCCGATTCAGCCGGCGTCGCACTCGATGACCACGACGTCTGGCTGATGATCCAACAGTTCTCCTACGGCATCTACACCTGACCTGAGACCGACGTGAGCAGAACAACCAGGCCAACCGAATGGTGCGCCACTCTGCGCCCGTTCGATTATACCTACCGGTAAGTAAAAGGAGTGCTTCATGAGTGAATGGGCGCGTGACGCGGTCGGCTATCACTTCTACCCGCTGGGTACGCTCGGTGCTCCCCACCACAACGACGGCCACAGTGAGCCCGTCTCACGCCTCCCCAGGCTGGGCGAGTGGGTCGATCACCTCCGTTGGCTGGGCGTCGATACGGTCCTGCTTGGTCCGGTCTGGGAATCCTCGACCCATGGGTACGACACCGCCGACCTGTTCCAGGTAGACCGCCGTCTCGGCACGGAGTCCGACCTTCGTGCCCTGATCGATCGCTTCCACGAGGCCGGGATCCGCGTGCTCTTCGACGCGGTATTCCATCACGTCGGCCGCGATCACTTTGCCTTCCGCGATCTGCGGGAGCGAGGCGGGGCCTCGCAGTACCGCACCTGGTTCTGCGGCGTGAGCTTCGCCCATGGCAATCACCTCGGCGACTCGTTCACCTACGACGCCTGGAATGGCGCACTCGAACTGGTCAAGCTTGACGTCCGGGTCCACGAGGTCCGCGAGCACCTGTTCGCCGCCGCCCGGCACTGGTTCGAACGCTACGGGGTCGACGGGCTGCGGCTCGACGCCGCCGACGTGCTCGATCGCGATTTCCAGCGTGACCTGGCCGCAGTGGTCAGGGAGGTCGTGCCGTCCGCCTGGCTGCTGGGCGAGGTGATCCACGGGGACTACCGTGATTGGGCTGGTCCGGGTCGCCTCGATGCGACCACCGACTACGCCGCCCGCAAGGGGCTGTACTCCGCGTTCAACGACGGCAACCTCCACGAGATCGCCTGGACGCTGGACCAGCACTATGGTCCCGCCGGTCGCTATCAGGATCTTCCCCTGGCGACCTTCGTCGACAATCACGACGTCGAGCGGGTCGGGTCGATCATTCGTGGTCCGGCCAGCCTCTACCCGCTGCATCTCCTCCTGCTCTCGATGCCAGGCGTGCCCTTCATCTACTACGGCAGTGAATGGGGCATCGAGGGGCGGGCCAACGGGAGCGACTGGCCGCTCCGGCCGGCGCTTGACTGGCCCGTCGATGTCCGGTCCATGCCGCATCCGGATCTCGCGGACACGATCGCCCGTCTAACTACGGTCCGGCATGCCTCCTCTGCCCTGCGCCATGGCGACTATCGCCAGCTCCATGTCGCCCCGCGCCAGCTCGCATTCAGCCGGCGGGCCGGAGATGACGTGGCGGTAGTCGCGATCAACGCCAGTGCCGAGGCCTGCCCTATCGACGTCGCGGTTGATGTCCCGGACGGCACGACGCTGATGGACGCCCTGGACCCGGCCTGCGTCATCCGGGTGGAGGGCGGGCGGCTCCGCTGCCCGGACGTACCGGCGAACTGGGGACGGATCTTCGTGTCGGCCCGGTAGGGGCTGAGACATTGAGAAGGGGTGGGCCGGAATGTTCCGGCCCACCCCTTTGGCTTCACGTTGCTGACGGACTACGGGACGGTTGGCTCGTCGCGGGGGAGCGTGAACAGCCGGCTGGCAATCCGGATCGCGCTGGCATCGATCCCGGCGACGACGATTCCCGACGGGTGACGCTGGCGCTGCAGCCCGGACGGTGGCCGCGAGACGAACTCCACGGTCAATCCTGCTCCGTCCACCGCCGGACCGTCGGCCAGCGCCAGGATCGGGCCGCGCCCGGCCCTTGCTGAGCGTGTCTTGGTGCAGGCCCCGATGACGGCGGCGTATGCCTCGTCGAGCGTCGGTCGAGCCGGGAGGGAGACCGGAACCAACTGATCCCCGGCGACGACCGGGTCGGGCCAGCCGGCAAGGGCTCCCGCCAGGACGAGGAGGGCGGCGACGTCGAGTGGCCGGATCCCATCCGCACTGGCTGGCATGTCGACGACGACCGGGTCGATCGCCAGCCGCACGTGAGTCCCGGCGGACCGCGCCCAGCGACGGGCGGCGACGACGAGCCTCGAAGCCAGAGTGGTTCTGAGGTCGGTGAACTCCGGCGTCTCCGACAGGGACCGAAGCGCTGCGACGAGCGCCATCGGGTCGACACCACCCAGGTCATCCGTGAGCCGGGTTGCGATCGAGGAGCTCACAGAGTCGGAATCGGCCATCGTGCCGGCCCGGACGAGGTCCGGAATCGCCAGGACCACGTTCGCGACCGACAGGTTGGCAACGTGCGCCGACCAGACCGTGGCGTCTACCCGCAGCGCCTCCGGTACCGCCGCCATCGGCAAACCGTAGGTGGCAATCAGCTCGGCGGCTTCCGCTCCGTTCGTCGTCTCCTGCAGTCGTGTCCACGCGTTCAGGCGGCCGAGTGCGGGAGCATCCTCCGCGCTGGGGACGAGGTCGATCGGCAGAGAACCGGTGACCAGCCAGCGGTAGAGGGCGTCGTGGCCCGGGGTCGATGCCTTCGGGTGGCCCAGCCTGAGCAGGTCGGCGTGGCGCCATCCGGCATGGCTCGGGGTGACGAGCACCTCGTCGACGAGCTTCGGCAGCGGCCGCTCGTTGTACCAGGCGCCGATCGCACGCCGGAGTCCGCGGCCCCAGCCACGCAGCCCCTGCACGTAGGAGGCGAACAGGAACAGGTCCCGGCTGGTGCGAGCCACCCGGGGCAGCGCCGTCAGCGCGGCGCGGCGCGTGAGGTCGTCGTCGGTCGCCGAGCACATCGCCAGGGCCAGCAGCAGCGGCTCGGGACGGAGTGGGGTGGCCGCGGTCGCGGCCAGCGTTTCCGCGACGACCCGGAGGCTGTCCCGGGCGATCGCGTCGCGGACCGGTCCGGCGTCAGCGACGGTCACGGGTGTCGAAAGGGCCGGCACGGTGTCCACCCCGCCCGTCAGCAGATAACGTCGTAGCCTGGCGAACACCGCCGGGAACAGGCTGTCGACGGGGTGAAGGGCCGGGGGTCGGCCGCTCCCGGACGGCACCAAGGTGACGGCAGCGGATGAGACGGACCAGCGATCGGCAAGCGTAGTCGTGGGCACCTGAGCCCTCCATCGGTATCGCGGCATGTTTGGCCCTGCGTGCGTTGGGCGGTTCGCCGCGGATCAGGTCTGGTCGTGGTCGTGGAGTGTCCGGTCGAGGAAGGCCATCGTCACCGCGTTGAAGCGGTCGGGATCCTCCATTGAGGGGAGATGCGCGGCGTCGGGGAAGTGGACGGTGGTGCTGTCCGCGATCCCGGTCGCCAGGCCGGTGGCCGCATCAACGACGCAGGGAACATCCTGGTCGCCGACGACGATCAGAGTCGGAGCGCGGACCTCTGCGAGCCGCTCGCCGGCCAAGGGCTCGAGGAGTTGGGTCCCCTGACCATCCCACCCGGACTGGAGTGAGGCGAGGTTCATCGCGCTGACCCGGCGGCGGGTCTCCGGGTCGATGGCATCGGGGCCACGACCGGGGCCGTCCACCCAGAGGCGAATCTCCCGCTCGTTGGCTTCCGCGACCTCGCTGGCCTCGAGCAACGCATCGATCCGCTTGATCTCGGCGATCGTGGCGGCGTCCCAGGGAAAGCCGTTCGGGCGTGCGCTGACCAGTACCAGGGCAGCGACCCGTTCCGGTGCGACGATCGCCGCGTCACTCGCGACCCCGGCGCCGAACGAGCAGCCAATAAGGGCCGCTCGCCGGATGCCGAGTTGGTCGAGGACCGCCAGCAGGTCACCGTGGTTGCAGAACAGCACGTCGCCGGAACCGTCGTCGGGGACGGATTGGCCCATCCCGCGGAGGTCGTAGCGGATCACGTCGTAACGCGCAGCCAGGACTTCGAAGAGGCCGTCCCACATGGTGCGGTCACAGATTCCGGCGTGGATCAGGACGATGGCCTGGCCGATTCCGGCCCGGTCCCCGACGAGGGTCGCGCCGGGGACGGGAACAGCGAAGGACGTCATCGTGAGCGCGGTCGTGGCCATGGTGTGGTGCCTCTCATGGACGGCCCGGCAAGGTGCCCGGGCGCTCGATCCTGGTCGGTGAGCGTCGAGTACTGGCAGTTCAGCCGGCGGGAATGGCAGCCGGCGCGTCGGCGGGTGTCCGCCGACCGCCGATCGCCTCACCCAGGCGAATCAGCGCGCTTCCGATCACGGCACGGACAGGTCGGTGCGGTGATTCAATCGCGGCACGGCGGCGGGCGGCCGCCTCGGACAGTGCGTGGTCGTGAACCACACGGGCCATCGAATAGCTGGTCGGGTCAAAACACATCGGTCAACTCCCTTTCGTCTGAGGGCTGGGCGTCGGTCTGCACGGGTTCAGGTCGTGGCCGGGACGGCCGGGCTCGTCCCGGAGCTGGTGCCCAGAACGGGCGCCGGCTGGCCGCCGAGCCAGGTACCGGCGGCGATCAGGGCGCGGCCGGCGAGGTAGCGCACCAGGTTCGAGCGTCGGGCCGACGGGTAACGGCGCTCGGCGGCGGCCCGGGCCAGCAGAGTGTGCTGCCGCTCGGCGGCGGCTTCCGCGTAGAGCTGAGGTGGGTAGTACACGGCGTAGGTCTCCATTCGATGAGTGACGCAGTAGTCGCAGTGTTCCGGCGGACGAGCCGGGCGAATCGGTCACGCGACGAGCGCGAGTCCGGCGCGGATCAGCCGGGCCCCGACCGCCTGGCGCCAGGGGGCGCGGGTGACAACGGGGCGGTTGGTGCGGTCGGCCGCGGCGGCGGCGAGCAGCGCACGACGGCGATCCTTGGCGAGGTCGTACAGCAATTCGGAAGCGATCATGTCGGGCAACTCCCTTAGTGGAATCAGAAGGCGGAACGGTTGCCGGGCACGGGCGAAGCCCTGGATCCCGGGTGGGGCAAATCAGGTCAATGTGGCGGAAAGCGTCATTTCTGGCTCCAGTGCCCGCTGTCGAGGCAATACGGATCCAGGGCCCGCCCCGGGGAGGCGACCGACATCGTTGGCGTTGTGGATCGAGTCATTGCGAGCGGTGGATCGGTACCTCGGGCTGGTGGACCGCGGCCGTCCCGGAGGGCATGAAGAAGCCCGGGGCGGCGTTGGCCTCCCCGGGCTTCCGGACGATCTCGCAATGCGTGGAGCGCGCTATCCCAGCGCGACGACCAACGTCATTGGAGACCTCCGGGGCACACGGGGGCCGTGAAGGGCACAGTGAACCCACGCAGTCGCGCAAACCCGGTAGGGCAGAGTCCACCCACGGTCATGCCAGAGCAATGCGCTTGCGCGGCGTTCAGGCGCGCGTCAATGCGATCGATCCGTCGAATCATGGGGACTCCTCCTTCCTGGTTCGCGAGACCGGGATCCTGCCCGATCACCTGCCAGCCGTGCGGCTGATGTCGTGTGCGGACGGGACCACCTCAGGTCCCGCTCCAGCCGGGTCCGCGGGGCGACTGCCTCCGGACCTTCGTCAACCTATCATCGGCCGCTAGGGGATGTCAATACCCTCTGGCGGAATTCGCCAACATCGGCTGATCAGGAGCTCGCGACGGACCCGGCGCCCGCACTCGTTCGCCGGGAGATCCGGAGCGCGACGACGACCGCGATCATCACCAGCAGGGCCGTCCCAAGGGTGATCGCCAGGCCAATCCGGGTGGCGACGCTGTCGTAGGTCAGGCTGAGTTCGCCGGCCCCGGGGACAAGAACCGCGCGCAACCCGTGGTCAACCGTCAGCACCTCGACCGCTTCGCCATTGAAGGTCGCGTCCCAGGCCGGGTAGGCGATCTCGCTGAGGACGACGTAGTGCGGGACGGTGATGGTCGTCGCGACCCGCACCGTGTCCGGGTCTTCCGACGCCAGCACGCGGACCGTGCCTGTCCCGTCCCAGCCGACGTCCTCCCGGCCCGGATCGTCCGGACCGGCGCCTTGCTCGAAGATGGCGACCTGCCGTGGATCCACCTCGCCTGACGCGAGCAGGGGCAGAGCCTCGCCCTCCGCGACGGTCCGTGATTCGAACACCGGCCACCCGCGGGGCAGCGGCTCCGGGTTCTCGACGACGCGGACCCGATCATCGGCGTAGACAGTCGTCCATGTCTGATCGATGGCGGCAAGGTCGGTCCGGTCCGCGCCGTAGGTGGCCGGAACGATGAGATAGCGGGCGTTGAGCAGGTCGAGGATCGGCGAGTCGATCCCGCCGGGATACAGGGCGGCGCCGTGGTACTCCTGTGGGCCGCCGTTCATCGCCTCAACCAGTTCGACGTAGTAGGCGAGCTGCAGCGGGTTGTACCCCTGCGTGTCCTCCAGCCCAAGGATCGTCGCCCGGTTGTTGACCGTGAGTTCCCGCGTGATCGGATCGGGGAACTGGTACCGGTAGAGGACGTCGAGCCCGTTCTCGATGGTCCCGACGGCCGGATCATACCCGGCGAAGCGGAATGGACCTTCGGTCTCGTAGCGGTCCAGCAGGAAGGAGGCGGCATCGGAGGGAGCGTAGTAGGAGTTGATGTCCCGGCGGTGGAAGCCGCCGAAGGGCGCCTGCGACTGCAACGCCTCGTTCATCGCCAGCAGATCGGCCAGCACGACCGCGATCAGGAGGGCCGGCAGCCAGCTCATCGGCCGCTCGTCGTTGGCGCGGGGGTGACGAAGCTGGACCCGCCAGTCCTCGGGGCCGAGCAGGCGGATGGCGACGATGGCGAGGACGCCGACCACGCTGGCCACCGCCACCCAGGACACCTGCCCGACCACCGCGAAGCCCGCCAGGGCCAGGGGGGGCAGGACGATCGCCGCGACCCGCAACCCCATATGGCCGGTGACCCGCGATCCGTCGACCAGTGCCTGTGCGCCAGCCCCGGCCATGATCGCCAGTGGCGGTAAGGCGATGATGATCACGCGTTCCGGCCAGTGACTGTGGAGGGTCTCGAACTGAGGCAACAGGTAGAACAGCCAGTGGACCGGGGTGCTGACCGGGATCGTCAGGACGATCGCGAGGAGGGCGGTCGCCAGCCAGAACGGCATGCCGTACCGGCCGCGAGCCACGAGGATGCCGATCACCGCCAGCGCGAGAACGGCCGCCCCCGGGTAGTAGATCGACGGCTCGAACAGGCGACCGAGCACGTCGTCGCCGGACGATCCGCCGATCACGCCGCCGACGTCCGTGGTGTATTCGCCGACCGCCGCGTTGGAGACGAGGTTGAATTCCAGCCGGGGAAGCAGGCCGGCCGCGCTCAGGCCCAGCCCGATGATGAGCATGGTGACGCCATGGACGATCAGCCGGACGAGTGATGGCCGGTCGAGGCGGGGCAGCGGGCGAGGCGTGATCGACAACGGTGTGACCGGCGCGAACACGCCCTCCGGCGTGCCACCAACCGGCCGGCGAGCTCCCCAGAGCGCCCGGAACAGGATCCAGGCGGCGAGCAGCAGCAGCGTGTAGTAGCTGACCTGTCCGACCCATGCGGCCAGTGCCTGGCTGACGGCAAGGCTGGCCAGCGCCCAGCCAGCCACCCGGCCGCGCCAGGTCCCGGCCCGCATCGCGATCTCGGCACCGAGCAGCACCCAGGGGATCCATGTCAGGACCTGGTACGACGCCGGCCCGCTGGGCAGGCGGCCATAGAGCACGCCCGAACCGGCCAGGGCGGTCCCCGCGACCAACGCTCCGACCCGACCGAGGCCGACGCGGCGAGCCAGCCAGTACGTACCGGTCATCGCGAGGGTGATGTGTCCCGCGATCTGGACGACGACCGCGACCGACAGGGGGAGCAACGTGAAGATCAGCATCGCGGGCAGGTACATCCAGCCCGATTGCGGATCGGCGGCCAGGGGAGTGCCGCTGAACTGATGCGGGTTCCACTCCGGGATCCCGCCGTCCCGCAGGCGCTCCCCGAGGTTGAAATACCACGGGTAGAACTGGGTCGCGGTGTCCTGCCCCAGCCGGACGCCGCCCCAGACGACGGGCAGGGTCAGGATCGTGATGATGAGAATGAGCGCGATCGCCGCAAGCGCGTTGGCCCGGCGCTCGGGAACGGGAAGAAGAAGCGGGTTCGTCATCCGGTCTGTCGCCGGACACGGTGGCGGGAAGCTGGCGACCCCTCGGGGATCGGGGCCGGTTCCAGGCCACGTAGCCTAGTCAGGCGAGCGAGCGCCGAGAGCAGGCGGTTGAACGCCGCGGTCCACGGCAATCGATCCGGCAACCACCATGCGATCGCGAGTGCGGTTCCAGCCAGGATCAGCCCGCTGTAGATGTCGAAGACGAAGTGATTGCCGGTGACCATGACGACGTAGGCCATCATCGACAGGTGGAGCAGGCCGATGATCGCTCCGACGTGGTAGCGCCGGAAGGTCACGGCGAGGAACAGCGCGGCCATCGAGGTCCAACCCATGTGCATGCTTGGCATGGCGGCGAACTGGTTGGCGGCGTTGAAGCCGGTCGTCGCGTTCGGGGTCGTGCTCAGGGCATTCAGGGTGTCGACGAAGGGGTAGCCGTACGGGTCCATGAACCGGGGCGGTGACAAGGGAAACAGCGCGTACCAGGGAGCGGCCAGCAGCGTCACGGAGACGAACGCCCGCCGGACGAAGCGATAGCCGACCGGAGCGAACAGGCAGGCGAGGACGGCGCAGACGTAGAGCACCGGTTTGAAGTTCCGGTAGTAGCCGTTGACGACGTCGATCAGCCAGTCATGCTGGAGCGCCCATCGCTGGAGGTCGAGCTCGAAGTTGTGGCCGATCCAGCCCTGCCAGCGGATCAGGTCGAGCGCGTTGTCGAACGCCTCGCTGGCCGGCTGCTGGAAGAACGAGCGCCGGAGGACGGTGTAGGTCTGCAGGATGGCGTAGAGCACGGCGATCTGCCCGGCTGCCCATAGGATCCGCCAGGGACCGGGTGGGAGCTGCCGGGCAGATCGCCGTGCCTGATCACCGGTGATGCCGCTCGTCGCGACCCCCGTCGCCCCTGTCATCGTTCCGGTGCCCCGCCTGTCCATTCGTTGCCGGGGCAGTCCCGCGGCGCTCAGGACCATACACCAACGCACCACCCGAGCTGGGTAGTGCGTTGCATGAATGGGACCGGGATGTCGTGGCGTCTGTGGGTCAGTCGGCAGCCGCGACGGCGACCACCGGCTTGTGCCAGACATGGCCTGGCGCGATCCGGTCGGCGAGGACCTCGACGATGTGCTGCGGGGTCTGGTCGGCGAAGTGCTCGATCTGCTGGCGGCAGGAAACGCCGGCGACCGAGACGATCGTCTCCGGCGTCGCTGCCATCACGGCCGGCAGCAACCGCTCCTCCATGATCTTCTTCGACACGTCGTAGTGCTCGTTCTCGTAGCCGAACGAGCCGGCCATCCCGCAGCACCCCGCGCCGGTCTCCCGCGGGCGGCAGCCGCTCTCGCGGAGGATCTGCAGCGAGGGGCCGATCCCGATCAGCGCCTTCTGGTGGCAGTGGCCATGGAACAGGACTTCGGGTCCCTGTCGGGTCAGCCAGTCGATCCCGAGGTCACCCTCCGCCGCCAGCTTCGCCAGGAACTCGTCGACCATGAAGGAGTGCTCGCCGAGCAGCGCCACATCGGCGTCATCCGGCAACAGGTCAGCGTATTCGTCCCGCAGCGTCAGGATGCAGCTCGGTTCGGTGCCGATGATCGGGATACCGCGCTTCGCGTACGGCGCCAGCAACTGGACGTTCCGCCGGGCCAGCTTGCGTGCGTCGCCGACCAGTCCCTTGCTCAGCATCGGTCGGCCGCAGCAGACCCGGCGTTCCTCCAGGATGACGTCGAACCCGGCCGCGTCCAGCAGCCGGACGGCCGCCATGCCGATTGCCGGGTAGTTGTAGGTGGCGAAGGTGTCATGGAAGTAGACGACCTGCCCGCGGATGTCCCGCCCGGCGATCGGATGCTCCTTCCGCCACTCCCGGAAGAATTGCGGGAAGGTCTTGCGCTGAAACTGGGGCAGCTTCCGGTTGGGATGGACGCCGAGGGCCCGCATCGCCGGACCAGCCAGCGGCGTCTTCAGCGCGAGATTGGCCAGCGGCGCGACCGGAGCCGAAACTTTCGAAAGCGTGTGGATGTGGCCGAAGACACGCGACCGGAGCGGCGTGCCGTGGACCGCCTGGTACTGAGCCAGGAACTCGGTCTTGATCTTGGCCATGTCGACGGACGACGGGCATTCCGTCTTGCAGGCCTTGCAGGACAGGCAGAGGTCCATCACCTCGTAGGTCTTCTTCGAGGTGAAGTCCTTTGGCTCGAAGACCTGCCCGGCCAGCGCGTTGCGCAAGGCATTGGCGCGCCCGCGCGTGGTGTCCTGTTCGTCCTTGGTCGCCATAAACGAGGGGCACATCGTGCCCGCCTTGAGCTTGCGGCAGACGGCGGCACCGTTGCACATCTCGACGGCGCCGAGCAGGCCGCCCTCCGCGCGGAAGTCGAGGAACGTCTTGGGCTCCATCGGCCGGTAGCCGGGGCCGTAGCGCAGGTTCTCCGTCATCGGCGGGCTGTCGACGATCTTGCCGGGGTTGAACAGGCCGCGCGGGTCGAAGATGCCCTTGAGCTCCTTCATCGCGCCATACAGCTCCGGCCCGAAGAGCCGCTCGTTGAGTTCGCCGCGCTGCAGCCCGTCGCCGTGCTCTCCAGACATCACCCCGCCGAACCGGGTGACAAGCTCGCAGGCGGCGATGCCCAGCTCGCGCATCGCCGTCACACCCTCGATGCTCTTGAGATTGAGCAGCGGACGGACGTGGAGGCAGCCGGCCGAGGCGTGGGCGTAGAAGGCGGCTGTCGTGCCGTGCTGCTCGACCAGCTTGGTGATGGCGCGGACGTAGTCGGCCAGGTGCTCGACCGGGACCGAGACGTCCTCGATCACCGGCACCGGCTTGTAGTCGCCCTTGATGCTCATCAGCAGACCCAGCCCGGCCTTCCGGACGGTCCAGACGTCCTTCTGAGTGACCGGATCCAGCACCCGCAGCGGCTCGGTGACCAGCCCGATGCCGCGATCCTGGATCAGCTGCTCGACCCGGCGGCACTGGCGGACGAGGTCGTCCTCATCCTCGCCGTAGAACTCGACGACGAGGACCGCGGCCGGGTCGCCGTGGATCAGATTGATCTGTCGGGCGTAGCCGGGTTGCTGCCGGGTCAGGTCGATCAGCAGCCGGTCCATCAATTCGACAGCCGATGGCTCGGCCTCAAGCAGGACCGGCACCGCTTCCATCGCCCGGACGAGGTCGTCGAACTGCAGCATGACCAGTGCGGTCCGCTTTGGTGTCGGGACAAGCGTCAGCTGCGCCCGGAGCATGGCCCCGAGCGTACCCTCGGCCGAGGCCATCAGGCGGCTGACATTGAGGGTGCCGTCCGGCTTGGTCAGCTCGTTGAGGCTGTAGCCGGTGGCGCGGCGCCAGTGGCGGGGGAAGTCGCGGGCGATCGTCTCGTGGTGCGTCTCCCGGAAGGCGAGGATCTGCGACAGCAGCCGGCCGTACGGGTCGTCGTGACCTGCTCGCCCGGCGTAGCCCTCCGAACCGGCAGGGCCGAGGTCGACCGTGCCGCCATCGCCCAGCGCCACGCGGGCGGAGGTGAGGTGGTCGCCCGCCATGCCGTAGAGGATGGAGTGCGAGCCGCTGGCGTTGTTGCTGATCACGCCACCGATCGTGGCGCGGTCCAGCGACGACGGGTCCGGGCCGAACATCAGCCCGCTGGCCTTGAGCTGCCCGTTGAGCTGCTCCAGCGTGATGCCGGGCTCGACGGTGACGGTCCGCTCCTCGGGGTTCACATCGAGGATACGGTTGAGATACTTGGAATAGTCGATGACCAGCGCGGCGCCGACCGCCTGCCCGGCCAGCGACGAGCCGCCGCCCCGGGCCAGCACCGGCACGCCGTGGCTGAAGGCCAGTTCGACCGTGGCGAGGACATCCTCGGTCGTCCTCGGGATCACGACGCCGACCGGCTCAATCTGGTAGTTGCTGGCATCGGTGGAGTAGAGCATCCGCGAGACATCGTCGAAGCGGACTTCGCCGGACAGGCGGGCCTCGAGCTCGGCCCGCAGCACGCGCTGGGTCTCGGACTCCCCGATCTTCCGGCGCCGCTCGCGCTCGACGATGTGGAGCGGCGCCGTCGGAGTCGTGGCCTTGGGGGCGGCGGTCGCCGCCGACGTCACCGGAGAGGTCGTGGGGAGCGGCGCACCGCTCGGCGGGGTCGTGGGGGTGGGGTCAGCCATCTCGGTGGCGTCCTCTGGGGTGGAATGGGGCGAAATCCGGGATACCAGAGTGTAGCACCGGCCCTCCTGCTGCCCGCCGGCGCTCCGGGCGCCGTGCACAGTCGCGCCTGGCCCGGTTCGGTAATCCGCGACGGCGCGGTGTGCCACATATCGGACCGAATCCCCGTCCTTTCTACAGGTTGGTTGGCAAAGGTGCCGCCGGGTCGACGGGCCGGGATGGGGAAGCACATGGCGGCGATGCCGGACGAGATACGCGAGCGCTGGGGGCCGGAGGGATCGGCGCCGGCCGATCCAGTCAGGGAGGAGCGATTGGTCGTCGCACGGGCCCGGCGCGACCGTGCTGCCTTCGAGCCGCTCTACCGCCGCTACCTGCCCGATATCTACCGCTACTGCCTGTTCCGGCTCGGCGACCGAGAGATGGCCGAGGACGCGACGTCGCAGGTGTTCATCCGGGCGATGGACCGCTTGGGACAGTTTCGGGACGGGTCGTTCCGCGCCTGGCTGTTCACCATCGCCCACCGCACGACGATCGACCTCGTCCGCACCCGCCCCGCTGTCTCGCCGCTCGAAGCGGCCGCGCACGTGCCATCCAACGACGTTCCGCCGGAGTGCGCCGCGGAGGCGTCCGAAGAGCAGCGCCTACTCCTGGCTCATCTGGCTCGGCTGTCCGACTCCCACCGGCAGGTCGGCGAGTTCCGGCTGGCGGGACTGAACGACCGGGAGATCGCCGATGTGCTGGGCGAGCGCCACACGGCGATCCGGACGCGGCAGTCCCGGGCACTGGCCCGGCTGCGCCAGCTGGCGAGCGAGAGCGGCTGGCTGGCATCGCGGGAGGACGGGCCATGAATACGGACGACGACCGACCAACTGCCGACGATCCGCGGACATATCCCGAAGGCCACGCCATGACGACCGACGACCACAACGCCGAACAGGACCTGCTCGATCACCTCGATGGCGCCGCCGCGTCGATCCGACCCGATCCGCGCTTCACCGACCGCCTCTGGGCGGAGCTCCAGGATCTCCGGAGCGAGGTGCCGACGTGGGCGCGGCCGGCGGGACAGGAGGCGCCGGCCATCGCGGCACCTGCGATCCCCGTCCTGGGTGAGCCACCTGTTCAACGCCGGCGCTCGGCATCCCGCTGGGCCTCTCCGCTGACGACGATCGCCGCCGCGCTGGTCGTTGCGATGATCGGGTTCGGCGCCTTGTCAATGTCTGGTGCCGACCCGGGCGATTTGCTCCGGCAGGAGGTGCCGAATGCGTCGGCGCAAGGGATGGCGGGGGATGGCCATGACGTGGTCGGGACCTGGGTCATCTATGGTGGCCTGACATTGAATGGCTATGACCAGCTCATCACCTTCAATGCCGGAGGTGGTGTCACCATGCAGGTTCGAGGGGTGCTGGAGCCTTGGTTCGGTACGTGGGAAATGACCGAAGATGGTCGGGTTGCCGTCGACATCAGCACCCTCATTCCTCCAACTAGCGTTCAGGAGCAGTTTCAGCCCGACGCCCTGTTCCTCCCAAGTACGATTCGAATGGAGGGTAGCTTCCGTCTTTCGGCTGATGGATCGACCTGGGAGGACGAGCGGTTCGAGGCCCAGTACATCGTGTTTCTTAACAATGGAGTGCCCAACCCGCAGCCTCGACTCCTGCCAATGGACGACTCGTCGGAGACCCGATCGATCGGACGGTTGTCAGGAGGGAACGGGTCTCCGGAGCGACTTGAAAGCGCTGTCCTTGGTGCGATGGAACTGACTCCTCAGCAGGTCGCCACTTTCCAGGCCGGAACCATCAATCAGCCGGGTTCGGCCCACGATGGGAGAGCCGAAGGCAGCCTGGAGATTTCCGCAACGCCAACCATCCAGATACCAGCCGGTAGTCTGGCCGCGTCGGCCGCGGTCGAAACCCCGGTGCCGACAATCACCAGTTCGGTCCAGGAAGGTAGCGACGTCGATACGGGTGTGACCGTGACCCAATCACCGGCCGGTCCGTCTTCTGCGAATCCTGCAGTGATACCGTCGGCGTAAAGCTGATCAGCCGAGTGAGGCGTAGGTTGCTGGGGACAGGGGGCGTCGATCCTTCGTGGCGAGATGGGGCAAGCCCCATCGCTACGATCGTTGGCGGCCAACCAAGGGTTGAATGGTTCGGCAGGATGCCTGTGGCGCCGGACCTAGCTCGGCCGTACTGGCAACCGGGGATGGTAGGGTGCGGGGCTAGTCCTTGCGGCGGCGGACCGGAATGCGCGTCTCGATCGGATCATTGGTGAGGAAGTCGGCCAGGAGCTGGGCGACGAGGGCCGGCTTCTCGTCGATCAGCGCGTGCGACGTCCCCGGGACGATGGCCAGCTGGGCGCCGGGGATCGCCTCGAACAGCCCCGTGGTGTGCTCGAACGTGATCGCGTCGTCGTCGGCCGCCATGATGAGGGTCGGGACGGAGATGTCTGTCAGGTCGGACGGGTGCAGTTCCGGCTCTTCGCGCCACATTCGCAGCACCTTGGCGGCAAACTTCGGCAGGTGGTCCCGGCCGTCGGGCGACGTCGCGGCGTAGTCGTCGCCCATCCACTCGACGACGTTCTCCACCGACATGTCAGACAGACCCAGCACCACGTCGTGGTGCATCGAGGCGCTGATCGGGACGGCCTTGCGGACCAGATCGGGCCGGCGCTGCGCGATCAGCAGCGTCAGGATCCCGCCGTCGCTGTGGCCGGCGAGGAAGACCGGTCCGCCGACCACCGTCTCGATGAAGGTGATGGTGTCATCGGCCATCAGGTCGAATGTGATCGGCCCGGGTTGGTCTGGGGTGTGCCCGTGGCCCCGGCGCTCAGGCACATAAAGGCGGAACCGGTCTTCCAGGTGAGGCGCCATCGCCTCGAACGCGTTCGCGCCTACCAGCCCACCATGGAGCAGCACCAGCGGCTCGCCCGTGCCGCGCTCGTCGTACCAGGTATCCACACCGTTCAGATCAACTCGCTTCGCCATCGTCGTGTTCCTCTGTACAGGGCAGGTACCCCGCGTCTGATAGCCGCCGACCGAGGCCATCCAGCAGCGCATCGAGCCCGTAGATGAAGCGCTCCTCGGTGGCCTCGGCGGACTCGTTCCAGTCCAGGAAGATATCCCGCATCGTCGACAGGGTCGGGTAGTCGCCGCGATCGATGGCCGCGATGTAGCTGGCCGACAGGGCAGAGCGCTCGTCCGGGTCGGAGGGCAAATTAGCCTCCATCGCCTGCTCCAGGGTCGAGCCGAACACGTAGCTGTCGACCGCACCGGCGGTCGCGAGCATCATCGGCATTGGGACTCCGAGCCGGGCCAGCGACGCGAAGGTGAACTCGACGTGGCGGAGGAAGTTCGGGCCGGTATGCGGCACGCCGCTCCCCATGGACTGGAGGAGCCACGGATGCCGGATGAACAGCGCCCGCGTCGCGAGCGCGATCAGGCGGAGGTCAGTCCGCCAGTCCCCGGACGGTTCCACGGGCAGATCCAGCTCCCCGAAGATCGCGTCCGCGACCAGCTCGAGCAGGTCCGCCTTGCGCTCGACGTGCCAGTAGAGCGACATCGCGCCGACGCCCATGCTCGCCGCCAGCCGGCGCATCGAGAGCGCCTCCGGTCCCTCCCGGTCGATCAGCTCGATCGCCGCCCGGACGATCTGCTCCCGGCTCAGCGCGTTCCGGTCTGGCCGGGCAGGGCGCTCCGGGCGGTCCCAGACCGATGGGCGAACACCAGCCTCACCGTTCGCGTCCGCCGCTGACGCCGTCCCTTTTCCATCGTCCGTCACGCCGGCCTGTTGCTCCTGAGGTGTGATGTGCCATGACCCGTTGACATCCGGTCGACGCCTGTCTATGGTACACCGTACGACGATCGTACGGTGTACGACTCATGCGCCGGGATGCGCGGGGCACTTCTTCGATCTTGCGCGATGTCGAACATCCGTGCCAAACGGGGCTTCCCTTGTCCCAATGCGCTTGTACACTGAAAACCCGCGTACGAACAGGGTATCAGAGGGAGGAACCATGAGTATCAACGGGCGGAACGCGCCCCATGGGATGTATGCCGTCGAGGCGACGGGCCTCACCAAGCGGTATGGCGAGAAGGTCGCGGTCAATGGGGTCGACCTCGCCGTCCGGACCGGGACGGTGACCGGCATCCTTGGTCCGAACGGCGCTGGCAAGACGACGACGGTCCGGATGCTGACGACCCTCCTGCGGCCGGACAGCGGTACGGGACGCGTCGCCGGGTTCGACATCATCGACCAGGCGCACGATGTCCGGCGGTCCATCGGCCTGACCGGCCAGTTCGCCGCAGTGGACGAGCTGCTGACCGGCGAAGAGAACCTGATGATGGTCGGGCGGCTCTATCACCTGGCCGGATCGGAAGCGAAGCGGCGGGCGCACGCGCTCCTCGAGCGGTTCGACCTGACGGATGCCGCCCGGCGTCCCGCGAAGACCTACTCCGGCGGGATGCGCCGCCGGCTGGATATCGCGGCGTCACTGATCGCCGAGCCGCCGGTGATCTTCCTGGACGAGCCGACGACCGGCCTCGATCCGCGCAGCCGGGTCGGAATGTGGGACGTGCTCGAGGGCCTGGTGGCTGGCGGAACCACGTTGCTGCTGACGACGCAGTACCTCGACGAGGCCGACCGGCTGGCCGACGACATCGTGGTGATCGATCACGGCCGCATCGTGGCCGAGGGCACGCCCGATCAGCTTAAGAAGCAGGTTGGTGGCGAGGCGATCGATCTCGTCATCGGCGACCCGGGACGCATCGGCGAGGTGATCTCGCTGATTCAGAAGACGTTCGGCGGGGAGGTCAACCGGACGGAGGTCGACGGCGGCCTGGCGCTCGCCGCGCCCGACGGTGCCGACACGCTGGTGCGCCTGGTCCGCCTGATGGATGACGCCGATATCGCGATCCGCGACGTCGCGCTCCGCCGCCCGACCCTGGACGATGTCTTCATGCGGCTGACTGGCCAGGACACCAGCGCCGCGACCCACGAGGAGGCTGCCTGATGGCCCAGTCACTTCCCACGGAAATGGCCCGCGGAGTCGCGGTGCCGAGCGCCCGGCCCTCCGCCCTGTCCAGCCTGCGCTGGACACTCACCGACGCCGTGACGATCATGCGGCGGAATCTGACGCAGATACGCCGGCAGCCCGAGAAGCTGTCCGACGTCACCATCCAGCCGATCATGTTCGTCGTGCTGTTCGCCTACGTCTTCGGCGGCGCCATCGCCCTGCCGGACGGAATCGACTACGCCAACTTCCTGATGGCGGGCATCTTCGTCCAGTCGATCGGCGCCCTCTACATCAGCACGTCGATCGGGACGGCCGATGACATGGCCAAAGGGATCATGGACCGGTTCCGGTCCCTGCCGATCTCCCGTGCGGCCGTGCTGCTTGGGCGGACCGGTTCCGACCTCGTCCAGAGCATGCTCGGCGCGGTGGTGCTGGCGCTGTCCGGTCTGCTGATTGGCTGGCGGATCGAGGACGGCATCCTGAGCGGGTTGGCCGGGTTCGCGCTGCTGTTGCTGTTCGGCTATGCGATGAGTTGGGTCGGGGTATTCATCGGGCTGAGCGTCCGGAGTGTCGAGGGGGCGCAGGCCTTCGGCTTCATCGCCTTCTTCCCGTTGACGTTTCTCTCCAACGCCTTCGTGCCGACCGCGACGATGCCGCGCTTCCTGCAGATCGTCGCGGAGTGGAACCCGATCAGCGCGGTCGTCGCGGCATGTCGGGTCCTGTTCGGCAACAACGTTCCCGCGCTCCAGCAGGGCGCCTGGCCGATGCAGCACCCCGTCGCGGCGGCGCTGATCTGGTCGCTGCTGATCCTCGCCGTGTTCATGCCGGCCGCGATCTGGAAGTACCGGCAGGTGGTCAGCCGCTAGAGCCTGGCTGGCTCGCGAGGCGGACACCAGCCGGGTGGAAACAGGACGGGGTGACCGCCGAGGTCGCCCCGTCTTCGAGCGTCCCGGGTCCGGCCGCACGACCGGCCCGCGGGCAGACCCTTGACCTCATCCATTGACCATGCGTATAGTCGCCGGCCGCTCGCGTTCCGAACGGTCGCTTGGATACTGCAACGGCGCAGGTTTGTCGCGGGTAACCGCGTAGGAGGTCCGGAGACGGACCGGAGTCGTTGAAGATGGCTGAGAGACCTGCGGTCGCGAACAATCAGGGTGGCGTCGATTTCGACGAGTCCCCGACCTATCTGCCCCATGACCAGATCATGAAGGTCATGGCGGGTATCCTGGCCGGCGTCTTCCTCGGCGCGCTCGATCAGAGTGTCGTCGGCACGGCGCTCCCCCGGATCACGTCCGAGCTCGGCGGGTTGAATCACCTGTCCTGGGTGGTTACCGCCTACCTGCTGACCTCGACGGCCGTGACGCCGCTCTGGGGCAAGATCTCCGACCTCTACGGGCGCCGCCTGATCTTCCAGATCTCCATTGGTATCTTCATCATCGGCTCGCTGCTGTGCGGCGTCGCCCAGGACATGTTCCAGCTGATCGTGTTCCGGGCCATCCAGGGCATCGGCGGCGGTGGCCTGTTCGCGCTTGGTCTCGCGATCATCGGTGACATCATCCCGCCCCGGGATCGCGGCAAGTACGGCGGGTTGTTCGGCGCCGTCTTCGGCGTGTCCAGCATTGCCGGACCGCTCCTCGGCGGCTTCTTCACCGACGGGCCGGGCTGGCGATGGATCTTCTTCATCAACATCCCGATCGGTATCGTGGCCTTCTATATCACCTCGGCCAACCTGAAGATCCCGCGGATCCGACGCCAGGCGTCCGTTGACTATGCCGGCGCGACGCTGATCGTCGGAGCGGTCACCGCGCTCCTGCTGTATCTCAACTGGGCCGGCGACGAGTACGGCTGGCTGGCCTGGCAGGGTATGGCGTTGGTCGCGCTGTTCGTGGTGCTCACCATCGCCTTCGTCCTCGCCGAGCTCCGCGTGCCGGAGCCGATCATTCCGATGCACCTCTGGCGTGGCAACGTCTTCACGGTCAGCAACATCTACGCGACCGTCTCCGGCGTCGCCATGTTCAGCGCCCTGATCTTCCTGCCGGTCTATTTCCAGGCCGTCAAGGGCTGGAGCGCGACCGAATCCGGCCTGGCCCTGATCCCTGCGGTGCTGGGCATCACCCTGAGCGCCACGGGCTCCGGTCTCCTGATGGGCAAGACGGGCCGCTACAAGATCTACCCGATCGCCGGAGCGGTGATCCTGATCGTCTCGCTCGGGGCGCTGTCCTTCATCAGCCCTGACATGTCCTACTGGCTGATCGCCATCCTGATGTTCCTGTTCGGCTTCGGCCTCGGCCAGTCGTTCCAGGTGATCAACACGGCGGTCCAGAACTCGGTCTCGATCCGGGACATGGGCGCAGCGACCTCGTCCGTGACGTTCTTCCGAAGCCTCGGCGGCTCGATCGGCACGGCGCTGTTCGGCGCGATCCTGGCCAGCCAGATCGCCAGTAACGTGGCTTCTGGTCTGGCGTCGCAGCCGCAGAACACTGAAGCGGCATCCGCCGGTGCCCCGGCCGTCGATACCAACAACGTCGAGGCCATCCAGGCGCTGCCCGATCCAATCCGTGGCATCGTCCAGACCGCATTCTCCGATGCGCTCGGGACGGTATTCCTCTGGGCAGTCCCGTTCTGCGTCATCGCCCTGGTCGTCGCGTTCTTCATGCGTGAGATCCCGCTCAAGGACCAAGGGAAACCAGAGGCGGGTGAGGAAGGGGTCCAGCAGCCGGTGTTCGCCGGCCACTGATCCACGCCAACACCGTCCAGCCTGACGGGTCGTCGTCTCCGGACAACCGGGGCGGCGACCCGTCGTCATTGGTGGATGTCTCCACAACGCTCCCATGCGAGTAGGATGTGACCATGAATGAATCCACTCCCGCTGACGGGATCAACCGCCTCCGCCGCGAGGTTGCCGCGATCGGCCCCCTGATCGATGAGACCATCCCGCTCGCCTGGTCGGGACGGCACCTGGCAATGACCCGTCCGGTCAACATGGACGCGCTGCTTGACCAGATCGCCGACGACCCGGAGCAGAACCTGCCCTACTGGGCGGAGATCTGGCCGAGCGGGATCGCTCTTGCTGACGCCATCCTGGCCGAGCCTGAGACCGTAGCGGACCGCAGGGTCCTGGAGCTCGGCTGCGGAGCCGGTACGACAGCCGCGGGCGCGGTCCTTGCCGGCGCCCGCCTGACCGTCACGGACTACGCGCTGGACTCCCTGACCCTCTGTCGATACAACACCCTGGTCAATGCCGGCCGCGAGCCGGACGGCGTCTCGTGGTTGAACTGGCGCCAGCCCGACGCGGGGTTCCTGGCGGAGAGCGCCGGGAACTATGACGTCGTCCTCGTCGCCGATGGGCTCTATGAGACCCGCGACATCGCCCCGCTGCTCGACCTGGTGACGCATGTCATGGCGCCGGGAGGAACGCTCTGGATTGCCGAGCCGGGTCGCGAGGCCGCCGCCCGGTTCCTGATGTCGGCCTCGGATGCCGGGTGGGCCGGTCCGTCCATCGATCACCCCGGCCCGTATCCCGACCCGGCCGATGCCAACGCCCTTGTCGGTCTCCATCGCCTGCGTCGTAGTGATGCCTGACGTCCATCCAATCGCGTCACTGACCGGGGATTGGCAGGGCCGTCCCCGGCATCGCTGCGGTACGCTGTCCGGCATTGGATGAGATGACACGGGCAGGAGGAGCCAGGATGCCAGCCAAACGATCGACGGACCAGGAGGTCACGCGCGGCGCGGTCGAGACCGCCAACGAGATGAGCGAAGCCCAGGCCGAGGCCAATCTCAATGTCCACCGGGCCGAGGACCGCCCCCCGGTCGACCCGGTCGTGCTGACGATTCAGTCGCACGTGGCCTATGGGCACGTCGGCAATGACGCTGCGATCTTCCCGCTGCAGGTCGCCGGCATCGAGGTGGTCGACATCCCGACGACGATGCTGAGCAACCACCCGGGCTATCCGACGATGCGGGGCGAGTTCGTTCAGCCGCGGCTAATCCGTGATCTGCTCCAGGGCCTGACCGAGCGCAACCTGCCCGCGTTCGCCGCCGGCGTGATCACCGGCTACCTCGGGGACCCCGGCACGGCCGACGCGGTCCGCGACTGGGTCCGCGAGTCGAAGGCGACCAATCCGGCGCTGCGCTACCTGTGTGACCCGGTGATGGGCGACACCCCGGGCATCTACGTCGATCCCGCGCTGCCGCAGAAGTTCCGGGACGAGTTGGTCCCGCTGGCCGACGCGATCACCCCCAACCAGTTCGAGTTCGGCGTACTGACCGGCACCGAGGTCACCACCCGGGAGGGATTGCTGGCCGCGGCCGCCGAGCTGGTTGAGTCCGGGATCGGGGTCGTCGTCGTGACCGGCACCCGGTTGGAGGACACTCCGGACGATTCGCTCGACATCTACGGCGTGACGGCTGACGGCGCCTGGCGAGTCCGGACGCCCCGGTTGGACTTCACCCCGGTCGGGACGGGCGACGTCTACACCGCCCTGTTCGCCGCCCACTGGTTCCAGGGTGCCGCCATCCCGGACGCGCTGACGGCCGCGGCCGGCGGGACGTACGCCGTCCTGACGATCACCGGCGCGGCGAATGTCCCCGAGATGCGGCTGGTCGCGTCGGCGGGCAAGCTGCTCCATCCGGACGAGACCTTCCCGGCCGAGCGCGTCCGGTAACCGCTTCTGGCGGTTGACCGGGGCTGCTCAGTCGTCGTCACGGATGAGCAGCTCAGCGGTCCGGATCACGTCTTCCGCCCACTCGAACGGTCCCTGGTCCTCCACGACCCACCACGCCGTCAGCAGGGCCTGGGCGACCGTCCAGCGCCGGAGCCGGTCCGCGTCGAGACCGGTCTCCTCGGCGACTATGGCGAGGCGGCGGAGAAGGATCGCGCGGGCGGCCTCCGGGTCGGAAAGGTCCGGAAGCCGGTTCCGCATCATCGCGCCGATTTCGTAGGCGGGTTCGCCGACGACCCCCTTGGGGTCGATTGCTGACCATTCGTCGCCGTCGCGAAGGACGTTGTGGTGGTGCAGGTCGCCGTGGAGGACGACCGGCTCGGCCGACGTCGACAGCAGTTCTGCGTACATGCGCTCGGCCCGGGCAGTAAGTTCGGCGGGCAGCGGTCCAGTCCCGCCGCCGTAGCGTTCCCGCATCCGGTCGAAGCCTTGACCCCAGCCGACGACCGTCGGGAACGGATGGACGGCCGGGATGGGACGCCAGAGTGCCGCCATCGTCCGACCGAGGATCCGGCTCGCCTCCTCGTCGTCCGGGTGGTCGATCAGCTCATCTCCGGGTACGGCGCGCCGCATCAGGTAGGCGTCCCCTTCCGGTGCCAGCTCGATGATCGGGACCAGCCCGGACCCGTCCGCGAGCCGGAGTGCTTCGATCTCGGGAACCAGCGAGGCCCGGTCGTAGGCTGCCTTGAGGACGACCGGCGTCCCGTCCGCCCGTGTCCCGGGAGCGACGAAGTTGACGCTCCCGTAGGAGAAGGCGTCGCCGAGCCGGACCTGCCACCGTTCGCGCAGCTCGGCAAGACGGCCGGGCAGCCCATCGACCCAGGCCCGGCCGTCGTCACCGTGACGCAGGATGATCGTCTCGCGGGTATACGCGGGGATGATCATGGGGCGGTCTCGTCTCCTGGATAGGGTCGTTCGTCGTGGTGGTCGCGTGCATCCGCGCCGGGCAGCGTCGCCATCGTCGGCGTGCGTGTCCGGGCCCGGTCAACCAGCCAGGCCTCATCGGCATCCGACATGCCCGAGGACACGTCAAGACACAATCCGGCAGGGTACGGCGACGTCGCGGAACAACCCTAACAGGGCACCGGATGACAGGGAATCAGTGTGCCCTAGAACATCCCGTTCCCGTTGGCCGACGTTTCCGGGATGACCTGCAACACATCCCAGTGCTCAACGATCCTGCCGTCGGTATCCAGCCGGAAGATGTCGATGCCCGCGTAGTCATGATCGCCCGGCCAGCGCTGGTGGCAATGCAGGACCACGAAGTCGCCATCGGCCAGCACGCGGCGGAACTCGACGGACTTGCCGGCATACTCCCGCGCCATGCGCTCGAAGTACGCGATGAACGCCGCCTGGCCGTCACCGACCCCGGGGTTGTGCTGGATGTAGGTCGCGCCAGCGTAGCGCTCGATCGCCTCCCGCGGCCGATCCTGGTTGAACATCAGGTCGTAGAACGCCGTGACGGTCTGCTTGTTCTGCTCGCTGCGGTCCATGGGCTCTCTCCGGTCGTCGATGTGCGGTCAGGCAGGTAAGTGAGGGTCGTCGTGACTGTCTGGCGCTCGGCGGTTGCGTGAGGCGTCAGAAACGTCGCGGTCCAATACTGTGCAATCCGAGATACAGTTTCGAGCCCATGAACGGTCGGTCTGGTGGGCACCGGTGTTCCTCCTACTGGACTTGGCGCCCGCCAGTGATTCCGTGCGCGACGGCATCAGCCGCGAGGTCGGCCACCGTCCGGTCCGCGAGCGCCGCGAGCATCTGCGCATCGACCTGCTCGGACAGGCTGCCGAACGCGTGGCGCATGCCTGACCCCACCGGGCAGAGCACGTTGGGCTCGGCCGGACTCGGGGTGAGGACCGGGTCACTGGTCGTCGCCCGGTAGACCTCGGCCAGCGTGATCCGGTCAGCGGGGCGGGCCAGGCGGTACCCACCGTCGCGTCCCTCGCGGGCCTCGATGAAGCCCGCCTTGACCAGGGTTGAGAGCACGCGCCGGAGGAACGCTGCCCCCGTGTTGACGCTGCCGGCGATATACACGCTCGGATACCCCTCGTCCGATTGGGCAAGCAGGGCGAGCGCGTGGGCTGCCATGGCGAAGTGGGCGTTGCTCATGGGAATACTGTACGTGCAGATGTAACAGTACGCAAGGCCACGGTTCCAGGCTGCACTGCGACATCCGCTCCGTACTGGTCAGGAATGCGCTGGACAAGCGGACTGCCATCGGCTTGGCATACGGTCAGGCGAAGGAAGCCCCGGCGTCTGTCCCCTGCTGGGTAGTACGCCGAAGCTTTTAGTCGATAGGCAGCGCCTGCTGTTGCATCAATAGGGGGACGACGGCCACGTGCTGAGCCGGCAATGCCGATGACCGAGGCGAGCGGCTCTAGGACTTTCTGTTCGTGGCCATCTCGCCGAGCAGCGCCGCCATCGTCCGGGTGCCGGCGTGGAAGCGCTCGATCGGCATGTTCTCATTGGGCGCGTGGTTCGCCTGGTCGGGCGTGCCGTATGGGCAGCCGATCTTGTCCGCGCCGAGGATCTCCTTGAACAGCGCGTACGGGCCGGCGGACGCACCGGTCGAGGGGACGTCGACTGGCCGGACCCCGAACCCGGACTCGACGGCGCGGCGGACCGCGTCGGCGAACGGGTGATCGAGCGGGGCGCGAACCGGCTGGGTGTAATGCCCCTCGTTGCTGATCTCGACGTCCGGCGCCACCCGGGCGACGTGCGCACGGATCGCCTCGTAGACCTTGTGTGGGTCCTGGTCCGGGACGAGGCGGAGGTCCATCTTGACCCGCGCCACACTGGGGAGGACGGTCTTCGATCCGGCTCCGCCATACCCGCTGGTGAACCCGGCGATGTTCATCGTCGGGCGGGCCATCAGCCGATCATAGAACGGGACGTCCCGTGGCGGGGCCTTCTCCGTCAGCCCGATGCCGGCCAATGCGGCGGCCTCGTCGATCGGGATCGCGTCCAGCGCCGTCCGCATCAGCGGGTCGATCGGGCGGACGTCGTCCAGCACGCCGGGCACGAGGATCTCGCCGTCGGACGAGAACATTGTCGCCAGCAGGTGGACCAGCTTCCAGGCAGGGTTCGGCGCGACCCCACCGAAGTTGCCGGAATGGAGATCCCGCGATGGGCCACGGGCGAGCATCTCCAGGTAGATGAGACCACGACAGCCAAACTGCAGGATCGGCTGGTCGGCCTCGTGGACATGGCCGTCCGAGCCGTAGACGAGATCGCAGCCCAGCCGATCCGCATTGGCCCGGAGGAATGGCTCGAACGACGGAGAGCCCGATTCCTCCTCGCCGTCGATCACGTACTTCAGGTTGATGGGCAGCCGCCCAGCGGTCTCGATCCAGGCGGCCGCCCCGAGGATGTTGGCCGCGAACTGCCCCTTGTTGTCGGCCACCCCGCGGCAGTAGATCCGGCCATCCTTTACTACCGGTTCGAACGGCGGCGTGTCCCAGCCGCTCTCCGGGTCGCTGGGCTGCACGTCGTAGTGGCCGTAGACGAGGAGCGTCGGCAGGGCCGGGTCCTCGATCCGCTCGCCGTAAACGACGGGCCAGCCGTCGGTCGGGATGATCTCGGCGTCGATGACGCTGCGTTCGAGCAGGTCGCGGACGAGGACCGCGCACTCCTCGACGCCGATACCCTGCGTGCTGATGCTGGGCTGCCGGAGCAGCGTGTACAGCTCGGCGAGGTGGCGCTCACGCTGCCCGTCGCAGTGCGCGAGGACGTCCGTGATCCTGCCCGGAGCGTCGGTCATGGTCGGGCCTTCCCGCCGCGACCGATGTCGGACGCCGCGAGCTCGGCCAGCAGCGCGGCGCTGGTCCGGATCCCGTTGTGGAACCGCTCGACGATCATGTTCTCGTTGGGGCTGTGGTTGGCCTGGTCGTCGTTGCCGTAGGGGACGACCAGGGCAGGCACGCCGAGGTACTCCGGCCAGACGGCGGACGGGAGCGACCCACCGACCAGCGGCACGTCGGCCGGCGCCTTGCCGAAGCCGATCGTCACCGCCCGGCGGACCGGCTCGGCCAGCGGCGAGTCGAGATCGACCGCGATCGGGTCCATCATCCCGTGGTCGAAGACCTCGACGTCCGGTGCGTGCTTCGCGATGTGGTCCTTGAGGAGCTGGTAGATCTCGCGCGGGTCCTGGTCCGGGACGAGGCGGAGGTCCATCTTGACCCGCGCCTCGCTCGGCAGCACCGTCTTCGATCCCGCCCTGCCGTAGCCACTCGTGAAGCCGGCGATGTTCATCGTCGGGCGGGTCATCAGCCGGTCGAAGTAGGGGAGTTCCTTCGGCGAGGCCTTCTCGGTCAGCCCGATCCCGGCCAGCAGCGCCGCCTCGTCCAGCGGGATGGCATCCAGCGCCGCCCGCAGCCGCGGCGTGACCGGGCGGACCTTGTCGAGGATGCCCGGGACAAGGATTTCGCCGTCGGGCGAGAACATCGTCGCCAGGAGGTGGACCAGCTTCCAGGCCGGGTTCGGCGCGACGCCACCAAAGTTGCCGGAATGGAGATCCCGCGACGGCCCCCTGGCGACGAGCTCGAGGTAGAGCATGCCGCGGTTACCGAACTTCACGACCGGCTGGTCGGTCTCGAAGACCTGCCCGTCGGAGACGTAGACGAGATCAGCCGCCAGCAGGTCGCGGTGCGCCTCGACGAATGCGGGGAAGTTCGGCGAGCCCGACTCCTCTTCGCCTTCGACGACGACCTTGACGTTGATCGGCAACTCGCCGGCCGTTTCCAGCCAGTGCCGCGCGCCGAGGACGTTGGCGATGAACTGGCCCTTGTTGTCCCCGACCCCGCGGCAGTAGATCCGGCCGTCCCGGATGGTCGGCTCGAACGCCGGCGACACCCAGGCGTCGTCCGGGTCGCTCGGCTGGACGTCATAGTGCCCGTAGATCAGGAGGGTCGGTCCGCCCGGGTGGGGGAGGCGCTCGCCATAGACGACCGGCGCGCCCGGCGTCGGGATGACCCGGGTGGTGAACCCGCTGGTCTGGAACAGCGCCTCGACCAGCGCGCAGCACTCCTCGACCCCGATGCCCTGCGCGCTGATGCTCGGCTGGCGGAGGATGCGGAACAGGTCATCGCGGTCCCGCTCCTCGTTGCGGGCGATGGAGGCGAGGACATCGTCGAGACGGGCGGTGGCGTCAGTCATCGTGCGTTGGTCTCCCAGGGGGTAGCGTGCTGGTGCTGTCGAACCGGACTGCCGGACATCTTGCCACGGTCGTCGCGGTCCGGCAGGGAGTCCCGCGGAAATAGGCTGCCGGGACCGGGCATGTCGCTTGCCTATAGTGCAGCCGCGTGCACTGTCCGCCCGGCCGGGCAACAGGACGCATGGACCACACGACGCCCTGACCGTTCGGGCCAGGGCGTCGTGCGGCCCCGGGTCCAACTCCGCCGGCTGATAGAACGTACTCACAGGAGCTTCCATGGAATTTCGGCTGTTCGCTCCTCATACCGAACGGGTCGACCTGATCGGGTCGTGGGACGAAGGAGCGGCCACCGCCATGCACCGCGGTGACGACGGGATCTGGCGGACCGACGTCGACCTCGCCGACGGTCGCTACACGTACCGCTTCCGGTTCCCGTCCTTGTCACCGTTCATGGCCGGCGAGACGGCCGAGATCAGCGATCCCAAAGCTCAGCTGATCGACGACTGGCTGGGGGAGGCCTCGGTCATCCAGGTCGTCGACGGGGAGGACGTCACGACCGCTCCCGGCTTCGTCTGGGAGCACGACGACAAGCCGCTGCCGCCCAACAACGAGCTGGTGATCTACGAGCTGCACGTCGGCGAATTTGCCTACGGCGATGAGGGACAGGGCTCGTTCCTGGCTGTGATCGACCGGCTGGATTACCTCCGCGACCTCGGCATCAACGCCGTCGAGCTGATGCCGGTGATGTCGTTCGCCGGGTCGGAATCCTGGGGCTACAACATCCGGTACCCATTCTCGCTGGAGAGCTCCTACGGTACGCCGGAGGACTTCAAGCGCCTGGTCGACGAGTGTCATGCCCGCGGCATGCGCGTCATCCTCGACGTCGTGCTGAATCACAGCGATTCCGAGGCGCCACTGACCCGGATCGACTTCGATTACTGGTATCGCGAGCGGGAGGGGGTGCCGTCGTTCGGCCCGCCGTTTGACTACGAGCGCTACGACGAGACGCTCGACGTCATGCCGGCGCGGGCGTTCGCGCTGGAAACGATCCAGTACTGGGTCCAGACCTACCACATCGACGGCTACCGGCTGGATGCTACGGCGCCGATCGACAACTTCGACATCGTCCGGGCGGTCCGGGACCGGGCCTACGAGGTCGCCGGTGGCAAGCCGATATACATCGTCGCCGAGCAGCTCCCGGAGGACCCGGCGATCGCCGGCGCGGAGGGTCCGGCCGATGGCGCTTGGCACCAGTCGTTCGAGCGGACCGTCGTCGGCTGGCTCTGCGGCGAGGACGGGATCGATGCCGGTCAGGTCGCCGGCGTCCTTGATCCGTCCACGTTGGGCTACGTTCGGCCGGAACTCGTCGTCAACTACATCGAGTCCCACGACGAGCACACGCTGATGCAGGAAATGGCCGCCCGGGGGATCACCGGAGACGCGGCGTTCCGCAGGCACAAGCTGGCGGCGTCGCTGATGTTCACCGCCGTCGGTATTCCGATGCTCTATCAGGGGCAGGAGTTCGGGGGCTACCGCGAGCGGGACATGGAGATCCGCCCACTGCAGTGGGACCTGCTCGACGGGGACTTCGGGCTACATCTCAAGGAGCACTACGCCTTTCTCGCCCGGCTCCGCAATGAACGTCCTGCCTTGCGGTCGGCTGAAATCGAGACGCTGCATGTCGGCGACGGCGAGCTCGTGTTCCGTCGGGGCTCGGGCGACGATGAGGTCGTGGTGGCCGTCAACCTGCACGATGAGGATCGTCACCTCTCCGTGCCGTTCCCGGACGGGACGTGGTGGCAGACCACCGGCGATACGCCCTTCGATGTTTCCGGCGGAACGATGGCGAGCAGGTTCGCCGCATCCGAGGCGCGCATCTTCGTGCGTCGGACCGAATAACTACCGACCCGGCGGCGCAATCGCCGGGCATTTCCATCTCAGGAGAATCACTTCCCATGACGACGACCACCGTCCCGGACATCACCCTGAACAATGGCGTCACGATCCCGCAGATCGGGTACGGCATCTGGCAGGTGCCGAACGAGCGGACCGAGGAGTTGGTCCGGCACGCGTTTGATGTCGGGTATCGCCACATCGATGGCGCCGCCGCCTACGGCAACGAGCGGGAGCTCGGCCAGGCGGTCGCAAACAGTGGTCTGCCTCGGGAGGAGCTGTTCATCACGACCAAGCTCTGGAACTCCGACCAGGGCTACGACGAGACACTTCGCGCGTTCGACACGTCGATGGAGAAGCTCGGACTGGAGCAGCTCGACCTGTACCTGATCCACTGGCCCGCCCCGGGCCTCGGGAAGTACACGGAGACCTGGCGTGCGTTCGAGAAGCTCTACGCCGACGGGCGCGTCCGCGCGATCGGCGTTTCCAACTTCCGGATCGAGGATCTCCAGCGGCTGATGGACGAGTTCGAAGTCGTCCCGGCGATCAACCAGATCGAGGTCCATCCTCGCCTGCCACAGCCCGAGTTGCGGAACTTCCACAAGGAGCACGGCATCGCGACCGAGGCATGGAGCCCGCTCGGCCATGGCGGCCTCCTGAACGACCCGACAGTCGTCGAGATCGCTGGCAACAAGGGCGTCTCCCCGGCCCAGGTTCTGCTCCGCTGGCACCTGGACATGGACAACATCGTCTTCCCGAAGGCGTCGTCGCCGGAGCGGATCACCCAGAATATCGACCTGTTCAACTTCTCGCTGACCGACGACGAGCGGGCGCTCATCGACGGACTGGAGACCGGCGAGCGGACCGGCCCGGACCCGGAAACCTTCACCGGCGTCTGAGACAGAAGGGCCGCCGCGGTCGAAAAGGGACGGGCGCCGGCATCATGCCGGCGCCCGTTTCGTTCGTGGTCACGACGCATGGTCAGGGCTCGACCAGGACGGCCAAGCTCAGGAGGCGACCGGAATCTCGTTCACCGGGGGCGGCGGCGTGGTCGGCCGGGCGAACAGGTATCCCTGCTGGTACGTGGCGCCGTGATCGCGCAACCAGCGCCACTCGGCTTCGGTCTCGACCCCTTCGGCGATGGAGGGCAATCCCAGTTCGCTGGCCGTCTCCAGCAACCTGGCCGCGATGGTGGCCTTGTACGGGGACTGCACCAGCGACCGGTCGATCTTGATGTAGTCGGGCCGCAGGGCGTGAAGCAGGCCAAGCGACGCGTATCCCGCGCCCATGTCGTCGAGCGCGATGCCGAAGCCCTCATCCCGGTAGGCCCGCAGGATGCCCTCAAGGTTGGAGGTGTCGTGTATCCGCTCGGATTCCACGACCTCGAAGACCACCTGATCCGGCCGCAGTCGCCGTCCACGCATCGCCGCGAAGGTCGAGCGCAGGCAGTACTCAGGGGTATAGATGGCGCTGGGCAGGAAGTTGATGAACACCTTTCCGACGATCCCGAACTGATCGGCTGAGCGGATCGCGTTCAACCGGGCAGCTCGGTCTAGGTGATACCGCAGGTTCTCGGAAGTCGCCGCCTCGTACATGCGCATCGGCGGGATCAGATCGCCATCAGGCTCGATCCCCCTGGTCAGCGCCTCAAAGCCGAAGATGTGGTCGGGCGCCTCGCTCGGGACGATCGGCTGGAAGTGGGTAACCAGGGCCCGGCGATCCAGGACGTCGATCAGCCAGTCGGATTGGCACCGCTGGATCAGCACCGCTAGCCGCTCCACCGCCAGCAGGGCCCGGAGGTCCAGCGCCGCGCCTGCCGGGAGGAGAAGTGCCCGCGTATCGTCGCATTCGGTCGGAGAGAGGACCTCCGCCAGGCGACCGAGGAGCGTCGACCGCGCGCCTTCAGGGATGGTGATGGTCAGGACGCCCTCGAAGGGAACCGTGGAGGACAGGCCGGATTCAGCCACGACGCCGCGGATTGTCTCGAGCGTATAGGGCAGGGACGTCATGACCGAGAGCGTACCCACATCGGGAAGCCTGGCCGGGAGACGCTCACAGGACGCGCAACCAGCACCAGGCGACATCGACACTCCTCGGGCTCCAGTGATCACGCTGGCGAACATCCACCAAAATGACCGTGAGCCAGTTCAAGTGTACCGGATAGGTGATCCCCGGCCTCGCGTTGCCGGGACATTCGACCAGGTTGGTACCCCCATTCGGGGCCAGCAACTGGCCCGCCTCCTGCGACCCTGAATGGCTCATGGATCGGCAGCCTGGACGAACCGCTCTGCCACCGGTCGTCGATGAGCTGGTGCAAGGCGACCGGCGATCGGGTTCTGTCGATGCGTACGAGTGCGGCAGTCAGTTCCAGTGGCTCGACTAGGGCGGCGTGTTGGACCACGTTGCCCGCCGGAAGAACCTCAGCGGTCCGATCGGCGAGCGACTGTCGTTGCCGATCGGGTACTGAAGGCCAGCGTGGCGATCACGGTCAGCCGATGGCGACGACCTGCGATCATGCCGGCGCGGTCATGGTGCGGTCGGGGTCGCCACACCGGTCATGTCGATCGTCTCCGAGACGCTGACCCAGTCTGCCGGCGGTGCCATGGGGGCGATCTGACCGAATGCGCCCCAGGTGGTCCGGCTGGCGTAGTCGCCCGAGCGGAACTCCAGCGAGCAGGGCAGACCGGCGGCGTCCACGCTCAGCGTGCGAGTCATCGATCCGCCCGTGTCACCGGTGTCGGTCCAGCTCCACGCGGAACAGACACGGCCATCAATCGTGACCTCTCCCGCCGGGACGAGTTCCAGGGCCCGCGTGTCCGCCTGGAGGTCCGAGAGCGGTGGCCGGTAGACCGACGCTGTCGCCGGGGCGAACTGCGCCAGGACCTGGCCGACCGGACTCTCGGCGTCAATGAATGTCGGGTCCAGGTGTACCCAGGTCGTTGGGTCCAGATCGGGCCGGACGGCGATCTGCGTGTAGCGTCCGCGAGCGTAGACGCTGCCGTCCGTGGCCAGGAACTCCGAGACGGACCCGTTGGACGATTCCAGGTAGTGCCGCTGATCGGGCAGGACCACCTCGTCGATCACCGCCTGCGTCGACGGAGCGTTGGGATCGACGGGGGCCAGGCCGGCCACCGGGGTGCCCGGCAGGGCGATGGTGGCGAGGTCTGCGGTTCCCTGGACAGTGGTAGTGCGGTAGGACGGGACGCCGACCCAGGCAAGGGCGATTCGGTCAATGAGGTCGCCGACGACGCGCGGGGGCGTCAGCGTGGTTGTTCCCTGGGCCAAGGGGCCAGGCGTTGCCGGGCCGAGCGCTGCGGTTGGCGGGGCTGTGGGGGATGGTGCCGGCGTCGGGTCATCGTCGCCGGACGAGCAGCCCGCCAGCAGCAGCATCGCGACGAGCAGCACCGGCAGGAGGCGCGATGGGGCGCTGAATCGCCGGGCCTTGAGAGTGACCGATGGCATCAGGGAGGAACCTCGGGACTGGGGTTGCGTGACAAGCAGGTCAACGACGTAGCCTAGCAGTCGGTCGCCCACTGGACGGGGCATCCGTGCCCTCATCCATGTCCGTATGGGCGAAAAAAGGCGAGAGGCAGATGGTTCGCGCGCCCCCCTCAGAACGGCGTCCACCTGCCTCTCACCTGTTCTAACGCCGGGGTCGCGAAATGGTTTCGCCCTCGCGAACCGGTCCCTCTCCTCCATAAGGAGCGACGCCGGTGTCACGACCGAGATGGAGGACCGGTGGATCAGTGACCGGGGGCATCGTTGATGGGGAATCTGGCGAAAAAAGGATCGGGACCGGCGGCAGCTGGGGGAAGCTGCGGAGTCCGGTCCCTGGTGGGCGAATGGCCGGAAGTCGTGGCTGGCGACTTCTGACCGGAACATCCATCGTGCTGGCTGGTCACGGTGGACTCTACCCGTCATCCTTGTTCTGGCTGGCACCATCCTCATCGGAGGGCCAGTCCCCGCCGCTTCCTGGAGACGGACCTCACGATCCGGCTCCGGGCGCCGCTCCCATCCTGTCAACGGGATTTGGCGGCGGCGGGTCGAGTCGGGTCGCGTCGTCCGGAGGAGGGGGATCCGGCACCGTTATCCGCACTCGTGTATGAATAGTACTGACTGCCAGTCACCGTGAGTGGTGCGAACGGATACCGAATGCGGACCATTCGCGCCCGGTCATCCACCGGCCGATTGGCATGGGGCGGAGTACGCACCTTTTCCGCCTCTTGCCCCTGATCCCGTGTCCTCTAGCGGCCGCGATGCCTCACCGGGGCCTCGGGAGCGACGTCAGCATTGGCCTTTGGGGCACAATTAGGGAAGTCCGAACGATCGGGTATCACCCGCTCACGCGGCCCTGCGGATTCCGTGTCCGCGGTGAACAACGAACAGAAGGACGCGCATGGCTTCGGTACTGTTGGTCGATGACCATCCGGTCGTCATCGAGGGGCTCCGCAAGCTGCTTGCGACGACCGAGGACATCAAGGTCACCGGCGAGGCGCACGACGCCGCCGGGGCAATCGAGCAGGCGCGCGCGCTGCGCCCGGACGTCATCCTGCTCGACCTGCGGATGCCCGGAGCGAACGGGGTCCAGGCGATCCGCCGGCTGCGTGAACTGGAGTGGCCGGGGGCGGTCCTGATCCTCACGTCCTATGGGGACCAGGCATATGTCCGGCAGGCGATCGAAGCCGGCGCCGACGGGTACCTGCTCAAGAATGCCCCGCCGGAGGAGCTGATCTCGGCGATCCGGGCCGTGGCCCGCGGGCGGCGACAGCTCAGCCCGGAGCTGCTGGATGGCATCCTGGCCCAGTTCTCCGGGCTGGCGCGGGAGAGTACCCGCCGGGAAGCCGACCTCAGCGACGACGACCGCGAGATCCTGCGGCGGGCCAGCCAGGGCGCGACCAACCGCGAGATCGGCGTGGCGATGGGTCGGAGCGAGATCGCGGTCAAGAAGCGGTTGCAGGTGATCTTCGCCAAGCTGGGTGCCGTCGACCGGGCCCACGCTGTCGCCGAGTCGATCCGGCGCGGGCTGATCTGATCCCGGAAACGTCCCGGACGGCCAGGACGGCCGGACCGACGTATCTCTCACAGACGGGGTCGTGACCGGGCGGGGTCGCGATGGCTGCCCTGTCGCCGGCCACGGCCGGGAACGTCCGCCCGATACCCGGAGAAACCGACCGCGTGCGAGTGCTGGATCGCTCATCCAGGTCAGGGAAGGGGAATCCCCGTGTCCTGTCCGACCGTCTGATCTTCGTCGACAACCTCCGGACGGTCCTAACCGTCACCGTCCTCCTCCACCACCTCGCCGTGACCTACGGCTGGTCGCAGGGGTGGTATGTGCATGAGCCGGTCGGGCCGGGCATCCGGGAGGATGTGCTCTCGGCGTTCATCCTGCTGACGCAGGCGTTCTTCATGGGCGCCTTCTTCCTGATCTCCGCCTACTTCATCCCCGGGTCCTACGAGCGGCGAGGCGAGCGGTCCTTCGTCATTGAGCGGCTCCGGCGGCTGCTGATCCCGCTACTGGTCTTCCGCTTCGTGATCAGTCCCCTGACATCGATGGTCGTGCTGTGGGTGCAGTACGGCCAACGACCGGCGCTCGCTGACTACCCTGGCCTGATCAATGCGGGCCCGCTCTGGTTCGTCGAGCTGCTGCTCGTCCTCAGCGCCGGCTGGGTCATCTGGCGCCGGTTCCGCCCGGAGATACTCCCGGCCATCCCCTGGAAGTCGAGACCTCCCAGCGGGCGGGCGCTGATCGGATTCATCGGGGTGCTTGGGCTTGTCACGTGGCTGTGGCGGTTCGAGTGGCCGATCTACTCCTATCTGCACAAGGTGGATTTCCCGACGCCCGCCTTTCTGCCCCAGTACGTCCTGATGTTCCTCGTCGGCGTCGTGGCGTACCGGCGGGACTGGCTGGTTACCGTTCCCAGCCGCCTCGGGGTGCGGGCCGCGACGGCGGCCTTGGCCGCGACCGTCACCCTCCTGCCGTTGAGCATGGCGGGTGACGGAGACCGCTGGCGTGGGGGCGTGGCATGGGAGTCACTGGCCTTTGCCATCTGGGAGTCCATCTTCGCCGTCGGGGTGATCCTCGGGCTGTTCACGTGGTTCCGGGCCCGGTACGATCACCAGGGTGCGACCTGGCAGCGGTGGACTGGCGAGAGTTATGCCGTGTACGTCATCCACGCACCGATCATCGTCGGTCTGACGCTGGTGTTGATGCAGACGCCGCTGCCGCCGCTGGGCCAGCTCGTCGTGGCGACCGTCGTCGGGGTACCCGGGTGCTACCTGACCGCGCGGTCGCTTCGCCGGATCCCGACGGTCGACCGGATCCTCTGAACCGGAAACCGGCAGACTCCGTTCCGGTGACCCACTGGCAGAACGCCCCGGAATCGGGGTAGAATCGCTCGTTGCGACGAGCACTCCCGTTTGGTCCGGCCCGCCGGCTGCCACGGGCGTGCGATTGCCGGTACCCGGACGGTCCCGTCTGGCTCCGGACGCTACCGGCGACAAGCAGGTTAGATCCATGCCGGCCGGCTCATGCGGCCCCGGCGACGAACAGTGAGGCAGACATGGCCAAGGCGAAGAAGGGCGATCGCGTGATCGTCAAGCTGCGCTCCACCGAGAGCGCACACTTCTACACCACCGAGAAGAACAAGCGGAACGACACGGCTCGGCTCGAGCTGATGAAGTACGACCCGACCATCCGCCGCCACGTGCTGTTCCGCGAGACTCGGTAAGCCCGGCGCGACCACGAACGCCCGCCGTGCCGGGCCGCCATCCGGCGAGCCCGCGCGAGCGATGAGGAGTAACCAACAACATGGCTGATTCGACGCAGACAAGCGAGCAGGCTCGTCCCGGTGGCGAGCAGGGTGCCCGCTCCCGGTTCTCCGCCGGTGCCCAGCGTCCCGCCGGGGGTGATCGCCCGGGTAGTGATCGCGATCGCGGTGATCGTGGCGACCGCCCGGGTGGCGACCGCCCAGGTGGCGATCGCGGTGACCGTGGCGAGCGCGGCGAGCGCCGTGGTGGTGGCCGCGGCGGGTTCGGCGGAGGGCGCGGACGCGGCCGCAAGGAGCCCATCTTCGCGCCGGACGACGTCGTTGATTACAAGGACGTCCAGCGCCTCCGCCGCTGCCTCGACGAGCGCGGCAAGATTTCCAACCGGCGCAAGACCAACTGCAACGCCGGCCAGCAGCGTGCCCTGACGGTCGCCGTCAAGCGCGCCCGCCATATGGCCCTGCTCCCGTTCGTCTCGGACGGCCGCCGGTAGGTCACGGCGTCGGCTCCGGCTCGTCCGGACCGGCACCATCGTTCCGGCTCGTCCTGGCCTCGCTGGCGTCCCGGAACGGACACACCCACAACGCCCCATCCCGCTCGGGATGGGGCGTTGCTGTGTCCGGAATGAGCCACGTCACCCGCCATGCGGTCCCCGGATGCCCGTATGGCCGGGCAGGATAGAACGGTCGGCCCCGAAGGCGCGGGCGACCACCCGGCAGGGGGAATGGGGATGACGGCAACGACAGCCCGGTCGACGGCTGATGGCGTGACCTATCGCGACGTGCTCACGGACCGCGACTTCCGCCGGCTCTGGGGCGTGACGATCTTTGCCGCGCTGGGAGAATCCATCGCCCAGATCGCGCTGCCCCTGCTCGTCTACGCGATCACGGGGTCCGGCACGATGCTGGGCATCGTCTTCGCGATCTCGACGCTGCCCAAGATCGTTCTTTCGCCCTTGGCCGGGTTGCTCGCTGATCGGGTCGACCGGCGACGGATCGTGCTGGTCTGCGACCTCGCCCGCGTTGTAGCCGTCGGCAGTCTCCCGTTCATGGATACGGCGTTCCAGATCGGGTTGGTCGCCCTGATCATCGCCGTGTTCACCGCGTTGTCCCGTCCGGCCGAACAGGCGGCGATCCCGCAGGTCGCCGGCGACCGGCTACTCATGCGGGCGATCTCCCTGACGCAGGTCAGCAACGCCGCCATCCGCGTCGTCGGGCCGATCGTCGGGGCCGGGCTGGTGGCGATCCTCGGGCCCGGGCCGGCGTTCTTCGCTCAGGCGCTCTGCTTCGCCATCTCCTCGGTCCTGGTGTTCCGGCTTCGTCCGCTGCCCATCGATCGACGGGCTGGCAATCCCGTGCCGGTGGCGCGCGACCTGGTCAGCGGGTTCGGTGTGCTCTGGCGCCACCGTGTGATCCGGGCAATCGTCATGGCCGAGACGGTCTGGGGTGGCGCCGGGACGATCATGGCCATCGGCCTGGTCGCCTACACCGACGTCACGCTCAACCTCGGGGACCGGGCCGAGTCCACCTTCGCGCTGTTGATCGGCTCATTCGCCGCCGGGATGGCCTGCGGCGGTCTCCTCGCTAGCCGGGTCGAGTGGCGACTGGGACGGTCGTTCATGCTGGGTTTCGGCTATTTCGCCCCACTGATGCTGATTACCCTGGTGTTCGTCCCACCGCTGCCGATGACGTTCGTCGCGCTGTTCCTGTTCGGCCTGTCTGACAGTCTCCTAGTCGTGGCGACGCAGCAGATCGTCGTCGAGCGAATCCCTAACGAGGAACGTGGGCGCTTCTACGCCGTCTGGACCGCGATCATCACCGCGGCCTGGTCCGTCTGGTACCTGATCCTCGGACCGCTCACCGACGCGATCGGCGCGCCGCTGACCTTTCTCGTCGTCGGGCTAGCGGCTGGTCTTGGCTGCCCGCTCGTCCTTCTATTGACCGGAACGCTCCGCGAGCTGCTGTTGGCCGAGGGACCGAGCCGGAAGCGGGCCGGGGTAGTCGCCACTCAGCCCGAGTGACGCTGGCGTCAGTCAGATTCACCGTCGCGGTATCGCCGCGCCACGTCAGCGGCGAGGGCGGCGACCTCGGCCCGCAGTTCCGGCGGGGACTCAACGATCAGATCGACGCCGAAGTGGAGGATCTCCAGTGCGGCGTGCCCCACCTGTTCGATCGGGACCTCCGCCGTGACCCAACCGTCCGCGCCTGGCGCCGACGCCGTGCGGCGGAGGGCCTCAGTCCGGTAACTGTCCAGGAAGTGCGGGAGAAGCGACATGCCGCGCGGCGAGAGCCGGATCGTCGCCGAGTCGGGATAGAGGCGCCGGTTGAAGTCAGTCGACCATTCCGCCCAGTAGGCCGCCAGGTTGAATCCGTCCGGCCGCGACACTGGTTCGTCCAGAAGCGTCGCCTCCTGGATCCGGTTCACCCGGTAGGTCCGGAGCTTGCCATCGGAGCCAGCAATGACATACCACGCGCCACCCTTGAGGACGAGGGCGAGCGGATCAACCGTGCGGTCAGTCACGCCGCGCCAGCTCTGATAGCGCCAGGTGAGACGCCGGCTCTCCCAGACGGCCGACGCGACCAGCGGAAGAAACGTCGACGACTCCTCCGCCGTGAACCACCCCGGCACGTCGAGCAGGAACCGGTCGTGGGCGAGACTGGCGCGGTCGCGGAGGCCATCCGGCAGGGCGGCCAGCAGCTTGCCCTCGGCGGTCGCCCGATCCTGACCGATCCCGAGGTCCGCGGCGATCCCGCCGAGCGCCCCGAACAACAGGGCATCGGCCTCGTTGGGCGTCAGCCCCGTCAGCCGGGTACGGTAGCCATCGAGCAGCCGGAATCCGCCGACCGATCCGCGATCACTGACGACCGGAATGCCGGCGGCGGAGAGCGCGTCGATGTCCCGGTACACCGTCCGGACCGAGACCTCCAGCTCGCTCGCCAGCTCCGGCCCCGTCATGCGGCCACGGTTCTGAAGCAGCAGGACGATCGAGAGCAGGCGGCTCGCTCGCATCGAGATTTCTCCGAGAAGGGACAGGAACGGAACCGGGACAGGATAGCTGACATCGCCTGTCAGGATGACCGGGCATCATCCTTCAGGAGAGGGCTAGCGAGCGTCTCCGCGACGCTATTTGCAATGGGAGGGTGAAGGACGATGGCGATCAATCGGGCGACGATCACATTCGGGGCGGAGACGTGGCAGGAGAGCACGTACGTCGAAGGACCAGGTGAGATTCAACTGATCCAGGCCGACGCGACCCAGATGTACTCGGGAGACATGATCGGCAAGGGTACCGCTCGCTACCTGATGACCTACGCCGGGCAGAACGCCGTGCTGTTCAGCGGGCAGGAGCAGGTTACCGGGACTCTCGACGGGCGGGACGGATCGTTCGTCGTCCGCTGGGTGGGAGAGAATGATGGCCCGGTCCTGACTGCGGATGGGGTGATCCAGCCCGGCTCGGGAACGGGAGAACTGGCAGGCATCTCGGGCACCGCCCGGCTCGAGGCTGACCGGACGGCCGGCCCGACGACGATGACACTCGACTGGGAGATCAGCGGATGACGCAGGGCGACCGACCGACCGGGCTCACGAAGGATGCTGGCTGGGAGATCGGTGTTCGCCGGACGCTGCCGGTCGAACGCGACGTGCTCTGGAGGCGGCTGACCGGCGCGGACGGGCTGGCCCTGTGGCTCGGACCGGGTGCGGAGCTCCCCGCGAATCGCGGCGACGGCTGGCGCGGGTCCGACGGCTCGACCGGGGCGTTGCGCTCGCTGGAGACCGGGAAACTGATCCGTCTGACCTGGCACCCGACCGAGTGGGCCGAGCCATCGACGCTCCAGATCCGGCTTTTCGAGGCGCGGACGGGTACCACGATCTCGTTTCACCACGAGCGGTTGACGTCGGCGGACCGGCGCGAGGAGATGCGGACCCACTGGGCCGGCGTCATCGACCGGTTGGCGGCGATGGGATAGCGGACCGGCCGGGCGTATCGCCCGGCCGGTTGCGCGTTCAGGTCGTTGCGGCGAGCTTGGCGTTGTGCCGGACGACGGCGTCCGAGAGGCTGAGCAGCGTGGAGACCACGACGGCACCCTTCGCATCGTCCTGGCGATGATACCGGTCGATCAGCGCCGCGCGCATCCCTATGGCAATTGACCCGATGACGTCCGACATCGGCTGGTCGCCGACGTGGATGGCGTCCTCCGGCGCGACTTGAATGGCCGGGTGCTCCAGCGCGGCGTGAAAGGTCCGCGGGTCGGGCTTCTCCCAGCCGACGATGGCCGATGTGATGATGGCGTCCATCTCCTGGGCGAACGCCATCCGGCCGCAGAACTCCGTGACGTCGGCGTCGGCGTTGGAGATGACCGCCCGCTTGACGCCCGCCTCCCGCAGGCGAACGAGCGCCGGGACGACCTCCGGGAATGCCCCGTAGGCGCCGCCCTGCGCGTGAACGTCGAACTCGCCCCGGTAGTGCCCATAGACCGCCTCGAGCTCGCCGGCATCAAGGGTGACGCCTGACGCTTCCAACCACTGGCGCAGGTGCTCGATCCGGAACGCGTGCTGCTCGTCCGGCGTGCGGTCGCGGATCGGGTAACGCCCGTTCTCGATCGTGTAGTAGTGCTCGCCGGCAACGTCGCCGATCTTGAGCGCCTCGAGGTCGGCGGGATATCCGGTCCGCTCCAGCGCGCTGCCCAGCCGTTCCCATCGCCGCGGCTTGAGCTCGACGAGCGTATCGTACAGGTCGAAAGTGACCAGCCGGATGGGGCGATCGCCGAGGTCGTCGAGCGTGATCGGACGGTTGGTCGAGGCGGACGTCATCGGGCGTACTCCTGAGCTAGGCATCTTCCATCTACTGGCACCGGCCAGTGTACCCGTGACCCGTCCGGAGGCTCGGCCGACCCCGTGACCTGCAATCGGCCCGGCTCACTGGCGTGGTGCACCACGCCGGGTAGGATGTCGGGAAACCGGGGGCGCTGAGTGGCCGGGAGTACCCCGGGGCCGTCTGCCGATGCGATGGAACGCGGAGCCGGTGCATATCCTGCCTCCAGCGGCGCGGATGGATAGTCACATCGGCCCGAATGGATATGCAATGCAGGGATGTTGGCTGCGAGAATTGGACGCTATGACGACAACCCGCTCGTGTAATCACCCCGCTCGGCCCGCGGTGGGCCATGCGCTTCCCGGTTCCGCGCCTTGCGGGTCCTTCATCCCATGATCGGCACATGGTCGCTGCGGACCCGCATCGTCGTGCTGGCCATGGTGTCGCTGCTGCCGATCCTCGCGGTCGTGGCGTACATCATCTACCAGAGTCTCGAGAACACTCTCGACCAGATGATCGAGACCGAGATCTTCATCAGTGACACCGTCGCACAGGGACTGGAGACAACGTTCGAGGACAACTCGTCCGTGCTCCAGCTCCTCGCGACGTCCGACCCGATCCTGGATACCATCGCGATCAGCAATGGGACGGTCCCGGCCGATCCTGCTCGCGTCAATGCCAATATCCAGGCCACTACCGATGCGTTCCAGAATGTCTTCGACTTCCGGCGGAACGTCAACGGGCTGTTCCTGATGAACCAGCAGGGGCAGGTGATCGATCAGGTCAAGGGCGGGACGGTCGATCCGGCGGCCTTCCCTGAAGCGATCTCGGCGACCGCGGCGCGGTCGGCCACGACCGGGGAGATGGCTGTCTCCGGGGCGCTGTCCGGTCCGGCCGATAGCTCCGGGTTCATCGCCCTGACGTTCCCGGTGTTCGGGCCGGACCAGACCAGTGGGCAGGTGACGGGGATCGTCGGAGCCTTCCTCTCTGTTGACCGGCTCCGCCAGACGTTCACCCCGTTCGCTCAGGGCAACACCATCATCATGGTCATCGCCGATCGGCAGATCGTGACGACCAACGCGGCCGAGACTGAGCGGACGCCGCTGCTCAATGCCTACCTCAATTCCGGCACGACGGAGCAGATCTTCGAGTACGAGGGCATCAACGACGTGTCGCGCGTCGGTGTGTCAGCGACGGTCGACATCGGTGACTCGTCGCCATGGACGGTCGTGGTGACGAACCCGACGCCACTGACCTACGGTTCCACCCAGGCGGTCCTCCAGCGTGGAGTGATCGGGATCGTGCTGGCCGTCCTGCTGACCTTGCTCCTCGCGTGGCTCCTCGCGACGCGCACGGTGCGGCCGCTGGACCGGCTCGCCCGGCAGGCCACCAATCTCGCCAACGGGTCGACCGGGGCCGCTGACCTGCCGCCACTCGATGCGCATGGTGGCCGCGAAGTCCGGCAGGTGAACGCCGCCGTCCGGGTGATGGGTGAGCAACTCTCCGGTCAGGTGCGGGAGCTGGAGTCGTCACACCGGCTCCGCGAGGAGCAGGCCGGTCGGCTGCGCGATCTCAACCGGCGCAACGTCCGGACGATGGAGGAGGAGCGGCGGCGGATCGCCGGCGAGATCCACGACGCCGTCTCGCCGCTGATCACCGGGGCGCTCTACCAGAGCCGCGCCCTGCTGATGGACACCACGGCACCGGACCCGGCCCGGCAGCGGGACGGCCTGAGCGACATCGGAGGACTCCTGACAAGTGCCAGCGACGAACTGCACCGCGTGATCTTCGATCTCCGCCCGCCCGACCTCGACGACCTCGGGGTGGTCGCGGCGATCGAGCGTTACATCTCCAACTTCAGCCGTGGGGGGATGAGCACACCTACGATCACCGTCACCGGGCAGGAGCCGCCAGGACTGACGCCGGAGATCCGCGTCACCGTCTACCGGATCGTCCAGGAGGCGCTCCACAACATCGTCCGTCACTCGGGGGCGGATGAGGCGGTCGTCCAGCTCGATACCTTCGATGGCCAGTTCCAGGTCATGATCCGGGACAATGGGGCCGGGTTCGATCCGGAGCAGGCAAGCCGGCCGACATCCCTGGGCCTGCTCAGCATGCGCGAGCGCGCTGCCGCCATCGGAGCAACTCTGCACATCGAATCCACTCCCGGACTGGGTACCTCCGTCATCCTGGACCGGAAGATGACCGCCGGGACCCCGACCAGCCGTCGCCCGCCACGGCGCGTCCGGCCAGTCGGCACCGAGGTCGCTCGTCGACCGGGAGGTGCCGGGAGTGATGCAGGCAAGCGTGCCGACCCATCCGGTACCGCCGTGGCGCACTTCCGGACCCGGCTGATGCGGAAGCTCAACAGCGTCGCCGGGTTCTGAGCCCGGGGATCCACCGGGGAGAGACCAGCATGCCAACCGATCATGACCACACGGACATCATCGGTCGCCTCGCCGGGATCGCGCCGGACGGCCCGGTCGCTACGCTGCGGGAGGCGCGTCCCGGACTGACGCGGGCCAGCCAGGCCAACTACGATGCCCTGTTCGACGCAGTCGACCCGGTCGACCTGAACCTGCATGAGCGGGCGCTTGCCGGATTCCGGGCGGCCTTGCTCTCCGGACGTGGCCCGGCGCGGGAGTGGTATCGGGAGCGCCTGGTCGCCGCGGTCCATCCCGGACCGGACGCCCGCCGGACTCGGGAGCGGATCGATCATCTCGTCGAGGCCTACCCTGGCGGCTCAGGATGGCTGGACCCGCGCGACCGCGTCATCCTTCGCCATACCGACCTGCTCACCGGGCTCCCGGCCCAGACAGCCCAGGCGGACATCGACGCGCTTCGCGCCGGCGGGTTAACGACCCGGGCGATCGTGACCCTCTTGCAGCTGGTCGCGTTCGTCGCCTACCAGGTCCGCGTGGTCGCGCTACTGCGAGCACTCGACCAGGCCCCAGTCGTGGACGGATCTCGGCCGGTGTCAAACGACCTGCTGCGGACCGACGCGGACGATGAGGCCGTCCAACTGCCGGCGTTCACCCGCCGCGTCGTCGACTGGGTGCCGCGGATCGAGACGGTCGATGATGGCGACGCGACGCCCGAGCAACTGGAGATCGTCGCGGAGATCGCCGGAGCGCGAAAGACGGGGCGGACCTACTGGGCGACGCTGGCTCATGACCCCGCGGTGCTCCGGAGCCGGCACCAGCTGTTTCCCGAGACGCTCCGGGACAAGACGACCGAAGGCGGCGCCCCGGCGGCCGACCTGGAACTGGCCGCCGTCGTGACCAGTCGCGTCACCGGGTGCGTTTACTGCGCGTCGGTCCATGCCCGGGCGTTCGTCCGGTCCGGTGGTGACGCGGACCAGGTCGACACGGTTCTTGCTGGTGACCCCACCGGACTGCCCGCGCGCCAGGCGGCGATCGTCGCGCTGTCGGCCCGGCTGGCGCGTGACCCGGACGGCTTCTCCGTGACAGACCTGACCCTCGCTCGGTCTGCCGGCCTCTCTGATCTCGAGCTCCTCGATGTCGGCCACGCTGCCGCCATGTTCGCCTGGGCCAACCGGCTGATGCTCTCTCTCGGTGACCAGTCTGTAGACGGCACCGACTGACCCTTCGCCAACCGCGCTCGGCGTGTCCCCGCACGGACATGGCATTCGTCGGCGTGTCTCAGAAGACGCGGGCGCAGCTGGGACGCTCTCTGCACCGGGCGGACGACACGTCACGCGAGCGAGCCTTTGTTCCGGCTTAACGTGCTGGCATGCCTGTCCGGCGTAGGGTGGGAGCGCGACCTGCCACGATTGATTCCGACCAGGCGATCTCCGGCTGATCGGAGCCAGCGAGGACCGCCATGCGCTCTGTCGACCTCCAGACCAATCGCCGTCGCTTCGAAGAGCTGCTCGTCGCCCGCGCCAACCGCCGTCGCCTGCTTCTGGGCGGGGCGACCGTCGTCGCCGTCAGCCTGCCGGGGCTCAGCACCCGGATCATCGCTCAGGACGCAATGGGCACCCCGGTCCCGGACCTGACCGCACCAGCCTATGGCGCCACGCCCAGCGCCTCTGCCCGCTTCGCCTCCACCCCGTTCACCCTCGGCGTCGCGTCTGGTGACCCGCTGCCCGACGGCGTGGTGCTCTGGACCCGCCTGGCACCGACCCCACGTGACGGGGGCGGGATGGACAACATCCCCTACGAGGTGCGCTGGGAACTCGCGTCAGACGAGTCCTTCGCCTCGCTGGTCCAGTCGGGCACGACCATCGCTTCACCGCAGCTGGCGCACAGCGTCCACGTCGACGTCACGGGGCTCCAGCCGGCGACGGAGTACTACTACCGATTCATGGTCGGTGGTGAGGAGAGCCCGGTCGGGCGCACCCGAACCGCACCGGCCGCCGGGGCCGCTGTCGACTCGGTCCGCTTCGCGTTCACATCCTGCGCGCACTACGAGCACGGCTACTTCGCCGCCTATCGGCACCTGGCCGAGCAGCGCTTCGACCTCGTCTTCAACCTGGGCGACTACATTTACGAGATGGGCCCGGGCGACTACAGCGTCTACGAGGGCGAGGCCCCGCGAAACTTCAGCGGCGCCGAGCTGTTGGACCTGTCGCTGTTCCGCAACCGCCACGCACTCTACAAGACCGACCCGGACCTGCAGGCAGCCCACGCCTCGGCGCCATGGGTGGTGACGTGGGACGACCACGAGGTCGAGAACGACTACGCCAACCTGACGCGTGAGGACCCACGTCAGCAGGTCGGGTTCGAGGACCTTCGCGCGGCCGGTTACCAGGCCTATTACGAGCACATGCCGCTCCGGGCCAGCAGCATGCCAACGGGCCCGGACATGCAACTCTATCGCCGGATCAGGTGGGGCAACCTGGCGGAGTTCCAGGTTCTCGACGGGCGGCAGTACCGCAGTGACCAGCCCTGTGGCGAGGGGACGTACGTCCGCTGCCCGGCCAGCGTCGACCCGAACACGACCATGCTTGGCCCCGACCAGGAGCGCTGGCTGCTCGGGAACCTCGACGCGAGCACCTCGACCTGGAACGTGCTCGCCCAGCAGACCCAGATGGCCATGCTGGAGCAGGGCGACGGCGACCAGGAGCAGTTCTTCCAGGATTCCTGGCCCGGCTACCCGGAGGCACGTAACCGGATCCTTGGCCATGTCATGAGTCGGGGCATCCAGAACCTGACCGTCCTGACCGGTGACATCCACTGCCACTGGGGCATCGACCTGCTCGCCGACTGGCGCGACGCCAACTCGCAGGTCCTCGGGACGGAATTCATCTGCTCCTCGATTACCGCCGGTGGCGCCGAGGACCCGGCCATCTTCTTCGAGGAGTTCCTCGGCGAGGGGCGCAACCCGAGCATCCGGTTCTTCGACCCACGCCACAGCGGCTACTCCAGCGTCGAGGCCACCCCGGAGCGCTGGACGACCGACTATTGGCAGGTCGAGGACATGCGCCAGCAGGACTCGCCGGTCAATCTGATCAACACCCTCATCACGGAAGCGGGTAACCCCGGCGTCCAGCAGGGATAGGCGACCCCACTATGCTCTAACCAGAAGCAGACGGGGATCGGCCGCCAGTGGCGGGTCGCTGCCTGCTTCTCGCACCATCTGACGGGAACAAGCCGTGCGTGACCGGCATCGCCGGCGTGCGGCTGTCTGAACGTACGAAGACCCAGGGCGCCGGACCTGCCGGAGGGATCCCCGTGTCCGATGTCGTCGTTATCCCTGTCGAGCGCGGCCCGGAGATCGACTCCCGGACAGCCGTCGTGGACGTCCCTGCCGACGCGATTTTCGCTCGCCTCGTCGACCCTCGTCGTCATCGCGAGCTGGACGGATCCGGCAGCGTCCGCGACGGCGTGTCGGGGCCGGATCGGCTCAGACAGGGTGACCGATTCACCGTTGGGATGCGCCAGTTCGGCATCCCGTACCGGATCACCAGCACGGTGACCCGGCTAGAGGATGGGCGGGAGATTGAGTGGCGCCACCCGGCTGGCCACACGTGGCGCTGGGAGCTGGAACCCCTCGACGCCGGCCGCACCCGGGTTACGGAGACCTGGGACAACACCGCGGGACGGGTCAAGCTGCTGTACCAGGTCCTCGGGGTCGCTCGCCGCAACGCCGCCGGGATCGAGGCGACCCTGCGCGGGCTTCCCAGCCGTGTCGGCGGCCGCCCCTAGACGTCGACTGCCAACCCGTCCCAGGCGACGTCGTAGCCCCAGCCCGCGCAGAGTTCGACCAGCTCGTCGTGGGGAGGATTGCTGTGATGCGCGATGTGGGTTGCGTAGGCGCGGGCACCGTCTGCCAGGAGCCCACGAGTCCGCATCGTGTCGAGCTGACCCCGAAAGGCGGCCCCGTTGAGGTGACCCGTCACCCGGTCGGCTGTCCCGAACGTGTGATCCATGACGACCACGTCGAACCGCCAGCCGCGCTCGGCAAGGCAGTTCCAGGTCTCGTCCGGCATGGTCGTCGTATCGGTCGCGTAGAGCAGCCGGCGACCGTCACGCTCGATGCCGTAGAGCAATGGCGTGATGGTCAGGTCATGAACAGCCGGGATGGCGATGATGCGGTATGGCCCGACGCTCATCTCGTCCCACGGGGCGATGGTCCGGTGCCGGACGTTGAAGAGGCGCTGCACTTCCGCATCCCGGAAGTCGCGGCCACCGAGCGTCGCCTTGCCGAAGATCGTCGCAGTCCGCGCGACCGCGCCATCGGTCGCGACCCACTCCATCAGGATCCCGTTGGGAACGCCGACGCGCTCACTCCGCGCGAAAAAGTTCAACGGGTCGAGGTGGTCGGAGTGCTCATGGGTCTGAAGGGCGTAGTGCAGGTTCGTCAGTGGGATGCCGAGCCCGGCCGACGCCCACTGGATATCCGGGCCATGGTCGATGATCAGCGTGTCGTCGATGAGGGCAGCTGAACGGCGCCGGATGTGGCGACCACCACGTTCCCGGGACGTGGCGCAATTGGTGCAGTCGCAGAAGGCGTTCGGGTAAGCCTCGGCCGCGGCCGTGCCCAGGAAGGTAAGACGCATTGATCCTCCGGCGATGCCTGGCGCGGGCCGATCCCGTACCCGTTGGCCCGGCGAGTATCCGGAGGCACGTGCGGACCGGCAATGCTTCCGAGCCGGATTTCACGATGATTTCACGTTGCCGGGCCGGCATTGTCATCCAGTGATGGCTTCGATCCCGTCGACCAGCATGGAGACGCCGAACCAGCCGAGAATCGCCGCGCACAGCGTGTCAACGACCGGCATTAACCTGAGCATGCCTGGTCGTCGCCCCATGCCGACGACGGCGGGAAGCGCAACGGACCAGGCGAGGAGTGCCCCGAGGAAGCTGGCGAGGATGACCCCGAGCTCCCCCGCGGTCGGGTCGCCGATGCGCGCGACCAGCCCGCCGCCAAGGCCGGCCCAGAACGCGATTCCGACCGGATTGGCCAGCGAGAACGTCAGGCCGACGAGCAGGTGTTTGCCTGCTGGCGTGGTCGGGGCGGGGCTTGCCGTCCGGCTGGCGCGAGCTGAACAGAGGGCGTCGCGGGCCAGGATCAGCAGGAAGACCGCTCCCACCAGCTCCAGCGCCGTGCCGACGCCGGACCAACTGGTCAGTGCGAACGCCCCCGTCAGCCCGAGGATGGCCCAGGCACAATCGCCGAGCAGCGCGCCGATCTGTACATTCAGTGCGGGCCGGAAGCCGAGGGCCAGCCCCCGCCGGATCGTCTCGGTGTTGACCGGGCCTGGAACGGCGGCGTATGCCAGCCCGAGCGACATGCCCATCAGGACCAGACTCATCAGTGTCATGTCCATCCCGCTCCCGTTCCATGTGTGCCGGCGCCGAGCCGTGTGAATTGAGTCAAGGGCTCCGGTCGTCGAGAGATTCGATTCCCCTTCGGTGATGTCTCCAGTCTGTGAGAGGTTCGTCAATGGAGCGTGAGTAGGACTACCTATTCGAGATCCCGAATGCTGATTCGACGGGCACGAACCGTGAAGGGGAGGGGGTGGTTGGGTACCATGCCCGCCATCGCGGAGCGGACCCGCTCGGGGCCGGTCGATCGCCACATGAGGGGTTCCCGTCACCATGTTGAGGACCGACGTCACACTCAAGGCCGATGAGCTGTTTCTCGCGGGTCAGAAGGAATCGGACGGCAGCGGTGAGCAGGCCGCGGGGATCTATGCCCGCGATACCCGGTTCGTCGAGCGGATCGACCTGACCATCAACGGCACCTCGCCGTCGCTGCTCGCCGTCCGGCAGACGGCGCCCAACGCCGCGGTCTTCATCGCGACCAATGAGGGCTTCGAACTCGACGGCGCGACCGTCTACGGTCACACCCTCGCCGTGACCCAGGAGCTGACGCTGACCGACGTGGTCACGGTCCGGGTCACCATCCACAACCACGGGCAGGTCGCGCTCCGGCCGGAGATCGGCTTGACGATCGGATCCGATTTCCGCGACCTGTTCGCGATCCGGGGCTTCCCACCGTCGCCACCGGGCCAGTACCAGGCGACCACCGTAATCCCCGGCGGGTTCTCGCTCGGGTACCGCGCGCCGGACGATGAGGCGGTCGGGCTGGATGTGCGGTTCGATCAGGCTCCGGTCGATGTGACTGAGGTCGTGAGTGATGGCGGCGAGGAGACGACGCGGCGGCTCCGGTCGTCGCCGGTCTTCCGGGAGTCGGCGGACGGGAACCGTGGCGTGGCGGGTAATGCGACGTTCGGGCCGGAACTCTCTGCCGGCGGAGAGTGGGAACTCGTCGCGACGATCACGCTGCGGACGGCTGGTCCCCGTCCGCTGTCCGCCGTCGCGAGTCTGCCCGGTGACGCACCGTTGCAGCGGGCCACGATCAGGACGTCGTCGCCCCAGGTGAACGCGATCCTCGACCGGGCGACGGCCGACATGGCCATGCTCCAGACGACGTTCGACGCAGGGTCGGTGATCGCCGCCGGGGCGCCGTGGTTCATCGCGCCATTCGGCCGGGACAGCCTGATCGCCTGCCTGCAGACGCTGCCGCTCGGGCCCGAGCGGGCTGCCGCGACCCTGCGGGTGCTGGCGGCGTGGCAGGCTACGGAAGCCGATGCCTGGCGTGACGCCGAGCCAGGCAAGATCCTCCACGAGATGCGGTCGGGCGAGATGGCCCGGGCCCGCCATGTCCCCCATACGCCGTACTACGGCACCGTGGACGCCACGCCGCTGTTCGCCTGGCTGGTAGCCGACACCGTCGCGTGGACCGGCGACGAGGCGCTCTGGCGTGAGCTGCAACCGCACGCCCGCGCGGCCGTTGGATGGATGCTAGGACCGGGCGACCTCGACGGCGACGGGTTGATCGAGCACCCGAACCGGGAGCCGGACGGGGTCCATATCACCAACCAGGGCTGGAAAGACAGCTGGGATTCGCTCAATGGCGCGGATGGCCAGCCCCCGACCGGCCATATCGCGCTGATCGAGGTTCAGGGGTACGCCTTTGCCGCGTACCGTCGGTTGGCCGCCGTCGCCCGGCTCCATGGTGACGACGACTGGGCCGAGGAGCTGGACGGGCACGCAGAACGGATCCGGGAGCTGGTTGAGCGACTGTTCTGGCTGGAGGATGCCGGTACCTATGCCCAGGCACTGGACGGGGACAAGCGGCCAGTCGCCGTCGTGTCGTCCAGCCCCGGGCATCTGCTGCTGGCCGGGCTGCCGTCTCCCGATCGGGCGGCCCGGGTCGTCGATAGCCTGACCGATGAGGCGATGAGCACGGGCTGGGGGATCCGCACGCTGGCGACGACCGCGCCGACCTACAATCCGATGAGTTACCACAATGGCTCGGTCTGGCCACACGACAACTCGCTGGTCGTCTCCGGAATGGCGCTGGCCGGACACGGCGACCGGGCGGCCCGGGTCTTCGATGACCTCGTCGACGCCGCCGCCACCGATCCGATGAATCGCCTGCCGGAGCTGTTCTGTGGCTATGCCAGGGACGGCCTCGCGGCGACTGCGCCCGTCCCGTACCCGGTCAGTTGTATCCCGCAGGCGTGGGCCGCTGGCGCCGTTCCGTTCATGTTGACCAGTCTGCTCGGGCTGTCGATCAGCGATGACGGCGCGACCGTTTCGGTCGACCCGACCCTGCCGTCCTCACTGGACTGGGTAGAGGTCGCCGGGCTGCGGGCTGGTGGGCAGGACGTGATGGTCCGCGTCGAGCGAGATGGTGACGGCTATGCCATCACAAGGAGCGGTCCCGACCGGTAGGCTGCCCCGCGCGAGCGGGTAGGCCCGGGCCGAGGAAGGGCAATCAACCCGAGTCCCTGGCGTTCGCCCCATTGGTCCGGGCCTCGTCATCCTCCTTGCCGGCGCCGGGGATGCGCGCCTCGACCCAGGCGAACAGTTCCAGCACGATGACCGCCGCCAGGACCCCCATGAGCCCCACCTCCCAGAATCCGCCACCGACCAGCAGACCGACGGCCGCCGCGACCCAGATCGATGCGGCTGTCGTCAGGCCCTTGATCCGCATACCGCTGGTGAAAATCACCCCGGCGGCGATGAAGCCGACACCCTGGACCACCGTCGACGCGAGGCGGGATGGGTCATAGGTCGTGTTGCCGGCTTCGTATGCCTGTTCCCCGAGCAGGAGCGACGCCAGCATGAACAGCGCGGAGCCCAAACTGACCAGTCCGTGGGTTCGGAATCCGGCCGGCTTGGCCCGACGCTCGAACCCGATGATGCTGCCGGCGATGACCGCCACGCCGATTCGGATAGCGCTCTCCTGGTAGGTGAGTTCCTCGAGCATGGGAGGCGTTGTCCTGCTTTCGGTGGACGCGGAGGATGACCGGCGCCCGTGGAGACCGATGCTGAAACTGGTTTCGTGGGAGCCTTGACACCGTGATTGCGTACGGATACTATGTACGTACAGTCCCGAGGGGCCACGGCCGACGGGAACGAACCACCGACGAGATCAACGGCGCTCCACGTTGCGGGACGGAGAGCGGGACCGGGTTCACGGGCGGGCGGGCCGATGGAAGCGTACGCGTTGCGGGACGTCGTATGTGGAAGCCGGTCAGCGGGGGAGTTGCCGGCTGCCTGAGTTCGTCGGGACTGTTTTCCGTTTTCGCCGGGGCGGTGCTGCCCCCGCGACGGCTGGCGCCGCAGGGGTACTAGATGCCTGAAGGTCAGGCCGGCGAGTAGGCGGCGACGATCATCCCGAAGTAGGTCGGAACTTCGTAGCACAGCAGTTCCGGCTTGAGCGTGACCCGCTCCCGGATGCCCGCCAGCATCAGCGTCTGCCACATGCCGTCGATGGCGGCGGTCTGGACTTCGTCCTCGGACAGCTCGAGCTGGCTCTTCAGGTCGTCGTTCTCGATCGAGGCGACGATCTTGGCGTCCACCGGGGCCGCCGACGGGTGGGCGCCGTAGGGCCCGCTCTCGACGTGGGTATGGGCCCAGTCGCACGAGGCGATGAACGCGACCCGCTTGCCGCTGGCCTCGGCGGCGTCGGCGATGGATCGGCCGAACTGGATCATGTCCTGCCGGGACAGATCCCGGGACGGGGCAACGATTACCACCGGCGGCCCTTCGGCTCCCTCGGGGTCGGCGGCGAGGACGTTACCCAATCCCTCGACATGGCGGCCGTGCCCCATGAACCACAGCGGCGTCAGCGAGTCCCAGGTGATCGGGTATCCCGCCTGGGAGATCCGGTTGCCGCCCCAGCTCACCCTGGCGGTCGGGACGCCGTCGGTGGCGCCTTGATCGGCGATCGCCCGGGCGAGATCAAGGTCGATCGGAACGTTCAGCTCGACGCTGTTGCCGTTGCGGGCGAGCTGCCCGGCCGCGCGGCGCGCGACGCTGACGGCGATGTGCCCCTCGACCCGGATGCCATGCGGGCCGGCGAGGACGATCGCGTCGACGTTGGCGGCGTCGAAGCGCCGGCCCAGCTCTTCCATCGCGGCGCGGGTCTTGAGCCCGCCGCCGGCGTCCTCACTGATCCGCGGGATGATCTCGAAGCCGTGCGGCGCGACTGCGCCAAAGACGATACCCATGGTGCTGCTCCCTGGTTGCTGGAGATCCGGGTGACGAACCACCCGCGACCGTCTCGGGTTACCGCCCGGCATTGTGCCGGAATCGACGGCAGAGCGTGTGGCGACCCCCCCGGAAGGCGCCATGAGTCGATTGCGCTGCCTGAGGCAGAGCTACCGGCGGATCGCTGCCGTTTCTAAGGACCACTAACCCGACCCGGAGAGGAGTGGGTGGGGGCAAGGTTTACCCCCGAAGTCCCCGTTGACAGCAATCAGATCTGCCACGGCCGGTCTGGAGTGCCGCTCCTATTCCGTAGCTCGTGCGTTGGTCCCGGGCGCGGCAACCGGCTCCGGCGGCGGGGACGGCTTCGCCCGGGTCTCACGGACGAGCTTCAGGATGATGAAGGCGGCGATGTAGCCGACGAACGCCAGGGCGATGGAGCTGCCATTGATACCGATCAGGTCAGCCATGATGCCGACGAGCAGCGGGCCGCAGACCATGCCGAAGTCGCCGATGACCCGCCAGATCCCGAGGAACTCGCCAGTCGCACCGGGCGGCGCCAGGTCGGCCCCGAGTGTCATCATCGATCCGGCGCCGAACCCGTTGCCGAGGCCGATGACCGACGACGCGATCAGCAGTGGCCAGAACCCGTCGGCGAGCGGGACGAACGCCACGCCGGTGCCCATGATGGCGAACGACGGCACCATCGACGCCTTGCGCCCGAGCCGGTCCATCGTGATCCCGGCCGGAATGGACATGGCCACGTCGAAGACCGACGAGACCGTGAGGATCAGTCCGACCTGCGCCTCGGAAAGCCCGAGATAGCTGTACCCATACAGGGGGATGATCAGCATCCGGCCCGTCCGGATCATCTGGGCGAAAGTCTGGGCGGCACCGGCGGCGGCGAGGTCGCGCCGGTTGGCGACGACGGCCCGGCGAACGGTCAGCCAGCGATGGCGGCTGCTCATACGCTTCACGGCGGCGGCAACGTCCTGGACGAGGACGAGCGCGACGGCGAAGGCGATCGCGGACATGATCCCCGAGGCGAGAAACGACCAGTGGACGCCCAGAGCCCCATAGAGGATGCCGCCGAGGGCCGGTCCCCCAAGCGTGCCGAGGCGCTGGAGGCCGCCGAACGTGGACAGGGCCTTGCCCCGCTCGGCGACCGGGATGCTCTCCGCGATGTAGGCGTGGCGGGATATCGACCAGAGCGCCGTGCCGATACCGGCGACCAGGCGGAGGGCGATCGAGGCTTCAAAGCCGAGCGCGGGGATGGCGAGGAGGGATGTCGTAATCGCGACCGTCCCGGAGCCGATCAGCATCGCCCGCCGCATGCCGAGCTTCTGGAGCAGCGCCCCGGCCGGGACGTCCATCAGCAGCGTGCCGATCGCGACCGCGCTGACCAGCACGCCGATCAGCGTGTCGGTTACCCCGAAGTCGGCGGCGAACAGCGGGATGATCGTGACCAGCATCCCCTGGCTGAGCGCCAGCAGGAGGGTGGGCAGATAGACGACGATGGCGGTCCTGTTGCGGAACGTCGGAAGCTCCAATCGATGGGCGGCCCGTAGCGGCGCCGCGACCGGACGAGCATCCTACCACCGCCAGGAACCTCCGCCGTGGGTGGCGGCATCCACCCCTCGGGACCCGGTTCGCGGCGGGCGGGGTAGACTTTCCGGCGCTGGACCCGGCTTCGAAATGACGTCCCGGCCAGTTCCACCCCCAACCCCACATGCATGACGGCCCGGCCTCGATGGTCCGACGGCCAGGGAGGTACAGACCGTGGTCTTTCGGAAGATGTTCCGGCGACGCGCCGAACCCGAGGTGCAGGACGTCCGCGTCGAACAGGCGATGGCCAAGACTCGCCGTGGTGTGTTCAGCGAGATCGCCCGGCTGTTCGACCGCGGGGTGCTGGACGAGGACCTCTACGAGGAACTCGAGATGCTGCTGATCCAGGCCGACATCGGCTGGGACGTCAGCCAGAAGCTGGTCGAGGACCTCCGTGAGCAGGTCCGGGCCAACGGAATCCGCGAGCCCGCCGACGCCAAGGAGTTCCTCCGCAACGAAATGGTCGAACTGCTGGAGGGCGCCACCCGCAACCGGACGGTCAAGGTGCTGCAGCGCGGTGTGCCGTTCGTGATCATGGTCGTCGGGGTGAATGGCGTCGGCAAGACGACCAGCATCGCCAAGCTTGCCGCCTATCACCAGAGCTTCGGCCGCTCGGTCATGCTCGCGGCCGGCGACACCTTCCGTGCGGCCGCTATTGAACAGCTCGGGGTCTGGGGCGAGCGGCTGAACGTGCCGGTTATCCAGCACAAGCAGGGCGGCGATCCGGCCGCGGTCGTCTTCGACGCGATGCAGGCCGCGCACAACCGCAATATCGATGTCCTGATCGTCGATACCGCCGGTCGGCTGCATACCAAGAACAACCTGATGCAGGAGCTGCACAAGGTCCGCAACGTCATGCGCCGGACCGTCGAGCGCGCGCCGCAGGAGGTCCTGCTGGTCATCGACGCGACGAGCGGCCAGAACGGGTTGATCCAGGCGCAGGAGTTCTCGAAGTCGGTCGACATCACGGACATCATGATCGCCAAGCTGGACGGGACGTCCAAGGGCGGGATCGCCTTCGCCGTCGCCCGCGAGCTGGGGACTCCGATTTCCTACATCGGCACCGGGGAGCGCGCCACCGACATGGCGGAGTTCCGCCCCGACACCTATGTCGACGCGCTGTTCTTCGGCGAGGGCGAGGGCCTGGTCGAGATATAGGTGGCTCGCCCGAACGCGCTCACGGCGCGTAGTGACAAGGCATGCCCACCGCCTGGTTCCCATCCGGCGTCGTAGCGGGTCATACTCAGGACCTCAAGGGCACGACACGTCAGATGGACGGTGATGGCCCCAGGCCGACCGCGTGAGGATGAGTCATGGCCCGGTTGACCCAGGCTCAGGCGAGGGCCCGGGAACGCCTGGACGCGATTGGACCGGGTTCTCCCGAGACCGTCGCCGCGCGAATCGCCGACACGCTGCAGGGAGCGGTCGGCTGGGACGGGTACCGGTTGCTGGGGATGGATCCGGCAACCGGTCTGATCAACCGCGTCCTGGCGGCGTCGGATGGTGACGCGCCCTCCCGCGACGAGTGGCTCCGGGAGGTCTACCTCCAGGCCGAGCGATCCAATCTCGGGTTCGTCGAGCTGGGCTGGGTGGCCCGGAAGCGACTGCGTACGGTCGCGTTCCAGAGCCGGCTGGAGCTGTGTTACGGCTACCCGGCCGACTTTCTCCGCGGCCACTCGGACCGGGACTTCGAGCGTTCGTTCCGCGACAACCATGCGCCCGTGGGCGGGACGATCCTCGCGACCTTCCATGCCGGAGAGCGCTGGGTCGCGGCACTGCAGGGGTACCGTCGTGATCCGCAGTCGCCGTTCCGGGCCAGCGACGTGATGTTCGTCCGGCTCGTCGCCCCCCGGATCGGCGAACTTCTGCAGTCGGCGATCGACCGGGAAGCGGCGCTCGCCGTCGAGTCCGCGCCAACCACGGACGCCTCGGGCATCCTCCTGATCGAACCAACCGGACAGGTTCGGTTCGCGACGCCGGCCGGCGAGGCCTGGTTCGACGCCCTGCGTTCGGTGCCGGGCGAGTCTGCCACGTCGCTGCCATCGGCGGTCTGGGGAGTCATCGCCGGTCTCGGCGTCGATGGGCAGCGGGCCGTGACGTCGATCCAGCTTCCCGGAGGGCCGGTCAGCGTCGAGGCGACCTCCGGTGGGGATGACGGGTCCGTCGCGGTCGTCATCGCCCCGGTCCGGTCGGTCGGCTCGGTGGAGCCACCAACTGACTGGGGACTGACCTCCGCCGAGCAGCGCGTCACGACCCTGGTCATCCAGGGGCACGCCAACCGGGCGATCTCCGAACGGCTCTCGATCAGCGAGCACACGGTCGAATGGCACCTGCACCGGATCTTCGACAAGCTGGATGTCCGCTCCCGGAGCCAGCTCACCGCGAAGTTCTTCCAGGACACCGGGCTCCCCGCGCTGACCAGCGGGGGGGATCGCCTGACCCTGACCACCGGCCGGGAACCGGAATCCCGGCACGAACGTCACTGATAACGTGGCGTGCCGATGGACAGAGGAAACCGGACATGCGATTGACGCGGGCCCAGGCCGCAGCCATTGAGCGAATCGACCGTATCTCCCGCACGCCGGCATCGCCCGAGGATGTCGCCACGGCCACAGCAGAGGCGTTGCGGGACGCCGTGCCGTGGGACGGTTACCGCCTGTTCGCCATCGATCCGGTCAGCGGCGATATCACGCGGCTGCTGGCAGCCGCGACCGGCGACGGGGAGATGCGCCAGCGCTGGCTGCGTGACGCCTACAAGCGTGGCGTCAACGAGTCGCTCAAATCCCATCAGCACGACGCTCGGCTCGAGAAGGGGCTCCGGGTCCTGACGATTCACGAGCAGCTGGATCGATGCTTCGGGATGGACCCGGTCCAGCGTGCGGGCCTGGATGCCGCCTCGTTCTACCGCGGGTATCACCTGCACCGCGAGCAGCACCACCCCGACGTCAGCCACCTCAACGCCGTCCTGGTGAACTTCCCGGTCGGTGGGCGCTGGGCGGCAACGCTCCAGGCATACCGCATCGATTCCAAGCGGGCCTTCACCGCGACCGACATCGCGTTCATCCGGCTCGTCGCCCCCCGGGTCGGTGAGGTGATCGAGACGGCCATGCGCCGCGAGCAGATGAAGCGGCTGAGCCTGCCGGTTCCCGCCGATGGGGCGTCCGGGGTGTTGATCGTCCATGCGTCGCGTGGCGTCGACTACGCGTCGCCGGCTGGCAAGGCGTGGCTGGAGGAACTGGCCCGGTCGACGCCGGACCACGAGACCCTGTTGCCGGCGTCCATCCTGGCGGCGATCTCGGGGATCGGGGCAGGGTCGGACGTCGTCGTGACGACGATTCCCACGCGGTTTGGGATGATCTCGGTCGAGGCGACGGTCGGCGGGAACGACGGGACGGTGGCGCTCATCATCAGTCCGCCTGCCGGGGAGCCGGTGCTGGTCGCCCCATCCAGCTGGCGACTGACCCCCGCCGAGGAGCGGATCGCGGTCCACGTCGTCCAGGGTCTGAGCAACCGGGCCATCGCCGACCAGTTGAGTGTCAGCGAGCACACGGTCGAGTGGCATTTGCGACGAATCTACGAGAAAATTGAAGTAGTTTCCCGGAGCCAGCTCGCGGCACGCTTCGTCCAGGACGTTTCAGCAAACGCTGGCGCGTGACGATCGCGATCCCTGAAACCGTGCCGCTGGTGCCGGATGAGACGTACCATATGTCTCATCCGATCGAGAAATGAGCGGAGAGCTGGTGTTGCCCCGCTCTCCTGCGACTGGCCATCTCCCAGGGAGGGTCGGGTGCCTCCGGTAACGGCGGCATCTCACGCCACAACCGCTCGGTAGACTGCCACAGGTCTGGCGAGACCCTCAGGTGTGCGCCGGACGGGCCGGCCTTGATCACGACTGACCCGGGATGACGGCGTGCGGTTGACACGGGGACAACTCGCGGCACTGACACGGATCGCCGCCGCGCAGGATTCTGAGGGCACCCCGGAGGACGTTACCGCCGAGGTGGTCGACGCGCTCCAGTCGGTAATCGGCTGGGATGGCTACCGCGTGTTCGCGGTCGACCCTGACACGCTGGGTCTTGGCCGTCTGCTCGCCGCGAGTGCCCATGATGGTCCGCAGCGACGCCGCTGGCTGGAGTTCGGCTACCAGCGGGAGGAGCACGTTCCCTTCGGCTCATTCGGGATGGAAGCCCGGATGCGGGCCGGGGTGCGCGCCATCACGTTCAGTGAATCGCTGGACCGCAGCTTCGGGCTGCCGACCGCGATGCGCAACGAGTTTGATCCCGTCGCGTTCCGGGAGCGGCACATCTCGCACATCCGCGAATACCACCCGGGCCTGACCATCGACGGCAATCTGCTCATGAGCTTCCCGGATGGCAGCCAGTGGGTGGCGACCATGCAGGCCTACCGGGCCAATGGTGCCGCACCCATGCGCGCCACCGACGTTGCCTTCGCCCAGTTCATCGCCCCGCGGATGGGCGAGGCGATCGGTGCCGCCCTGCGCCGGGAGCAGCATCGGACCGACGTCCATGTCGTGCCGGAATCCGGCGCATCCGGGATCATCCTGCTCGGAGCTGATCGTCGGGTCCAGTACGCGTCGCCGGCCGGCCAGGAGTGGCTGGAGGCGCTCAACCAGCACCCGCTGGACGTTGAGACCGATCTTCCGGCGTCCGTCTGGACGACCCTGGCCGGATTACGCGCAGGTCGGGAGAACGTTGTCAGCCGGATCGCCCTGCCGGGCGCACACGTGACGATCGAGGCGACGCCAGGCGGGAGCGACGGCAGTGTCGCGCTTGTCGTCTCGGCCGCCCGGGCGCCGGAGACCACGGCGATCCCGTCCCACTGGCAACTCACCCCGGCGGAGTCGCGGGTCGCGACGGCGGTCATCAGGGGGTCGACCAACCGCGAGGCGGCCGACCAGTTGTCGATCAGCGAGCATACGGTCGAGTGGCATCTGCGGCACATCTTCGAGAAGGTCGGCGTCCACTCCCGCGCTCAACTCATGGCGGTCAACCTCTCGCATGGGTAAGCCTGCCGGACGGGTTCCGAGGAACCGGTGCTCCGTCCCGGCGAGGGCGAGGAGCCCGGTACGGTATCCTTTGGGGAGCGTTTCACCCGCCCCGATCGTCGTTCATCCCCTTCAACCCACCCCCGGCGCGGGCCACCAGGAGCACCACAGGACATGTTCGAGGCATTGACGGACCGGCTGAACGAGACGTTCGGCCGGCTGCAGAAGAAGGGCCGGCTCGACGAGCAGGATGTCGACGAGGCGATGCGCGAGGTTCGGCGCGCGCTGCTCGAGGCCGATGTCAACTTCAAGGTCGTCAAGGAATTCGTCGCCAAGGTCAAGGAGCAGGCGATCGGGCAGGAGGTTCTCCAGAGCCTGACGCCAGCCCAGACCGTGATCGGCATCGTCCACGACCAGCTGATCGAGATCCTGGGCAAGGAGCGTGAGCCGCTGCGGACGCCGCAGGGCGGCAAGCAGATCCTGATGCTTGTCGGCCTCCAAGGATCCGGCAAGACGACGCATGCGTCGAAGCTCGCGCTGCACATGCGCAAGCAGGGCCGGACGCCGCTGCTGGTCGCGGCCGACGTCTACCGCCCCGCCGCCGTCAACCAGCTCCAGAGCCTCGGTCGCCAACTGAATATCCCCGTCTACGATGAGGGCGTCGACCAGAACCCGGTCGATATCGCCCGCAACGGCGTCCGGTTCGCGACCGAGCGTGGCCTGGACCCGGTGATCATCGACACCGCCGGCCGGCTCCAGATCGACGAGCGCCTGATGCAGGAGCTGGTCAACGTCCGTGCGGCCGTCAACCCAACCGAGATCCTGCTCGTCGCCGACGCGATGACGGGTCAGGAGGCGGTCGGAGTCGCCGAGGCGTTCCACCGCCAGCTGGACGTCACTGGGCTCATCCTCACCAAGATGGACGGCGACGCGCGTGGTGGTGCGGCGCTGTCCATCCGGGCCGTCGCCGGGGTGCCGATCAAATTCATCGGTACCGGCGAGAAGGCCGACGCGATGGAGCCGTTCTATCCGGAGCGGCTGGCCGGCCGGATCCTCGGGATGGGCGATGTCGTCTCGCTGGTCGAGCGGGCGCAGGAGCTGACGACCGAACAGGACGCCGAGAAGCTCCAGGACCGGATGCTCAAGGGGCAGTTCAACCTCGAGGACTTCCTCGAGCAGCTCCAGAAGATCAAGCAGATGGGTCCACTGTCGCAGCTCATGGAGATGATCCCCGGTCTGGGCGCTCAGATGCGACAGGCCAAGGCGGAGATCTCCGACGAGGACTACAAGAAGATCGAGGCGATCATCCACTCGATGACGCCGGAGGAGCGCCGCCGGCCTGACCTGCTACGCTCCAGCCGCCGTGGCTCGCACAGCAGGAAGTCGCGGATCGCCAAGGGCTGCGGGAAGACGACGCAGGACGTCAATCAGCTCGTCACGCAGTTCGAGCAGATGCAGAAGATGATGACGCAGATGGGGCAGATGGCGAAGCGTGGCAAGGTCCCCAAGGCGCTGCGCGGCATGAATCTCCCCTTCCAGTAGCGACGGTGAGCCGAACGGACCGGACCGGACGACCGACGATGACCCGGCGCGCGCTGCTTGGCGCCGCCGGGTTCGGTGTTGCCGCTACGCTGTCCGGCTGCGGGGTCCGGTTGCCCGGTCCGGAGCGCAACCCAAGACCGCCTGGCCCCTGGCTGACGGTCGTCGCGACCACACCGATCCTCGGTGACCTCGTCCGATCGCTGGCGGGGAGCCGCGTCACCGTCCGGACCATGATGCCGCCGACGGCCGATCCGTTGCGGTTCATCCCGGGCCCGTCAGCGAGTGATGTCCTGGTCGATGCCGACCTGGTCATCCAGCATGGGATGGGGTTGGAGCCGGGACTCGCTGGACTGATCGAGGCCGCGGTCGGAGAAGGCATCCCGGTGGTGACTGCGACCGAGGACCTGCCGGCCGGCGCTGCGCCGCTGACCGTCTCCGGCGCACCGGACCCGTACATCTGGCATGACCCGGCGTCCTGGCCGTGGGTCGTCTCCCGGGTCCACCGGGCGCTGCTCGATCACGACGATGATGAGCTGCACCGCCGGATCTATGACAGCAACGCCACGCAGTACCTTGGCGCGGTTGGTCGGCTCGATGCCTACGCGACCCGGATCCTCGGGACCGTCCCGCAGGAACGGCGGCTGCTAGTCACGGCGGACGCGACCTTCGGCTGGCTGGGCAGGCGGTTCGGCTTTGAGACGATCGCGCTGGTCGATCCGTCGATCCCGTACCCGGACGATGCGCTGATCGGGCGCTTCGCCGATACGCTCATCCAGCGCCGGCCGGCCACCGCCTTCCCCGACGCCGCCCACGACCCGCTGGCTCTTCGCGTGGCCGTCGAGCGAGCGGCCGGGGCCTCCGTCGATGTCCCGGTCGGGCCGCTGCTCTACGGGAGCGGGCTGGCACTCGGCGGCGAATACGCCGGGCGATACCTCGGCATGGTGCGTCAGAACGTCGACCGGATCGCCCTCGCACTTGGTCAGGCTCCGCCGCCAGTAGTTTGACCGCCGGGGATTGGCGGAGAATCCGACGGCCCCAGCTATTCAGCTGAGGCCGTTGTGACGATGTCATCGCCTCTCGAGGCCAGTTCAGGCGGTGGCCTGCGACAGTGCCCGCTGGATGAGCGCCCGGGTGAGGTCGATCTTGTAGGCGTTGTGCTTTAGCGGCGTGGCACCCTCCAGCGCCACTTCCGCCGCCTGCCTGAACAGGTCGTCCGACGGTGACTTGCCGCGCAGGAGGTTCTCGGCGGCGGTCGCCCGGCGAGGCACGTTGGCGACGCCACCCAGCACCAGCCGCACGTCGCTGATTGCTCCGTTGGCGACCGTGACATGGGCCGCGACGCCGACGAGCGCGAATGCCCATGCCTTCCGGTCCATCGCCTTGAGGTATACGCTCTTCCCATACGTCGGCGGCAGGGTGTAGCCGGTGATCAATTCGCCCGGCCGGAGGGTGGTCTCGCGTCGGCGGTCCTCCGTCGGTGGAGACATCAGCTCGGCCAGCGGCAGCGAACGATCGCCGTCCGAGCCGCGGAGATGGACGGTCGCTCCCAGCGCGATCAGCGCGGCGGCCGAGTCGGACGGATGGACCGCCACGCATGGGCTCTCGTCGAAGATAGCGTGGTAGGCGTTCTGCCCGTCGCGGGCGGGGCAGGTGTCGCCGCCCTTGAGCCAGCAGGGGATCTCGCTCTCACGGTAGTACCAGCAGCGCGGCCGCTGGAGGACGTTGCCGCCAATCGTCGCCATGTTGCGCAGCTGTGGCGTGGCGGCCTTCCCGGCCGCCTGCGCCAGCGCCCCATAGGTCTGCATGATGTGCGGGTCGGTCTCCAGCTGGGTCAGCGTGACCAGCGCGCCGATGCGGGTGCCATCGGGTCCCGGTTCGATCCGGTCGGACAGGCCGTCCAGCCGCTTGATGTCGACCAGCAGGTCCGGCTCAACGATCTCGCCCTTGATCAGGGTCAGCAGGTCTGTCCCGCCAGCCAGTGGCCGGGTCGCGTCGCCGTCGGCGGAGAGCATGGAGAGAGCCTGGTCGATCGTCTCGGGGCGTTCGTAGGCGAATGGTCTCATGCGGTCACCCCGTTCCCGTTGGTGGTCGTTGTCTGCTCCCGGAGAAGTGTCAGCATGCGCTGGCGAGAGATGGGCGCGTTCTCGACCCGGATCCCGACGGCGTCGTAGATGGCGTTGGCGATCGCCGGAGCGGTTGGAATCAGTGGGGGCTCCCCGACGCCCTTGGCTCCGGTGATGTTGGCGCGGGTATCGGGCACGCCGACGTGGGCGTGCGTCATCTCCGGGATATCCACAATTGTCGGAACGTGATACTCCTCGAGATTGGCGTTGAGGATCCGCCCAAGCCGGTCGTCGACCACTCGTTCCTCATGCAGCGCGAATCCGACGCCCTGCGTGATCCCGCCCCAGATCTGGCTGTCGACCAGGGTTGGATTGACGATCCGGCCAATGTCGTGTGCGGTGGCGACGCGAAGGACGGTGACCTCGCCGGTGTCCGTGTCAACCTCGACCTCGACGCACTGGGCGCCGAACGTCCGGATCGCCACGTCATCGGGGTTCGGCCCGCGGACGCCCTTGCCCATCAGGTTGGCTGGAGCGACGTCGGCCATCACCTCGGCGATCGAGAGCGACTCACCACCACCATCAGCGACGGAAATCCGCCCGTCCGCAATGGTCAACCGGTCGGCGGCGACCTCCATCTTGGTCGCCGCCAGTCGCAGGAGTTGCTCGCGGACATCGTTGACCGCGCCACGGACGGCCGGGCCAATGCTGGCCAGTGTCGACGAGCCGGACGAGACCGGCGAATAGGGGCCGAGCGCGGTGTCGCCGAGCTGCACGGAGACGTCCGCGAGGTCGATCCCGAGTTCCTCTGCCCCGATTTGACCCAGGCCGGTCCGCGTGCCGGTCCCGATATCCTGGGTGCCGGTGATGATGTCCAGCCCACCGTCGGGATTGAGCTTGGCCCACGCGTACGCCGGTGGACTGCCCGAGCCGGCGATCCAGTCGTGGGCGGCGAACCCGAGGCCACGCCGCTTCGACCCGGCGCCGCGCTCCCGGCCTTCCGTGTTCCAGCCGAACGCCTCGGTCACCTTGTCGTAGGACAGGGACAGCCCTTCCGGCAGCGAGTACGGCTTGCCCTCAAGTTGGTCCACCTCGCTGTAGTTGCGGCGACGGAACTCGACCGGATCCAGGCCCAGCTTGCGAGCCAGCTCGTCCATGGTCTGCTCGATCGCCCAGGCTGCCTCGACGTGACCGGGCGCCCGGAAAGCGACGGCTGGGCCGGTGTTGGTGTAGATATTTCGCGCTTCGGTGTGGACGTTGTCGCACTTGTAGAGCGACTGGTACATACCGGAGACGTTGCTTGCCTCGCCACCGACCTGGTAGGCACCGGCGTCGATGTGGATGTCGGCCCAGACCGCGACGAGCTTGCCATCGCGGTCAGCGCCGAATCGGACGTGCTGCCAGGTGGCGGGCCGATTGCCGGCGGCCAGGCTCTCGGCTTCCCGGTCGAGCATGAGTTGGACGGGGCGGCCGGTTCGCTTCGCGAGCAGCGGCGCGATGACGTCGTTCTTCCAGGCCACCTGCTTGGCGCCGAAGCCACCGCCCATGTGGTGCTTGATCACCCGAACCCGGTGTTCGCTCGTCCCCAGCGCCTCCGCGACCTGCTCCCGGATGGTGAATACCGACTGCGTCGAGGACCACAGTGTCAGGTCGTCGCCGTCCCAGGAGGCGGTGGAGCCGTGCGGTTCCAAAGAATTATGGATGGCGCATTGGGTGGTGAACTTGCGGTCGACGACGACGTGGGCCCGCTGGAGGGCGGCATCGGCGTCGCCCCGGTCATAGACCGTCGGCTCATCGGTCAGGTTGCCGCCCTCGCGGACGTGCGGCGCGTCGGGCCTGAGCGCGTCCTCGAAGTAGGTGACGTGCGGCAGGACCTCGTACTCCACGCGGATCAGCCGAATCGCGTCTTCGGCGATGTCGCCGGAATCCGCCGCGACGGCCGCGACCTCGTCCCCGACCATCCGGAGTGTGGGGTCAAAGACGAACGAGCCGTTGTACCACTCGATCGGCTCGGTATTGCCATGATGGAGCACGGCGTGGACGCCGGGCAGCGCCTCGGCCGCCGACGTGTCGATGCTGAGGATCCGGGCGTGGGGATGCGGGCTGCGGAGGACGCGGGCCTCGAGTTGCCCGGGCAGACGCACGTCATAGGTGTACTGCGCCTTGCCGGTGACCTTCTCCAGCCCCTCCAGCCGGTGCGCACCCTGGCCGACCGACGTGAACCGCCGATCCTTCGGCCAGGCACCGACGCCTTCGTGCTCCTCGAGTTGCAGCTTGCCGTCCTCGTCGAGGCTGATGTCCATCGTCGCGGTCATTCGGCCGCCTCCATTCCCGCCGTCGGGCCGTTTCCGGTCGCGCGGCGCTCGGCCTGGATCTCGGCCGCCAACCGGCCGGCCTTCATGATGTTGTGGTATGCGCCGCACCGGCAGAGATTGCCGGTGACCGCCTTGGCGATCTCCTCGTCGGTCGGGTCGGGCCGGGCGTCGAGAAGCGCCCGCAGGCTCATCAGCTGGCCCGGCGTGCAGAAGCCGCACTGGAAGGCGTCGGCGCGGATAAAGGCCTCCTGAACCGGATCGAGCTCGCCGGCATCGGCCAGCCCCTCGACGGTTCGCACCTCACTGCCGTTCGCTTCGACCGCCAGGGTCAGGCAGGAATAGACGGAGTGGCCATCCTGGTGGACGGTGCAGGCTCCGCAGTTGCCCATGTCGCAGACCTTCTTGGTGCCGGTCAGGCGAAGGTCCTCGCGGAGGGTATCCAGCAGGGTATGGCGCGGCTCGACGAGGAGATGGTGGTCGCTGCCGTTCACCCGGAGCGTCACAGGGACGCGGGGTGATGCTGGCGCCTTGTCAGGTGTTGTCATGCTTTCCCTCTGGTTTCCGGCCGCTCGTCCGTATTCACCCAGACGTCGCTGCCCGGATCGGTCCGCTGTACATGAGACCTGTTTGCAAGTGGTGGACCATCTCATACCCCAAGCATCCGTACGGGTCCGGATCGGCTCGCTCCCGGCTAGACTGGCGGAGCGGATTGTCCGGCAACGGAGGGGTTCGATCGGCGGTGATCCGAGGTGAAGGGGCAACGGGTGCTGGCAGAATCAGGGGTAACTGGCCTCGATCCGGCCGGGACGCTCTTCGGGCGTGACGCCGACCTCGCCAGGCTGAGCGAGCGGCTCGCGTCCGGGGAGCGCCTGATCTCGCTGGTCGGGCCAGGCGGGGTCGGCAAGACCCGCCTGGCCCGAGCCCTGTTGTCATCTCCCGCGGCGGGGCGGCCCGGAGCGGCCCGTTTCGTCGAGTGCGACGTCGCGGAGACCCCAGCCGACCTGGTCCGCGTGATCAGTCAGGCGCTGGCCCTCACGCTTCCTACCCCGTCGGTGACTGCCCTGGTCGAGGCGATGGCCGAAATGTCCGACCGGCCCCGGCTGCTCATCCTCGACAACCTCGAGCAGGCCCGCGACGCGGGTCCGGTGGTCTCCGCCATCGTCGAGGGAATCGACGGTCTGACGATCGTCGTGACCAGCCGCGTGCCGCTGGGGGGCGCCGGTGAGCTGGTCCGCGTGGTTCGCCCACTGCCCGTCGATGCGGGGCCGGGCGGGGAGGGACCAGCGGTGGGGCTGTTCCTCGAGCGGGCGCGCCAGGCCTGGGCCGGGTTCCGCACGACCCCATCCGTGATCGACACGGTCCGGGTGATCTGTGAGCGGCTCGACGGTCTCCCCCTGGCGATCGAACTTGCCGCCGCCCGCAGCGCGGTTCTCGCGCCGGCCGCGATGCTCGCCCGGATCGACCGCAGCCTGACCGTGATCGACGACACCGTCCCGGACCTGCCCCCACGGCAGCGGTCGCTCCGCGCCACGGTCGACTGGAGCTACGACCTGCTCTCTAACGACGAGCGGCGCCACTTCCGGGTGCTGTCCGTCTTCGAGGGACCGTTCGACCCGGATGCCGCGGGCGCCATCCTGGCCCAGACGGACGAAAGACGGTCGCAGATCATTCGCTGGCTGGAGCATCTCGCCGATCAGAGCCTGCTCGTCCGGCGGGGTGGGGATGGGAACGTTCGCTACGCCATGCTTCAAACCATCCGGGACCACGCCCGTGGACTGCTGGCCATGGACCCCGAGGAAGCGGCCGTCGTCGGTCGCCACTTCCGGCACATGCTGGCGATCGCGGTGGAGGCCGACCGGATCTCGCGGGAGGACCCCGAGGCCGGCTGGCTGGACCGGCTGGACGTCGTCCTGCCCGACCTCCGGGCCGCGCTCCGCCATGCCCGCCAGTCGGGTGATGTTGCCGGGGCGTTGCGCCTGGCAGTCCATCTCTGGGGCTACTGGGGCCAGCGCGCGTTGCTCGTGGAGGGGACCTCCGAGCTCGGGGCACTCCTCCAGGGGGTCGAGCGCGGGGACGTGCCGGACGACCTGCTCGGCCGGGCGCTCAACTACTACGCCAACCTGCTGTTCGACCGGGGCGACCTCCAGGGGGCGGCGAGCTACTACGCGAGCAGCCTGGAGATCCGCCGGGAGGTCGGCGAGCCGGAGGCGGTAGCCGACACGCTCAACAATTTCGGGCTGGTCGCGGCGGCCAGCGGGGACTTCGACCGGGCGCGGGAGCTGTTCTCCGAGATCCTGGAGCAGCGCCGGGCTGCCGGCCAGCGCTACGGTGAGGCGCTGGCGCTCGGTAACCTCGGGGATGTTCTAACGGCGACGGGCGATGGCGCCGCCGCGGTGCCGCTCCATCTCCGGTGCCTGGAGATCCGCGAGGAGATCGGCGACGCGATCGGGATCGGCTTCGGGCTGAGCAACCTCTCGGAGGCGTATCTCGGCGCGGGCGATATCGGGTCGGCCGAGAAGGCCCATCGCCGGGCCAGCCGGCATTTCCGTCGCCTGAAGGTGCCGAGTGGTGAGGCGCTCACCGCGCGGGTCGCCGGAGACATCGCCCGGGCGCGGGACGATCACACCGGGGCTGCCGGGCACTACCTGGATGCCGTCATCCGGAACGACCGGATCGGCGAGCGGGGAGCGATGTCCGACGCACTCGAGCGGCTCGCGGTCGTCCTGCTGGCGACGGAGCCGGACCGTGATGCCGCCGAGCTCTATGGCTGCGCCGAACGGCTCCGGGCTGAGACGGGCGTAGCCCGCTGGCCGATCGAGGTTTCAAGGCATGACGCTGCCGTCGCTCAGGCCATGGCATCCCTCGGCGACGATGCCTGGGAACTGGCGCGGTCGGCGGGCCGGTCAATTTCGATCGGCGATGTCATCGGGTTGGCAAAGGCCCGGGTGGAGCGAGGGGAAAGCCAGACCCGGTCGGACGATGCCGCCCCGCCGGATCCGGCGATCGCCGGCCTGACGCCCCGGGAGCGGGAAGTCCTGGCGCTGGTCGCCGAGGGACTGACCAGCGCCCAGATCGCGGGGCGCCTGTTTATCAGCACGACGACGGTCAGCGCCCACCTGCGCCGGATCTTTGAGCAGCTGGGCGTCTCCAACCGGACGGCGGCGGCGGCTCGCTGGCTGGGACGCGCCGGGGAGTAAGTCCGCGTCGGGATCCGGATTCCGGTGAGGTCATGCTCGCCGGAGGGAGCACGTTATCTAGCACCGGTAAGCGACAACGGTGCTGAACACCGCGGCGACCCATGGGTCAGCGGGATCGTCCGAGGGTGGCTGGCGCCCGGATCCCGATCGGAACCCAGGCGCCATATTCGGTGCGATCAGACGGAGGCGTAGCGGTGCGTGCCGTTCGGGGACGGCGACGTCTCGTAGCCTTCAGGCCCGGCGGGCGGGGCGTCGGACTCGTCCGCCGCGTCCGCGGTATCCCCGGTCGCCTTGGCCCTCAGGACGGTGACGGCGCCAAGCCCGGCGGCCCCCAGCGTCCCGTTGACCGTCGCGAGCTGCTCACCAGCCAGGGCCTCGAAGCGGGTGATGACGTCCTCGATCTTCGCCGTCAGTTCGTCGGTGATCTCTGCGGCGGCGTCCGTCGGGCGATAGTCGCCCAGCTGAATTGCCGGGGATACGCCCGAGAGCTGAGCGAGCAGTCGCGCGCCGGCGTTGTTGCGGTCGCCCCACCCTCCGCGCAGGTCCGGGACGTTCAGTTCCTTCTCGATCTCCAGCACCTGCTCGCGGAGCGCCTTGACCGACGCGACGAGGTCGTCGGCGCCGCCCTGCTTCTCTGCCCGCGTCGCGCGGTCGTCGAGCTGGGTGCGCAGATCGCGCATGCGGTTGATCGCGCCGACCGTCCGATCCAGCTGCCGGTGAATCTTCAGCAGCAGCGCCTCCTGGGCATCGAGATCCGCCTGCGACGCCGGACGGTTCTCCGGCTTGACGACGGTCAGTTCCTGGGTGAGCGTCTCGTCGCCGACCTTGAGCGTGACCGTGTAGCGGCCGGGGGCGACGAAGGGCCCCTCGAACGACTCACCGCTGCCATCGAGCTTGGTCGTCGGCGCCCACATCAGGTCCCAGACGAACCGGTTCCAGCCGGGCCGGGCCGGCGCGCGCAGTTCGGCAGCCGGGTCCTTGTCGTCGGCCGTCCGGCTGGTGAAGGTCCGGACGACCGTGCCGTCCGCCTTGGCGAAGCTCAGGGTCAGTGGCTCCTCCGGCGTCGCGGTCAGGTGGTAGGTGATGATCGCGCCCTTCGGCGGGTTGGTCCCCACGTCGAGGTAGGTCCGGACCGTCCGGCCGTTCTCGTCGACCGTCGCCGTGTAGCCACCGGGCGTCCGCCCGATGTAATTGGTGGAGTGCCGGCTGTTGCCGCTCCAGTCGATGCCCGGAAGGATCCGCAGCGTGTCGCGCGGCGGCATGAGGTACGTCGTCGAAGCCGGGACCCCCGCCGCCATCTGCCGGATCGGCGTCAGGTCGTCGAGGATCCAGATCGATCGGCCATGGGTGCCGGCGATCAGGTCGGTGTCCTTGACGATCAGCTCATGGATCGGGGTGACGGGCAGATTGACCTGGAGCGGAGCCCAGCTGGCGCCGTCGTCGGCCGAGACATGGATTCCGAGCTCGGTCCCGACGTAGAGCAGCCCCGGCTGGACCGGGTCGCACCGGATCACGCGGGTGAACTGATCGCGCGGGATCCCGTCGTCGATCCGCTGCCACGTCTGCCCGTAGTCACGGGTGACGAACAGGTACGGGGAGAAGTCATCGGTCTTATAGCGGGTGGCCGCCACGTAGACCGTCGCCGGATCCGTCGGGTGCGGTTCGATGCCGGAGACCATCGTCCATTCGAGGAATTCCGGCGGGGTGACGTTGGTCCAGTTCTCACCACCGTCGCGGCTGATGTGGATCAGGCCGTCGTCCGACCCGGCCCAGAACACGCCCTGCTCGTGCGGCGACTCGATGAACGAGAAGATCGTGGCGTAGATCTCGGCGCCGACGGCATCCTTGTTGACCGGACCACCGGACGGCTCCAGCGTCTCGGGAACGGCCCGCGTCAGGTCCGGGCTGATCGGCTGCCAGCTCTGACCCTCGTCGGTGGAGCGGTAGACGCGCTCGCCGCCGATGTAGATCGTCTCGACGTTGTGCGGGGAGAGGACGATCGGGTAGGTCCACGCGAACCGCTGCCGCAGGGCACTGGCGCCCAGCCCCGTCTTGGACTCGGGCCACGAGGTGATCAGACGGATCTGGTCGGTCTTGCGGTCGTAGCGCTGCAGGGCGTTGCCGCCGCCCGGCGACGAGCCGATGGCGCCGACGTAGATGATGTCTGGGTCGCCCGGCTTGGGCACGATGTAGCCGCTCTCACCGGTGCCGGCGTCATAGCAGTGCTGCCAGGTGATCGCGGCCGAGTTGGTCCAGGCCGGGACGGAGAGGGAGCTGTTGTCCTGCTGCGTCCCGTAGATCCGATACGGCGTCTCGTCGCTCACACCCAGGTGATAGAACTGCGACGTCGGCTGGTTGTAGATCGAGCTGAACGTCTGTCCGCCGTCGGTCGAGACGTTGGCGCCACCGTCATTGCCCTGGATCATCCGGAGATTGTTCTTCGGGTCGATCCAGAGATCGTGGTTGTCACCGTGGGGCGTGACGATCTCGATGAACGTCCGGCCACCGTCGTCGGAGCGGTAGAAGTCCAGGTTGTTGACGTAGACGCGCTCCGGGTCGACCGGGTCGGCCGTGACATGGACGTAGTACCAGGCCCGGCTGACCAGGTTCTGGTCGTCGCAGGTCTTCTCCCACGTCACGCCGAAGTCGTCCGACCGGTACAGGCCACCCTCGGTCGTGTGCTCGATCAGTGACCAGACCCGGCCGGTCCGGGCCGGCGAGGCGGCGACCGCCAGCTTGCCGAGCGTCCCCGACGGGAGCCCGCGATTGCGGGTGATGTTTTCCCAGGTCTCGCCGCCATCGAGTGAGCGCCACAGGCCGCTGTCCTCGCCGCCGGAACTGATCTGCCAGAAGTTGCGGTAGGCCTCCCAGATCGTCGCGTAGATGATGCGAGGGTTGCTCTCGTCGATGCTGAGGTCGACGGCGCCGGCCTTGTCCGAGACGTGGAGGACGAGGTCCCAGGTCGCGCCGCCGTCGGTCGTCTTGTAGACGCCGCGCTCCGGGTTCGTCCCGAACGCGTGACCAAAGGCCGCCACCCAGACGGTGTCCGGGTCGGTCGGGTGGACGCGGATCCGGCCGATGTGCCGGGTCTCCTTCAGCCCGACGTGCTTCCATGTCACGCCGGCGTCGGTCGACTTGTAGACCCCGTCCCCGTGGGAAACGTCGATCCGGATGGTTGTCTCGCCGGTCCCGGCGTAGATCACGTTGGAGTCGGAGGGGGCGACGGCCAGCGCACCGACCGACGAGGTGTTGAGAAAGCCGTCGGAGACCGGACGCCAGTACAGCCCGGCGTCGGTCGTCTTCCAGACGCCGCCGGCAACGGCGCCGAAGTAGAAGGTGTTCTGGTCGTGGTAGGACCCGGCGACGGTGACGACGCGGCCGCCGCGGAACGGACCGACGCAACGCCATTGCACCAGCGAGTCGATGTCCTGGATCTTCGTCATGGTGGCTCCTCTGACTGATAACGATGCGAGTAGGGGAACGGACTAGATCATACGGAGGTCGGTCAGCAGGGCGAGCGTGCCTTCGAGGTCGGCCAGGTCGCTGAGATCGATATCCGGCGGCTGGATCTCGGCGAGCGGCACGAGTTCCGGCTGAGCCGGGATCCCGGAGGCCAGCGGGTACTCCAGGGTCTGCTCGGAGAAGTAGGTCTGGGCCTGCTCGCCGAGCAGGTAGCGGGTAACGTGGAGTGCCTGCTCCTCCTGCCCCGAGCCGGCGATCACGCCGACGCCACCGACGTTGATCAGCCCGCCGATGTCGCCGTCCGGGAAGTAGTAGTTCTCGACCGGGATGTCCGGGTCCTCTTCCCGGGCCTCGAAGGCGTAGTAGTGGTTGACCAGGCCGATCGCGACTTCCTCGCTCGCGACCGCCTGGATCTGGGGGCCGTTGTCGTCGAACGTCACGACCCCACTTGCCTGGACATCCTCCAACCACTGCCGGGCGCGGTCCTCGCCCGCCCAGACCCGGAGGGCCGTGACGAACGACTGGAACGGCGCATTGCTCGGGGCCCAGGCGATCGGGCCGGCGAGGTCCGCCTGCGGCAGGTCTAGGATGCTGGCGGGCAGCGTCGCCGGGTCGGTGACGTTCGGGTTGTAGAGCAGCACCCGGACGCGACCGGAGAGCCCGAGCCAGACACCGTCCGGCGAGCGGTAGGCTGCGTCGACGGCGCCGAGGATATCGCCCGGCAACTCGATGAAGCGTTCGGCGTGGGCCAGTGATCCCAGCGCCCCGGCGTCCTGGCAGAAGTAGAGACCGGCCGGGGTGTTGTCGCCCTCCTCCAGGATCTGCGCGGCCAGCTCGGCGGTATTCCCGAACCGGACGTCCAGCTCGATTCCGGTCGCCTCGGCCATGATTGGCATAAGATCCGAAACCAGCGCCTCGTTGCGCCCGCAGTAGATGGTCAGGCTGCCGCCCGGTGACGGTCCGAGCTCGACCTGCGGCGTCCCGGAGGCCGGAGTCGCGGCGGGAGTTCCCTGCCGGGCACTGGACGCGCGGCTACCGAGCAGGGCAGCGCCACCGGCCAGCGCCGTCGCGGAGAACACACGGCGCGTGAGCCGGTGGCGACCGGAGGGATAGCGTCTCGTCAATCGACATCTCTTTCGGTTGTCGGTGGCGCCGGGCGCGACCGCGGGGGAAGAAGATGCCCGGCACCGTACCGACGGGACGCGTCGGTGTCAACGGGCCGCTGGCTGGAATCAGTCATCTCGCACAACCGACGTGGACTGTTACCCGCGTGAAGGGGATGCGGCGGGCGAGGTCAGTTCGCGGCAGAAGGCATACAGGCCATCCAGCACCGTCCCCGCTGCGGCCACGAACCGCTCGTCATCCTCGAGCGACGAGCGCAGTCCGGTCGCGATGGCACGGAGTCCGGTCGACCACGGGGTGATCTGACGATCATTGGTTTCGGCGCCGCGGAGGGCCAGTGCCATGGTGGTGAGCGCGGGGTCGGTCAACTCGTAGCGGTAGATCAAAGAATCGAACCCGGTGCGTAGCCCGGTATTCCGGAGTTCGGCCTGCGGGTGGTGGAACGGCGTTGCGCCGCGCTCCCCGGCGGCGTCGATGACCTCGGCTTCCGGCAGGAAGGAGAAGGTCGCATCGGGGTCGATGTGGTTGCGGATCAGCCAGATCATCGCGGCTCGGTCGAGGCGGGCTCCGGTACGGGTGATCCATTCCATCGGCGGGTTCCCTCAATATATCGATTGGCGCCGGGAGCGGCGCAGTCGTTCGTCAATCAGGACCGTAGCAGACCACGGGACCCAGTACCGATACGCTGACAGCGTCGCCGACCGCCATGTCCACGGCTGAGGAGCAGGTTGCCCGGAGGGCTGTTCCGTCCGCCATGGCCAGGACAACCGTGCAGACAGGACCGGCGAATCGACGCTCCTTGACCGTCAGTCGCTGGCCGTGGGGGACCGCACTGGCGTCGATCCGGAGCATTTCAGGGCGGACCAGGACTTCAACCGTCCCGTGGGCCGGTGATCGAAGCAGAAGCGAACCGAGACACGTGTCCACCCGGTCGCCGGCCGCGTCGCCCGGGATCAGCTGCATGTCCCCGACAAAGGCGGCGACCCTGCGGTCGGACGGGGCACGGTAGATCGTCTCCGGGGTATCAACCTGGCGTATCCGTCCGTCGAGCATGACGGCGACCCGGTCGGCTATCCCGAGGGCCTCGTCCTGGTCATGGGTGACAAGGATGGTCGTCACGTTGGCGGCACGGAGAATGTCGCGGATCTCCCCCCGGAGACGGACCCGGAGCGCCTGGTCGAGATTGGAGAAGGGTTCGTCGAGGAGCAGGACGTCTGGCGCCGGAGCCAGCGCACGAGCGACCGCCACGCGTTGTTGCTGGCCGCCGGAAAGCTCGCCGGGCAGGCGATCGGCGACATCTCCCAGCCCGACGAGCCTGAGCATCTCCGGGACGCGTTGCGTGCGGTCATTCCCCCGACCAAGGCCGAACCCGACGTTGGCTTCGACGCTCAGATGCGGGAACAGCGCGTACTCCTGGAAGACCATTCCGACGCGGCGGCGTTCGGGCGGGATGAACCTGCCCTGGCCGGCGACAGGTTCGCCGGTGATGACGATTCGTCCGCCGTCGGGCGTCTCGAAGCCAGCGATCAGCCGCAGCGTCGTGGTCTTTCCGCAGCCGCTCGGGCCGAGGAGTGCGAGTAATTCACCAGGGTAGACATCCAGGTCGACGTCATCAACGACGTGTGTCCCGTCGAATCGCTTGCGCAGACCCGTGATCGAAAGCGCCGGCGAGAGGATCGGAGTCACAGAGCCATCCTGTAGTTTGGGGGCAATCGGTCGATGACCCATCCTAACCGTCCAGGCCTCGGGACGGTCAGGACTGGAATGGATAACCGCCATGACTCAGTGGCGCGTACGGGAGCCGGTTCGGCCGTTGAGCAGCAGCGTCGGGATGACAGTCAGCATGATCAGGACGACAGCCGCTGTCGCCGCCCGACCGTACTGACCAGCGCCAGTCGCGGTCCAGATCTCGGTTGCGATGGTACCGAAGCCGGTCGGCGCGAGCAGCAACGTCATGGGCAACTCCTTGAGGACCGTGATCGCGACGAGCAGCGCGCCGGTGGCGATCCCGGGCCATGCCAGGGGCAGGGTCACCGCCCGGAGGGCGCCAAGCGGATGCCGGCCGAGCGTCCGGGCCGCATCCTCAAGCCGGGGACTGACCTGGAGGAGCGCCGCCCGGGACGCTCCAACGCTCTGGGCGAGGTGCCGGATCGCCATCGCGACGATGAGCAGGGGCATTGTCTGGTAGAGCCCGGGAAGATAGCGGGCGCCGATGAAGACAAAGGCCAGCGCCAGCGCAATCCCCGGTACGGCCCACCCGACGTAGCTCAGGCGGTCGAACAGGTCGGCAACCCGGCCGCCGCGACGGACGCCCAGGATAGAGATCGGCAGCGCGGCCAGTGTCGTCGCGACGGCGGCCAGCAAGGCAAGCGTCAGCGACCCGCCGATCGCCCCCGGGAGGTTTTCCAGGTTGGACAGTGCGGACGTCCCACTGATCATCCACCAGACCAGCGTCAGAATCGGCACCCCGAGGGCGGCAACGGCGACGAGGATGCAGAAGGCGAATGCCGGCCAGCGCCACCGACCCAGGGGGACGGGGCGCGGTTGTCGGGCGGCGCCGGTGCCCACCCGGTAGAACGCGGCTCGTCGGCGCATCCGGAATTCGCCGAACAGGATCACGAGGGCCAGGCCGATCAGGATCACTGCCAGCGCCGAGGCGAGCGTTCGGTCGAATGCCGAGCGGTACTGGGTGTAGATCACCCGGGTCAGGACGTCGTACCGCATTAGCGTGACGACGCCGAAGTCTGACATGGCGTAGAGCACGGCCAGCAGGGTGCCAGCCCCGACTGCCGGGCGGAGCTGTGGCAACGTGACGCCGAAGAGCGCCCGCAGTCGCCCGCGCCCGAGCGAGAGAGCGGCCTCTTCCTGGGACGCATCCAGCCCGAGCAGGGCGGCCCGGGCGGGGAGATAGATATAGGGGTAAGTGAACAGGATCAGGGTGATGGCGGCGAACGGGAATCCGTAAAGATCCGGCAGCCGGTCGACGCCCAGCGGTTCCAGCCAGCCCTGAAGTAAGCCGCGAGGGCCAAGCATTCCGATCACGGCCAGGGCGCCGGCATAGGACGGGATAACGAGTGGCAGCGGAGCGAGTACCTGCCATACCCGGCGCAGGGGCAGGTCCGTGCGAGTGGTCAGCCAGGCTAGGGGAACGGCGAGCACGATCCCGCCAATGCCGACGGAAACGGCGAGCAGGATCGTGTTTCCAATAACGACGACAGTACGCTCGCGAAAGACCAGCGGCCAGAGCCCATCGCCCGCCTGCAGCGCACGCATGAGGAGGTAGGCCGGCGGAATCAGGACGAGGGTGATGGTCAGGGCCGCGAGTGCCCAGAGACCGACAGTAAATGGCGACTGGACACGCCAGCGACCGGCGAGCCAGTCGGGCTCTCCAGCCGCGGCGGGCCGGCCGTCTGTGGCGGTGGAGGGCGTTGCCGGGATCACGACATTCCGTCCGGCCAACCGGGATTCCACCCACCTGGCCGCGAGAGGCTACGCGCTCCGGGTCGGGCCCGGATGCCTAGATCAGGCCCAGCTCGGTCAGGAGAGCGAGCGTCCCCTCGAGATCGGCCAGATCGCTGAGATCGATGTCCGGTTGCTGGAGGTTGGCCAGCGGGGGCAGCGTGTCGACCGCCTCGATCCCGGCCGCGAGCGGGTACTCCGTCGTCTCCTGGGAGAAATACGTCTGCGCCTCGGTCCCGAGCAGGTACGAGATGACGGCCTGGGCCTGCTCCTCCTGCCCGCTGTTCGCAATCATGCCGACGCCGGCGACGTTGATCAGCGAGCCGAGGTCGCCATCGGGGAAGTAGTAGTTGGCGATGGTCAGGTCCGGGTTCTCGGCGAGCGTCTCGTAGAGGTAGTAGTGATTGACGAGTCCGACCGCGATCTCCTGTGAGCCGGTCGCCTGGAGCAGCGCCCCATTGCCTTCGTACGTCACGGCGCCTGCGTCGATCATGGCCTGCAACCACGCCCGGGCGGCGTCCTCTCCCTCAGCGACGCGGAGGGCGGTGACGAAGGACTGAAAGGAGGCGTTGCTCGGAGCCCAGCCGATAGGTCCGGACAGCTCGGCGGTCGGCAGGTCGACGATGCTGGCCGGGAGGGTGTCCGGATCGGTGACTGCCGTGTTGTAAACCAGTACCCGAGCCCGCCCGGATACACCGACCCAGAGCCCGTCGGTGGAGCGGAACTCCGGCGAAACCTGATCGAGGATGTTTGCCGGGAGCGGAGCGAAGGAACCGGCAGCGGCGAGCGCGCCCAGCGCACCGGCGTCCTGGCCGAAGTACAGACCGGCCGGGGTGTTATCGCCCTCTTCGAGGATCTGCGCGGCCAGCTCGGCCGTGTTGCCGAAGCGGACATCAAGGGTCACTCCGGTCACAGCCTCGATGTTCGGGATCAGGCTGCCAATCAACTCCTCGTTGCGTCCGCAGTAGACCGTCAGCGACCCGCCGACCACGGGTGGCGTGCCACCTGCCGGCGTGGCGGCCGGCGTAGCGTCCTGGGCGGCGGCGAGCGGTCCACTGAGCGCCAGCCCTAGTCCAGTCGCGCCGATCCCACTGATGACCGTCCGACGTGTCGTCGTTCCCTCGAGCGTCATGTTCATGATCTCCTTCCCCATCGACAGGTTGCACGGCCGCACGTTGGCCCGGGCGACGGATGGAGTGCCCGGCAGAAGTCCTTCCGAATCGCGAACGTGAAGGAGATCCTATCGGAATTCCGACGAAAAGCATAGGGTATTGAAACGGGTTCCGGACCTTGTGGTTGAAAGGAGACTTGGCAAAAACGCCCCGGACGCTTGCGACCAGGATGTCCGTGTTGCTGGACCAACGTGGATCGATCCGGTATCAGGCCGGACGACGCACCCCGTTGAGCAGCCGGCGTTTCGGCGGGGCAGGGCGAGGTGGGGCTGCAGGCGTCTTGCTCCGCTCGGCCTGGCGGCGTAGCTCGCGGAGGCGCCGGGCCAGCCGGAATCGCTCGCGGCTGAGGTCGCGCTCGACCCGGGCAAAGACCGCCTCGCCGGCCTGCTGCTGTAGCCAGAGCTTGTACGCCCGGGTGTCCTGCAGGCGCGCCAGTTCTTCCTGCTGACCAGCGATCAGTCGGCCCAGGCGGTCGATCTCGTTTTCAGCCCAGGCGATCTTGGCTTCGATCTTTGCCTCGGCGACGATCGCTGCGTCGATCTCACGGGCAAAGCGGCGGAGCTGGACGAGGTCGAGCTCGGCGTAAGCCGCGTTGACTCGGGCCATGATCGCTTCGCGACGCGTCCGGTCGCTGTCCGACGATGCCCAGTCCGGGTGGTACCTGCGGGCCAGGTCGCGGTAGAGCCCCTGCGCCTCACGCCGGGCAGCCTCGCGCTGCGGGGTGGTCTGGCGGGCGCCGCGGCCCAGCAGGGCCTCCTCGTCCTCGTTACCCTCGGACCCGTTCTCATCGACCGGTCCGCCGACGGGGATGCCTGTGCGATTGACCGACGGGACTTCGGCGGCGGGACCCTCATCGGGAAGCTTGTGGCTGCCGCTCATCAGCAGCCCGGTCCACTGCTCGGCCAGCTTCGCGAGGACGTCAGCCAGCTCGGGGTCGTAGGTCTCGTCCTGCTGGGCCAGGCTTGCCTCGAGGTCGGCGACGACCACACGGGCCTGCCGGACTTCGGTCAGCAGCGAATCGACCCGCTCCAGGACGGCCCCGGAGAAGGCGCTGAGCAACTGGCGAAGGGCAACGATCTCTTCTTCGAGGGTTTCGGCCTGGCGCTGGCGAGCGGCGATCCGGACGAGAAGCCGGGCGAAGTGATCCTCTTCCGGCTGGCGAATCCGCACGAGGGCGAGCGTCGGGGTTGAAGGAGCGGGCCGGCGGCCGCTGGTATCAGTCACGACAAGGTCTGGAGCGGAAGTCACGAGGTGGCAGGCTCCGTGGGCACCGCGCCGGTCAGGGACGGCGGTTCGAGGGTCGGACGGACCGTCAGACGGGCTGGCGGCGTGAGCGCGATGGTCTGAACGGCAACTGACATATTATGCCCGTCCGGACCCGCCCTGCCCAATCGACCACGCCTATCGGAGAGGACGTGGCAGCCCGCCGATCCTCACCTCCGTCGGGTACGGGAGGCGGGAAACACGCGGCACCCGGGCATTGGGCCCGGGTGCCGCTCAATCATATTGCTTCCGGTTCGAGTCGGGGACTGGCGCTGCTCAGTCGTAGATCCCGCAGACGTCGAACCCCTCATCGAAGCCCAGCATCAGGGCTTCCTCCCGCTCTTCACCGGTACCGTGGTCAACGCCTTCCTCGAACCCACCGATGTCAAAGAACAGCTGGATGGCCGCCTCCACGTCCCGCTGCGTGTAGATGCCGCGGAGGACGGTCGAGCGCATGTAGGCGCCGGCCAGGCAGTCGGCCTGCTGCTCGGAGATGAACGTGTCCTTGGGGTCGTCCTGGTCGTAACCGGCATTCCAGCCGGAAATCTCCTGGAGGTGATGCCCGGACTCGTGCGCGAGGATCGTGGCCAGGAGGATGTCGCCTCCCTGCGGCACGATGTAGACGGCCATCCACGGGATGTCAACCAGCACGACGTTGTCAGTACCGCAGTAGGCCGGACCAAGACCGGGGTACCGGACCGGGTTGCGGCGATCGACGGTGCCGTCGATGTTGGACGAGAGGCAGCTGGACTCCGTCGGCTCGTCGAAGCTGCGGTAGTCGGGCGCTGAGTACTCTGCCTGCTCGAGGCGGAGCGAGCGGGCATAGAAGCGATCGATGTCCGTCGCGAGTACATCGACCCGGGCCGTCAGGGCGTCGTAGTCCAGATCGACCGGGTCGGCGATGAAGCCGTCCGTGATGAAGGTGTCGGCAGCTTCGACCTGCTCCTCGAAGTCGTCCACGCCCGCCGAGACGACGAAGACGTTGACGCTCTCACCCTCGGCGAGGGTCTGGCAGCCGATGTAGAGGTTGCTGGCTTCGTCGTCGCGCGGAGTTTCGGTGTACTCGTAGGTGGCGTATTCGAGGTCGTCCGACTCGCCGACCGGGTCGTCGATGAGGCCCTCGACTTCCTCCAGCTCCTCGATCTCGAAGAACTCCGGGTAGAAGCCCTCCATCTGGTCGAGGCATTCGGCGGGGTCACCACCGAAGTTCATGAATCCCCAGACCTGGACGAGGACGTCGTTGTCCGGCTCGAACAGGGCGACTTCCAGGCCGAAGGTCGCGAGGGAGTTGGTCAGCTCCCATTCATCGGATTCCCACTCCAGCTCGAAGCCAAGCGGACTGACGTACGAGTCCTGCGAGACCTCAGGTTCGACGGGCGCGTCCTGTGCCATCTGGGCGGGGTGACCGACGAACCCCTGTGCCGTCGCATGGTCGACGGGCTCCTGCGCAGCCGCCACGGGGACGAGGCCGAGGATGAGCATCGCGATGATGGTGAGATAGACGGACCGCAACGACCTGATGCCGCGTGACATGGGAAACCCTCCGACGACCAGCTCACCTGGGCGCGACTCGAGGGACGGGGCTGATTCGCCGGGCTTTCCGCGGCTCGCGATGGGCCCCGTCCGGGCCATGCCATTATGACGTCGGATCGGCGCAATGGGTTGCATCAGCCGGAAGCGACAACGAGAGCGGGACCGGGCGCTGGCCCGATCCCGCTCTCGCATATCTGGATCGTGAGGGAGTGAAGCGGCCCTAGCCGAGTTGCGGCAGGACCTGCTCCGTCACCTGGTGGATCATCGTGTGGTCATACGCGATCCGTGGCAGGTAGATCAGGTGGTAGTCGATCCCGACGTCGGTCTTGGCCTGGAGCTTCGCCACGACCTCATCGGCCGTCCCGACCACCCAGTCCCGCTGGAAGTCGCCCCACGACGCGTTGAGTGCCGCCCGGGCCTTCTCGGTCGTGGACTCGCCGTCCTCGCCGGGCTGGAGCAGGAAGACGTTGGAGGACGTCGAGCGGATGATCTCGTCGTAGTTCCGGCCCACGGTCTCGCAGTGCCGCTTCAGCACGTCCAGCTTGTGGGCGATCTGCTCGGGCGCCCCGCCGAGATTGCAGGCATCGCCGTACTTCGCGACCAGCTTGAGCGTGATCTGCTCGCCGCCGCCGCCGATCCAGAGCGGGATCTTCCGGCCTGGCTTGGCGCTCTTCGGCTCGTTGATCGGCTCGTCGATGCTGTAGTACTCACCCTTGAAGGTCGGCTTGTCCTCGGTCCACATCCGATGGATGATCTCGACGCCCTCGCGGAAGGCGCGCATCCGGTCGCGGGTCTCGGGGAATCCGTAACCGTAGGCTTTCCACTCGTGCTCGTACCAGCCGGCGCCATAACCGGAATAGAGCCGGCCATGGGAAGCGACATCGACCGTCGAGGCGATCTTGGCCCACAGCGACGGGTTGCGATACCCGTTGCAGGTGACCATCTGGCCAACGTTGACGCGCTTGGTGTCGCGGACCAGCGTCGCGGTCGCGGTCCAGGCCTCGAAGGTGGTGTTGTCGGTCGGCTTCGGGACGGTGTGGAAGTGGTCGTAGACCCAGATGCTGTCCCAGGGACCCTCGTCGGCGACCTTGGCGACTGCGGTCATCGCCTCATACTGCTCGATGGGGTCATCGATCTCGATCAGGTCCATGCGCCAGCCCTGTGGCACAAACAATCCGAATCGCATCCTTGCAGTCTTCCTTCGGGGCGGCGCGGCTGCGTCACCTCATTGGCCGGATTGCCCGGCAGGCGGACGTCCGATCGGACGGACACATGCCCGGATTCGCGCAAGTTGAGGGCCGTCAGAGCATGATCGACCGCGCTCGTCCTAGCGTCCCCGCCGGCCCTTGGCGGGCGGAGGCTGGCGCCAGCGCAGCTTGATCACGCTGGACTTGTGGTTCTTCGGGTGGGGATAGCGACCAAGCTCGCGGAAGCCGAGGTCCCGGAACAGCCGGATGTTGCCGGGCAGGGCCGCCCGGACCTCGACATCGATTGCCTGCTTGCCTTCGGCCGGGAGCAGCTCGGCCCGGACCCACTCCAGCATCATCGTCGCGATCCCGTTACGCCGGTAGTCCGGGTCGACCGCCAGGCGCCCGAGGTAGACGCTGTCCGCCGTGATGGCGTAGCGGACCGTCGCGATCAGCTCCCCATCGAGGACGCCGACGATGGTCTGGCCGCTCTCGATCGTTGCGGCGATGTCGTCGACCGTCTCCCCGGACACACCGGTGGGTGGGTCGAGTTGGGACTGCTCGGCGAAGGCCCGCTGGAGGAGAGCCAGCAGGGCCTCGGCCTGCTCCGGCTGAGCCAGACCGATCCGGAGAGTCCGTTCATCTTCCTGAACGTCGTCATCCTGATCGTCGTCGTCCTGGTCATCTAACCCATCGACGGCTGCTTCCGGATCGGCCAGCCCCGGCTCGACGGGGGATGAGGGGGACGCATCGTCCTGGCGAGGAGCCTCGGGCGTGTCGTCGGTCTGGTCGGTCATAGCTGGTATCTCCGGGGTGGGTCGCGAACGGTCGGCAGCGGAAATGAGGACGGTCAGGCGGGTTCGAGCCGCACGACGTGGCAGACGCAGGGCTCCGGCCCGGAGCGGCTGAGCCGGACCGGGTCGACCCCCCAGCAGGCGAGGCTATCCCCGGCCAGCAGGTCATGCGTCTCTGCGTCGGTCACTATCCGGGCGGTCCCCGAAACGACCGTCAGCCATAGCCGTGCTGCCGGCGGGAGAAGTGTCCCCATCGCGGTATCGCTATCAGCGGGGATCGTGACTCGGCGGACACTGATGGCCGGGCTGGTCCAGTCCGGGCCGAGCTCGTCCGTCCTCGTCCCGTCCTCGCTCGTCCAGCTCTGCTGGTCGTCGCGCCGGAAGATGGCCACCTCGCCGGGGGTATCCTCTCCGAGCAGCCGGGCCATGGTCGTGTTCAGCCCGATGGCGAGCCCATGGAGGGTGTTGACCGTTGGTGCCTTGGCGCCGTGCTCGATCGCCGCGACCATGCTGCGGCTGATGCCGGACCGCTTCGCCAGATCGCCGGCGCTTAGTCCGGCTGCCAGCCGCCCGGCACGCACGCGGGCGCCAAGCGCCAGCAGGTCGAAGCCGTCCGGCCCCTCATTGTCCACCATCGTGCTCATGCTGACACGATAGTGGGATAGAGCGGCGGCCGTCAACGCCCCAGTCGTCAACTGCGGAGGGCGATCAGGCCGGCGTGGGTCGGGCGAAACCCGCAAAGGTCAAGGTAGAAGCGGCGCAGGTGAGGCTCGAAGTCGACATGGAGCCATGCGCAGCCCGCTGACCGGGCGCCGTCGGCCGCGGTGGCAACGAGGCGCGTCCCGATCCCGCCACGCTGGACGGTCGGGGAGACAGCGGTATCGAGCAGGACGGCGTGGAGGCCGCCGTCCCACGCGACGTTGACGAAGCCGACGAGGTCGTCGGCCCGGCGAGCGGTCACCCAGCCAAGACTGTGACGGTTCACGCGCTCCCACATGGGAGCGTTGCCCGGCTCGGCGTTCCCGAAGGCGGCCGCGTGGAGGGTGTTGACCTCATCGTCGGTGAATGGGCCGCGCCAGGCGTACCGGATCTCTCCACTGGGCATAGGGCTTCCCGGAAAGGGGACGGCGCGCGGGTGGCGCCGTCCACCGGATGGGCCTGCGGGGTGGGCGGCGAACGGTCAGGCGGCCGGAGCGCGGCGGTCGATCGCGATCTCGCCACCCTTGAGCACGAGCGCGATGTTGTTCACGTCCGCGAGGTCATGGATCCGGGTCAGCGGGTCGACGGACGAGACGGTCACGTCGGCGAGCTTGCCGGTCTCGAGCGTCCCCACGCGGTCCTCCCAGCCCATGCACTCGGCGGCGGTCTTCGTCGTCGCGACGAGCACATCCATCGGCGACATGCCGACATCGGCCATCAGGCCCAGCTCCCGGAGGTTGGTGCCGTGCGGCATCACGCCGGCGTCGGTGCCCATCGCGATCTTCAGTCCGGCCTTGTAGGCGCGGGCGATGCTCTCGCGGTGGGCGTCGATGGTCTCGCGGGCCTTGCGCAGCCCGTACTCCGGCATGGCGCCGGTCGCGGCAGCCTGCTCGATGACCGAGAGCGGCGCGAGCAGGGTCGGGACGAAGTAGGTCCCGGCGGCCAGCCCGAGTTCGATGACCTCGTCGTCGATGTACATGGCGTGCTCGATGGAGTGGATGCCCGCCTTGATGGCGTTCTTGATCCCCTCGGAACCCTGGGCGTGGGCCATGACCTTGAGACCGCGGCGGAACTCGGCCTCCTGGACGATCACCTGCAGTTCCTCGATCGAGAACTGAGTGAACTCCGGGTGATCCGTCGGCGAGAGTACGCCGCCGGTCGAGCAGACCTTGACTACCTCGGCGCCGGCGCGAAGGATCTCGCGGACCTTCTTCCGGACGCCTTCGACACCATCGCAGATGCCATCCGGCAGGCCGGGGTACTCCGGGAACAGCGGGACGGTGATCCCGGACAGGTGCCAGGAATCGCCGTGACCCCCGGTGATGCCCATGACGCCAGTGCTGACCTGGATGCGAGGTCCGAAGATGATCCCGTCCTCGACCGCCTGCTTGACGCCGATGTCCGTACCACCCGCGTCGCGGACCGAGGTGATGCCACACTCGATGGTGTTCCGGAAGAAGCCGATGGCCCGGTAGAAGTTGTAGGAGAACGGCCGGGTCAGGTGCTCGTCCGTGTTCATCCCCTGGACCATCATGTGGACATGGGTGTCGATCAGGCCGGGCATGATATGCCCGCCCTGGACGTCGATCTCTTCGGTCCCGTCAGGCACGGTGATGTCGGCCAGGCGCCCGACCGCCGCGATCTTCCCGTCGCGGATCAGCACACCGCCGTCGGCGATGGCATCCGCACCGGTCCCATCAATGACTGTCCCGTTCTTCAGCAGGGTCGTCGCCACGTCCTGTCCTCTCGTCTGTTCGATCAGCTCGACCGCACACGGCTCCCCTCACCCCGTCCCCGGGGCATCGAGAGCATGGCGGAAATGGTCCGGCGGGTACGGTAGCCGCAACGGATGGCGAGCACAATAGTTCACCGAGTGAGCTATTATCGCCGCCGTGCGGGACGCGACGAGGCGCCTCCGCCGGACAGCATTATCGAGAGGAACAACGCATGGCCCGGGTCGCAATCCTCGGCGCCGGACTCATGGGCAGCACCCACGCGCGCGCCTTCCATGCCCGACCCGATACCACCGTCGCCACGATCTACGCGCACAGCGATCGCCGGGCCGGGCCGCTCGCCGACGAGGTCGGGGCTTCCTGGACCGACGATCTCGCCCGCGCCGTCACCGACCCATCGATCGATGTGGTCAGCATCTGCCTGCCGACTCCCGATCACCGGTTCGCCGCCGAGGTCGCGCTCGACGCCGGCAAGCACGTGCTGCTGGAGAAGCCGCTGGCGCTGACCGACGAGGATGCGACAGCGCTGGTCGAGCGGGCGGCCAGGACCGACCGGGTGTTCATGATCGGCCACGTGCTGCGCTTCTGGCCGCAGTACGTGACGCTCGCGAAGCTGGTCGAATCCGGGCAGCTCGGTGCGTTGCGATCGGCCGTGGCGATCCGGCGTCAGCAGTTCCCGACCTGGACCACGCTCCTGAACAACAGCGACATGACTGGAGGCGCCGTGGTCGACATGATGATCCACGACTACGACATGCTGAACTGGCTGTTCGGGTTGCCCCGGACGATCAGTGCCCGCGGCCATCGGAACCCACGTTCGGGCGGCTGGGACCAGGTGCAGGTCCTGTTGGATTACGGCGACGGGCGATCCGCCGTCGTGGACGGCGGCATGATGATGCCGGACTCGTACACGTTCTCGTCGGAGCTGCACCTGCTCGGGGCGGACGGGGCGATCGAGTACCGGTACCGTGAAGCGGCCGAGGAGGTCGGCGGGCGGCCGGGGCGCAACGAGCTCTGGTTCTACCCGGCGGCCGGGCTGGCCCGTGAACTGTCCGTCCTGCCCGCCGATCCGTACGAGGCGGAGATCGCCTATTTCCTCGACTGCGTCCACGCCGGCCGGCCTGCTGAGCGGGCATCGGCATCAGTCGGCCGGGACGCACTCAGGGTCGCGCTGGCCGCGACCCGCTCGCTGGACGAGGGCGGATCGCCACAGGGCCTGGAGATTTCCGGCGGAGCAACCAATCAAGGTTGACCAGCGTTCGTCGATTGCAAGACGTGATGTGAGGGAAATCTGGCACCCGACGCGTGCGGGCAGAGGGCGTATGCGCCCTCTGCCCGCTCCAGCGTAGCGTCGGTTGGTTCGGATCAAGCCCGGGGAGCGTCATCGCCTGGCAGGGACCTGATCCCTGTCGCCGCGCCACTCTGGCACCGGACCGGCGTCGCGGGCGATTCGGGCTGGCCGGAGAGGTCCGTCTTGTCCGCCCGCGGCCATTCCTTTGATATCCGCTGGGTCAGTCGCCGATTGCCATCGCGGACCCGGATGCCACCAGGAGTTCCTGTGTGGACGCGGGGCTATGTATCACGACGCTCCCGACGCGCATGTCATTCAGTCGGAGAGCTTGCAGGGTTGCCGGGTCGTCCGTGCACATGGCGTCGACGCCCCAGTCACTCAGCTCCCGGGCCCGCTCCGGCTCGTTGACCGTCCAGCACCATACCCGGTAACCACGCTCGTGGATCGAGCGGATGGTCGCCTCGTTCAGTCCGTACTGGAGGACCGAAAGGCTGGTCGAGCCCAGTTGGTCCGCGAGGTCCAGCGCATCATCGAGGGTGTTGGTCGTCGTCCGCAGCGATTCGGCCCACCGGGTCGCGTAGGGAAGCGTGTCAGTCATGAGTGCCAGACGATCGATCAGGATATCGATGTCACTCCGGCGACCGTAGGTGAGTGGCCAGAGGTCGGCGTTCGGGCGCCGCTCCTTGACGTACCGGAGCACCGCCCAGTTGAACGAGGAAATCGCCCAGTTCAGGTGGGGCAACTCGTCCAGCACGTCGATCACGGCCTGCCCGGCAGCGTTGCTCTTGATCTCGATGTTGATGTGATGGGATGGCCCGAAGAGGGAGAGCACCTCGGCCAGGGTCGGGACGTACTCGCCGTTCCCTGCGTCCAGGGCGCGAAGCTCGGCGACGGTGTGATCCGCGACGGCCCCACTGCCATTGGTGGTCCGGTCGACCGTGTCATCGTGGATGACGACCGGTACGCCATCAGCCGAAAGGTGAACGTCCAGCTCGACGCCGGTGATTCCAAGTTCGACGCTGCGTCGGAACGCAGGAAGGGTGTTCTCGGGGAGTTCAGCCGAGGCGCCGCGGTGACCGTAAAGGCTCACAGGCGTGTCTACTCCATGGACAAGCCGACCGGCCTCCCATCGGGATTCCGTGTCCGCTTTCCGCCAGACGCCCTGCGGGCGCCGGGATAGGTTATCGATCAAGGCGAAAGCCTAAAGAAGTGCATCGGGAAAATCATTATAGGGAGTTCAACAATGCCGAAAGTAGTGCATCAGTGCCGGTTCGGGGTGATCGCGGAGCAGATCGGCAACCGAGACGCGCTGGTCGATCTCGCGCGGAGGGCAGAGGTAGAAGGCTTCCACACGCTGCTGATCCGCGACCACGTCGAGCCCGACTACTTCGGCGTGCAACTCGGTCCGATCGCGGCGCTGGCGACCGTCGCGGCGGTAACGGAACGGCTCCGGATCGGGACGCTGGTCTTCGCCAACGACTATCGCCACCCGGCAATCCTGGCCAAGGACGCGGCAACGCTGGATGTGCTCTCCGGCGGACGGCTGGAACTCGGGATCGGCGCGGGCTGGCTCCGGAGCGAGTACGCCGCGATGGGGATGCCGTTCGACCCGAACGGGGTCCGGGTCGGGCGCCTGGAGGAGAGTCTCCGGTTGCTCGCGGCGTTGTTCGCCGGTGGTTCGGTGGACTTCGCGGGTGAGTACTACCGGGTCACCGGCCATGAACTGTTCCCGGTCCCCGTCCAGCGCCCGCGACCACCGCTCCTGGTCGGTGCCGGACACCCGCGGATGCTGCGGATCGCCGGTCGTCACGCGGACATCGTTGGCCTGCTGACGACGTCGGTCGCGAGTGGCGCCGTTGAGGACGATCCGGTCAATCGGCAGGTCGACCACGTCGAGCGGCAGCTGGGCTGGGTCCGGGAAGGGGCTGGTGAACGGTTCGAGGACCTGGAACTGAGCTCGGTCCTGACCGTCATCCGAACGGACGACCGCGAGGGCGAGATCGACCGGCTGATCGCGGAGCGGCGGTGGTCCGGGATCACGCGGGCCCACGTCGACAGGATGCCGGCGATCGCGATCGGGACCACCCGACAGATTGCCGACCACTGCCGGCGGTGGCGGGAGCGCCTGAGGCTGACCTACTTCGTGGTGTCGTCCGACGATCTGGATGCGTTCGCGCCGGTCATCCGGGATCTTGGGATCGACGACGTCCCGACCAGCTGTGCCCGTGACCCGCGATTCGCCGTCGTCGCGAGGTGAGATCAGGCGGCCGGGGTGGACGCCACGTCCTCCTCGATGATCTCGGCCGGAGGAGCACCGTCACGGAAGAGCGACGCGACGAGGATGATGACCGCCTCATCCCCGTCGTTGGCGCCGAAATGGATTACCCCCTCCGGCTCGTGGAAGCTGTCTCCCGGCCGAATGGTGGTCGTTCCCGTCTCCGGCACGATCAGTTCCGTTTCGCCGCTCTCCGCCCGGGTCACCGGGACCGCGCCGTCCAGGACAGTGTAGGAGAGGACGCCGGACTCGATGATGGCGACCTGCATGCCGGGGTGGATGTGGGCGGGGAGTTGCGCTCCGGACGGGATCGTGAACCGGACGAACTCGAGGACCTGCCCGGGCGCCGAAACCGGATCGCCGGACGACAGCACCTCGCGGATGACGGCCGGGGCGGTCGGAGTGGCCTGCGTGGCCGCCGGAGTCGAACCCATCGAGACCGGCTGGTCGGCCCCGGTGCTATTGACCCAGACGAGCAGCGCGATCGTCATCGCGGTGAAGATGATGGTCGCGCGGCGCGGGGCAGAGGGCATCGTCATCGGTTCACCTCGCAGGAACGAGCGAGCGACCTCCGCCTTTCGGAGCCCCGCCGTTCGCCGGCTCAGCATCCCTGCCCGGCTCAGGGTGGACTATCCCCGAATCGTCCTGTCCCAGCGCCGCCGCGCGTCTCGCCGCCGCGGGTCAGATCGCCCGGATCGTCGCCTCGTCTCCGCCGATTGCCCAGAGTGCCCCGCGCCTGAGCAGCCGGACCCGGGCCGCGCTGTCGTAGGAGCGGACGTCGTGGCCGAGGAGATCGACGACGACGCGCCCGGGAGCCGGGCCCCCGTCACGGACCCAGAGCAGCGGCTGCTTCTGGTCGTCATGGCGGAAGTGGAGCAGGACCGTGTTGTCGTCGGCCCGGTCCAGGTGCGCGTAGAGCTCGTCGTAGACGTCGATCCGTCCCAGCCCATCGACGATCGGATGGTCGGTGACGCGTGGCGTGAGCTGGTTATCCCCGATGGGAGGGTGCATCGAGATGCCGGTCACCCATCGACCTCCGATCCAGTTGGACCAGGCGGGCAGGTCGTCGAACGCTCCGACGCCGTTGTGGATGACCATCAGGGCACCGCCGCGGCTGACGTAACGGGCCAGCTCGGCGTGAGCCTTTGCCCATTCCTCGTCGGTGCAATCGTCGGTCGCTCGCTCGCCCCGGCCGGCCTCCACGATCAGGAGCTTTGCCGTGTCCAGTTCCCTGAAGGAGCGGGGATGCGTGGCCCGGATGCGGGCATTGATCCCGACTTCCTGCAGCGCCTCGGCGATCAGTTGCGCGTTGGCGGCGTGGTCGTGCCACTTGCTGGCGTAGCGGTCGCTGCCGACGAGGATGATCGCCGGGGTCATGTCGGTGGTCGTGCTCACGCTGAGGTCCCCTCATTGTTGGACGGCGTCGGGATGTCGGCGGTCAGGATGCCGGCCGCCCGGAGTTCGTCCCAGACGTCCTGCGGGACCTCGACCCGGGCCCAGCTGAGGTTCTGTTCGAGCTGCTCGGGGGTGTAGGGGCCGGTCAGCACCGATGTCACGGCCGGGTGCGCCAGCGGGAACTGGATCGCGGCGGCGGCCGTCGGCACCCCGTTACGCTCACAGATTCCACGGATCGTGTCCAGTCGCGCCTGCGTCGCAGGATCGACCGGCTGGTAGTGAAACTCCCTGCGGGCGACCCCGTCGATCAGCCCACCATGCAGCGAGCCGGCGTTCCAGACGGAGATGCCGCGCTCCTGGCAGAGCGGATACAGGGTGCCGCCCGCCTCCGGATCGAGCAGGGAGTACCGCCCCGCGAGCAGCAGGACATCGATGTCCGTCTCCTGAATCCAGCGGGTGGGCCAGGGGATGTTGGTCATGCCGATGCCGATGGCCTTGACCATGCCCTGGCGCCGGAGATCTTCCAGCACGGTGTAGGCGCCGCCGACGGCCTCCTCGAAATGGTTGTCGGCATCGTGGATGAGCACGATATCGATCCGGTCGACGCCGAGGCGGGCCAGGCTGTGTTCGATCGAGCGTTTGGTCCCATCTGCGGTGAAGTCGAACTGCCACTCGGTGCCCGCGCCACCGCCGGGCTCGTAGCCCGGGACGATGCGTCCGACCTTGGTCGAGAGGACGATCTCGTCCCGCGGCAGCTCCGCGAGAGCGGCGCCGACCATGAGTTCCGACCAGCCGAAGTCATACATCGGCGCGGTGTCGATGTGGCGAAGGCCGGCATCGAAGGCCGCGCGGATGGTCGAGTGGGCGGTGGCTTCGTCGATCCAGCGCCGGTCGATGGCGGCGCTGCCATATCCGAGCCGCGTCACGCGGAGCCCGGTATCGCCGAGGGGGACACGTTCCAGCGGGTTCATCGTCGTCTCCGTGGCGTGCGGCAGGCCAGGCGGCGGCGCCTGAAGCGCCATCCGGGGCGTGCCGCGTCCAACTATGCGCCCGCGACGCCGTGGGCGGTCAACCGGCCCGCATCATAGCCCGACCCCGGAGGCTGGCGGGAAGGGGGACGGGAGTGCCGCGGCGGCGCTCTGGTCCGGGTGGTGCGTGGGACTTCTCATCAGGCGCGTCGGGATCACCCCTCGCGGGACGGCCGGAGCGGCTGTGCGCCGCTTCGGGATCAGGAAGGACAGCGGGATGCGAGTCGTGGTGACAGGTGGCAGCGGAACGGCGGGGCAGGAAGTCGTCCGGGCGGTGGCAGCGGCGGGACACGAGGTGTTCAACCTGGATCTCCGTCCGCCGGCACCGGGGATAGATCTTCCTGCGGAGTTCTGCCGGGTGCAGATCACCGAGATCGGCGAGCTCTACGATGCGATGTTCCAGTTCCGCCCGGAAATGGTCTGTCACCTGGCGGCCAACCCGGCTCCGCAGGGGCAGGCGCGAGTCGATGTCTTCACGAACAACACGCTGACTCACTACAACATGCTGCAGGTGGCCGGCGATCTCGGCGTCAAGCGCGTGGTGTACGCGTCGTCAGAGACCGTGACCGGCATCATCCACGGACGGCGGCCGCAGTCGATTCCGTTCAACGAGTCGCAGCGCATGGACGCGCCGAACAGCTACGCGCTGTCCAAGTACCTGACCGAGGTGATCGCCGACTACGCCGTCCAGATGTTCCCCGACACGAGCTTCGTCGGCCTGCGGCTGTCGAATGTCATGCCGAACAACGCGCACGGCCGCGAAATGCTGGCCGAGCGGCGGAGCAATCTGGCCCGGGGCGCGTTCAACCTCTGGAGCTACGTTGACGCCCGTGACGTCGGTAGCGCGTTCCTGGCGGCGATGAACGGCGACACCAGGGGCAACGAGGTGTTCCTCGTCGCGGCGGCCGACACCGTCGTCGACGTCCCGTTGAAGGATCTGATCGCCGAGCACTTCCCCGGCGAGGGACTGGAGAACCTGGTTCCCGACAGCCACGGCCCGACCCAGTCCGCGTTCGACTGCTCGAAGATGGAGCGCGTCTTCGGTTGGACACCGAAGTACAGCTGGCGGGATGACATGACGGTGTAGAGCACCGGGGCATCGGAGCGGCACGGGCGACTGCCTGCCTCGACCTGGCGGGTCAGCGGAGATGGGGTGACAGGATGACGGATCACGGCGGCAAACCGACGATTCTGCTGACCGGGGCCTCCGGCGCGATCGGTACCGGGTTCCGGAAGGACGAAGGGCACCGCTACGCCCTGCGACTTGGCGTCCGGCCGGGTGGTTCCAAGCTGTCCGGCTCGGGCGGGCACGAAGTCGTGCAGCTCGACGTGGCGGACCTCGAGTCGTGTCGGGCGGCCTGCGCCGGGATCGATGTCGTGATCCACCTCGCCGCCGACCCATCGCCCGACGCGGACTTCCATGATTCCCTGCTCGCCAACAACATCACGGGGACGTACAACGTCTTTCGCGCGGCGGCTGACCAGGGTTGTCGTCGCGTGGTCTTCGCCAGCAGCGTCCACGCGATCGAGGGATACCCGCGTGAGCGTGAGTTGTCACCCCACGACCCTGTCCGGCCGCGCAACATGTACGGGGTCAGCAAGTGCTTCGGCGAGGCGACTGCCCACTACTTTGCCGTGGCCGAGGGGCTGGAGTCGGTCTGCCTCCGGATCGGTGGGTACGAGCAGGAACCCGATCCGGCGGACGGCAAGGGCAATCCCTACGACTGGAGCCTGTACGTCAGCCGGCGCGATCTCAACCAGCTGATCGTGCAGGCAGTGGAGCGACCGCTCCCCGACCCGAACGGCGGCTCCGTGATCGTCCATGCCGTCTCCGACAACGCGTTCAAGCGCCTTGATATCACGGCGACCCGGGATCTCTTCGGGTACGACCCGCAGGACGACGCCTTCCGCAAGGCCGGTTTCCCGGCCACCCGGTAGGTCGAGTCCGGTCTGGGCCCGGAATCAGCCCGTCTCTCATCAGCTGACGCGACGGCGTGGCCACGGACAACGATTGAAACGGGGCTGGGGAGCGGCGCAGCGTCACCAGCCCTGGAGAGCCCGGGCGTCGATCGGTCAGCCGGTCAGCGACGCATTTCGCGCACGATCGTGGTGACCCACCGGAGGAGCTGGGCGACCGAAGCGAAGAGGGCGAGCGCGGCGGCGATCTGCTGATCGGTACGGTAGTGCCGCAGGATGTTGCTGGTCGTGTAGAGGATCGAGCCAGCGGCCAGGGCGACCATCGCCCACGAGAAAAGGGGGCCGAGTCCGAAGCTGAAGATGATGCTCGTGACGATCAGGCCGAGGGCGACCGCACCGCCGACGACCAGGCCAGCGCGCAGGAACGAGAAATCCGACCGGGAGATCACGACGACGGCGGTCAGACCGGCGACGAGCAGCAGCGTGATGATGGCCGCGGTCGGCAGGACGTCCCCGCCCGCGACGTTATCGAGGCCGAGCAGGAGGGGAAGGAAGAGGACCGCCTGCGCGACGATGGCGACGGCGAGCCCAAGGACCTGCTTGCCGGTCGATCCGCCGACTCGGGCCCAGCGATCGGCCATGCCGGAGACGGCTCCAAAGGCCAGGAGCACGAACAGCCAGTTGTAGCCCTCGGTCATACGGCCGGCCAGCGTCCGGGCGCCGTCCCACTGGAGCAGGAGCCATTCGACGGCGGCGAATGCCAGGATCGCGAGCACGAGGATGCCGTAAGTGCGGCGGATGAACTCGGCGCGCGCGCTGGCCGGAGCGGAAGCGATCGGGACGGTGGTCGTGGCACTCATTGGTTGGTCCTGCTTCCGCTCGGGTCCCTGTATCGGGAGTGCCATACGAAGCATGGCCGGTGCCAGGCAGAGGAGGCTCTCTCGGTGCTGAAGCGCGTCAGGACGGCGGAGCGACCGTTGTTCGAATACGAGCGCGAGCAGGTAAGCAAGGACAAGCCGTTCGTCTTCCAGTCGGCCGGCGACGTGTCGTGGTGACAGATGAGAGAGGTGGGATTCCGGTCCCACCTCTCTCTTAACCCAGAGCGGGCGGTACCTCACTGTGAAACCCAGTGAGGTCGGGATTCTCTAGCGTGGTGGTGTTGCCGTCCTCAATTCGGAGGAGGGAGTCGACCTTGCCGTTGGCTTGGCAGGAGTAGACGTAGGTCACCCGGCCGACACCGATCGCAACTGAGTACCGAGTCGATGGGCTCGGGTGCTCGCGCCATCCCGATAACGACCCATGAGTGTTGGTGACCTTCCGGAGGGCAGGGTGCTTGGCCGGGTCGTAGAAGCTCGAGTGTGCGTGATTCATGCAGAGCGCTTCGACCATGACCTCGGTCAGAGTGACAGTTCCCAGCTGATAGTTGGCTTCGTCTTCCCCTCGGCCGTTCTCCAACAGACGACGTTTGCGAAGGCGGAACACTTCGATCGTAGTCTTCGCGATCTCTATGTAGGCTCCGGCGTTCTGTATAACGTCGTTGCCGTGGTCTTTCAAATAAAAGATCACGTCCCAGAACGGACCAGCAGCCGGACCGATCTGATATCCGCGCTGGTCAACCGTTGTTCCGTCCGGGAACTGTCCAGTGATCGCTACTGCTTCTTGTACGTCATCTACCCAACCGCGTAGGAACGCCTCGTAACCTTGCTCGTCGGTAATGCCGTCCCGGCCGTTGATGATCTCGCTTGGGATGTGGTCAATAAACACGAACCAGCTCGACAAATCTGCCGAGTCGACCGGGTGCGGAACATGCTCTTCGACGGGACCGGTACCTGCCATTTACTGTCCTCTCTGCCTCGCTGAAACAGGCGAGAGCCCGGCCAGGCGAACCTAAGCCGGGCTCTCGTGGTGAGGGTGCCGGACTAGCCGGGTCGGCTTAGCCGATCAACGTCAGACGCTTGCCGCAGCGCGGGCAGTACACGGTGCCGGACGGGCGCGTCGAGCGCTTCCAGCTGTGACCACACGAGAAGCAGTGGAGCGTCCACGTCCACTTGATGAAGCTTCCCATCGGTGGCGTGTCCCTTTCTCGGGTGAGCAGACCAGCGGGATGGACGGCGAGCGGCTCGGGAGGATAAGCCACACTGGCGGTTCGGTGTCGCGTTCGGCGCGGGCGGGTAGCGACTCCGGCGGGGGGCGCCGGATCGGCGCGGCTCTCCGTGCGTTTCCGGTGGGAGAGGTCACCGGTACTTCCATCGTATCCCGATGTCGATACGCTGTCAAGACTCTCATGCGAACAACTCGGATCGTGAGCACACTGGCGATCCCGCATACGTACAGACCAGATCATCCAGACGGTTCGAGCCAACCACCATCCGTAGTGTCCGTATGTCTGGATCGGTACAACTGTGTTCGACTCTAGGAGCCGTCGTTAAACGACACGTGATTTGATAAGACCCGCATCGGCGCGTGGTCACAACGACACCGTTCGCCGATACCGCCATCGGAGACCACCAGCACCCGTAGCGCGTCCTTCCCGACACGGGAGCGGCCACCCCTGACACCCTCCGCATCGTCTGGCACAGTCTTCCCTAAGCACTGCCGGGGCGGACACCCCTTGCCGAGAGGTGAGGCGTTTCGGCGGAAGCAGAGAGCCCAGGTCACGCGGGTCCACGAGTACACAGGTTCAGCCTGTTTCCGTGGGCCTTTCGCGTTCCTTTAGGATCCAGGACACCGATGGTCCGGAGTCATCCCGACATGACTCATCACTGCATCCTCGACTCGCAAATGGATCCGCTTACGATTGTTTGTTGAGCGACGCCGGCTCGGAAGAGTTTTCTCCGAGCCGGTACTAGGTCATTGCGTGCTGCCGCTTAGCGACAGCAAGAAGTAGTCAGGGGGTTAGCCGGTTGAGGTCCCGCGGAAAGAGCGTGACCTCCCGCACGTTGGCCGCGCCGGTCAGGCGGGCGACGAGGCGCTCAAGGCCGATGGCGAAACCGCCGTGGGGCGGCATGCCGTGGCGGAAGGCGGCCAGGTACCACTCCAGTCCGTCGGTCGACATGCCCCGGCCGGCGAGGGCGGCGCGGTAGTCCGCCTCGCGGTGCAGGCGCTGGCCGCCGGTAACGAGTTCCAGTCCGCGGAACAGCAGGTCGAAGCCGCGCGACGAGCCCGGCCGGTCCGGGTCGGGTTGGGTGTTGAAGGGGCGCTTGCTCATCGGGTATCCGGTGACATAGAGGAAGTCGCTGCCGTGCTCGTGGAGCGCCCACTCGCCCAGCCAGCGCTCCCCGGCCGGGGACACGTCCGGCTCGTGTCGCTCACGCTCGTCGCCCAGCCCGTCGGCGACCATCTCCCGGGCGTCGGTGAAGTGGACCACCGGGATCGCTGGCGGAAGCTCGGGCAGTCCCTGCCCGCCCAGTGCCAGCGGAAGCTCGGGGCCGAGGCGGGCCGCCAGTCCATCGAGCATCTCGCGGAGCGTCCTCGTCAGGACATCCATCACGTCGCGCTCGTCCCGGATAAAGCCAAGCTCGACGTCCAGTGACGTGTACTGGTTGAGGTGACGCGGCGTGTCGTGTGGCTCCGCCCGGAACACGGGACCCACCTCGAAGACGCGCTCAAAGGCGCCAACCAGTACCTGCTTGTAGAGCTGCGGGCTCTGGGCAAGGAAGGCCGGCTGGCCGAAGTAGTCGACCCCGAACACATTCGCGCCGGACTCGGTTGCCGTGCCGGTGATCTTCGGGGTGTGGACCTCGGTGAACCCGTCGGCGGTCAGTGACGCCCGGAAGCCGTCCGTCAGTGCGGCGGCCAGCCGGTGCCGTGCCCGCATGGCCGGGTGGCGCAGCGCGACCGGCGCGTGGTCGAGGATGGTTGGGAGCTGCGCGGCGAGCTCCGGCCGGAACAGGTCGAAGGGAGGTGGTTCCGCTTCGTTGATGATCTCGACGTGTGGGCGGACCAGTTCGGCTCCACCGGGAGCACGCGGGTTCGCGACGGTGTCGCCGGTAACCGCGATGACTGACTCGGCCGGAATCCGGCCGAGTCGGGTAACGAGGTCCGCGTCCTCGATGACGACCTGGGCCGTCCCGCGAGCGTCGCGGAGGACGAGGAAGCTGACGCGGGACTGGTGCCGGAAACGGTGCAGCCAGCCGGCGAGCCGGACGTGCTGTCCGGCGTGGGTAACGAGGTCCGAGGACCAGGTGCGCTCCATGGGAACCGCCTTTCCAGGGACTGTCTGACCGGTCCCGAAAAGCAGAACGCCCCTCGCCGTGCGGACGAGGGGGCGGCCCGTGGTGCCACCGCACTTCACCGCGCGAGGAGCGTGCGCGGTCTTGGGGCCTGCTAACGGGGGCGAACCGTCGACCGGTCAGGACACCAATCGGCGCCGCAGTGGCGGGATGCGGTCCTTTCCGGTCGCGCTCCGGAGGATCATCCGGGGAGTTCGGGTACCGCCGTCCCATCGATCGGCGGCTCTCTGGGGACCCGGTCACTCCAGGACATGGCTCCATCGACGCAGTCCGTACAGGATACCCCAGGACATCCCCGGCGCAGTGGGCCCACTCGCCTGCCCCGGCGCGGCCTCGCAAATTAGCCTTGCCTAAACCCCGGACTTTGTGTAGGCTCATTCAGGAACGACGGGGCGCCTTGTGTCGCGCCAGTGGACGATCCGGTCCGAAGTGTTTCCGTGATGGGCTGATTCGCCGATCCGGAGCGGAGGGATGACGTACACGTGCCGACTGCCTTTTCCCGCCGCGAGTTCCTGGGCGGCGCCATCCTGCTTGCCACGCTCACGGGCGGCTTCACCGCCGCGACCGTCGCGCTCGGTGACGGGACGGTGGATGATGCGGGCGACCGTCTCCGCGTCGTCGCGACGACGGGGCAGGTCGCAGACGCTGCCCGGAATGTCGGAGGCGATCTCGTCCATGTCGCGGCGCTGATGGGGCCGGGTATCGACCCCCACACCTACACGCCGGCCGAGGGCGACCTGGCGCGGATCTTCGACGCCCAGGCGGTGCTCTACAGCGGGCATCATCTCGAGGGCCGGTTCGAGGACGTCTTCGCCGCGCTCGGAGACAGCCGGGTGCTGGCCGGGATCGCCAATGCGGTGCCGGAGGACCTGCTGCTCGGGGCCGATGTCGCGGCCGGGCAGGTCGATCCGCATATCTGGGCGGACCCGGTGGCGTGGGACGCCGCGATCGCCGCGACCGCTGACGTGCTCGCCCGGGCCGATCCGGGCAATGCCGCAACGTATCAGGCCAATGCCGAGCGATACCGGGCTGAGGTCGCGGCCTTCGACGTCGCCGCCATGACCGCGCTCCATACCGTGCCGGAGGGCCAGCGCGTCCTCGTCACGGCCCATGATGCCTTCGGCTACTTCGGCCGGCGATTCGGCTACGAGGTTGTGGGTATCCAGGGGATCTCGACGGAGACCGAGGCTGGGATCAACGATCTCCAGCGCATCGCCAGCTTCATCGCCGACCGCCAGATACCGGCCATCTTCGTTGAGTCCACGATTTCGCCCGCCACCATCGAAGCGGTCCAGGCGTCCGTCCGGGACCGGGGCTTCGACGTCACGGTCGGCGGCTCGCTCTACGCCGACGCGCTCGGCGCCGAAGGCACGCCGGAAGGCACCTACCTCGGCATGTTCCGCCACAACGTGATCACCATCGCAACGGCCCTCGGCGGTGACCCCGCCGCCGTCCGGATCGCCTGATCCTGCCCGTCCCTCGAAAGGATCTGCCCATGGCCGCCCCGGTTACCGATATCGCATCCCCGCCTGACCTGATGCCGATCACGGTCCGTGACCTGATCGTCGCCTACCGCTCGACACCGGTCCTCTGGGACATTCACCTCGACGTCCGGCCCGGCCGGCTGACCGCCATCGTCGGCCCGAACGGCGCCGGCAAGAGCACGCTGCTCAAGGCCATCCTCGGGCTGGTCCCGATCTCCTCCGGCCGGGTCGAGATCTTCGGCCAGCCATACCGGGAGGCGCGGAAGCGGGTCGCCTACGTGCCGCAGCGCTCGTCGGTCGACTGGGACTTCCCGACCACCGCGATCGACGTGGTGATGATGGGCCAGTACGGCACGCTCGGCTGGTTCCGGCGGCCGGGGAAGGCCGAGCGAACGCTCGCGATGGACTGCCTGCGCCAGGTCGGCATGGCGGACTACGCCGATCGCCAGATCAGCCAGTTCTCGGGCGGTCAGCAGCAGCGGGTCTTTCTCGCCCGCGCGCTGGCCCAGCAGGCCGACCTCTACATCATGGATGAGCCCTTCGCCGGGGTGGACGCGGTCACCGAGCGGGCGATCGTCGAGTTGCTCCAGCGCCTGCGGGCCGAGGGCCGGACGGTCGTGGTCGTCCATCACGACCTCCAGACCGTGCCGACCTACTTCGACGATGTCGCCCTCCTGAATGTCCGACTGATCGCCGCCGGCCCGGTGGAGCAGGCGTTCACCGCCGACAACCTCGGACAGGCTTACGGTGGCCGGATCGCCTTCCTCGATGCAGAGGTGACCCACGGCCTGGAGGGCAAGCGGTGATCGAACTCTTCGGGATCACGTTCGACTACACCCTCCGCAATGTGGTGTTCGGGGCGGCCATTCTCGGGATCGTCGGTGGGGTGATAGGCTGCCTGGCCGTCCTCCGGCAGCAGAGCCTGCTCAGTGACGCCGTCTCCCACGCCGCGCTGCCTGGCATCTGCGTCGCGTTCCTGGCGACCGGTGTCCGCTCGACCCCGATCCTGATGGCGGGCGCGGCGGTCACGGGGCTGCTCGGGGCGCTGCTCGTCCTCGGGCTGGTCCGCTCCACGCGGCTGCGGGAGGACGCCGCGCTCGGCATCGTCCTGTCCACATTCTTCGGGTTCGGCACGGTGCTCCTGACCCGCATCAGCCGGACGGGGGACGCCGACCAGGCGGGCCTGAGCAGCTTCCTGTTCGGGCAGGCCGCCAGCCTCGTCGCGACCGATGTCGTGGCGATGGCGGTGCTCGGGACGATCACGCTCGTCGTCGTCGCGGTGGCGTTCAAGGAGTTCAAGGCCAGCACGTTCGATCCGGGTTTCGCCGCGTCCATCGGCCTGCCGGTCACGGGGCTGTCCATCCTGCTGACGCTCCTGATCGTGAGCGCGATCGTGATCGGCCTGCAGGCTGTCGGGGTGATCCTCATGGTGACGGTGCTCGTCGCCCCGGCGCTGGCCGCGCGGCAATGGACCACCGACCTCGGCCGGATGATGATCCTGGCCGGGTTCCTTGGCGGAGCGTCCGGGATCACCGGCGCACTGCTGAGCGCGACGGTCTCCCGCCTGCCGACCGGCCCGACGATCGTCCTGATCGCCTCGGCCATCGTTATCGTCTCGGTGCTGTTCGCGCCGGGCCGTGGCGTGGCGTGGGGTGCGGCCGAGCGTCGCCGGACGGGGCGCCGGGTCCGGGCCGAGTGGGCTGACCGCGCCGAGCGCCACCAGCTCCCGGGCGGAAATGACCACCTGGCGCCGCAGTCGTCCGGACGGCTGCCCGCGCCCGTCGCTGAAGGGAGCGGCCGGTGAGCTTCGCCGTAATCATCATCCTGACCGGCGCCCTGACCGCCATCTCCTGCGCCCTCGTCGGCTCGTTCCTCGTCCTGCGCCGCACCGCGATGGTGGGGGACGCGATCAGCCACTCGGTCCTGCTCGGGATCGTCGCGGTCTTCTGGCTCACCAATGGGTCGCGCAACGAGATCCTGATGGCGATCGGGGCCGGCGCAGTGGGCCTGGTCACCGTCGCCCTGATCGAGTTGGTCCGCGGGACCGGCCGCGTCCGGGAGGATGCCGCGATCGGCCTGGTCTTCCCCGCATTGTTCTCGATCGGCGTGATCCTCGTTTCCCGCTTCCCCGGTACGGTTCACCTCGATGTCCAGCACGTCCTCTACGGCGAGATCGCGTTCGCGCCGCTCCGCCAGCTGGAGCTGTTCGGGATGGACCTCGGCTACCGGTCGCTGTGGGTTCTGGGCACGATGGCCGTGATCAACCTGCTGTTCGTGACTCTGCTGTTCAAGGAGCTCAAGCTCTCGACGTTCGACGCCGGCCTGGCGACGACGCTGGGGTTTGCGCCGGTCCTGTTGCATTACCTCCTGATGGGGCTGGTCTCGGCCACGACCGTGATCGCGTTCGATAGCGTCGGGGCGATCCTCGTCGTCGCCATGCTGATCGTGCCCGGCGCCGCGGCTTACCTGCTCACGGACCGCCTCGGGATAATGCTCGTTATCGCGTCACTGGTCGGCGCGTTCTCCGCCTGGGGCGGGTATCTCGTCGCCCGGCAGTTCGACGCGTCGATCTCCGGCGCGATGGCCACCGTCGCCGGGCTGTTCCTCGTCGCCGCCGCGCTCGGGTCGCCCCGCCACGGCATCGTTGTACGGGCGATGGACCGGTCACGTCTGCGACGGCGCTTCGACGTGCGGTTGCTCGTCGCGCATCTCGCCGGCGGGACCCAAGTGGAGGACCTGCCGGCCCAGTTCCGCTGGTCGGCCGCCATGGTCCAGCGGACCCTGGACCGGGCCCAGCGGCAGGGCTTTGTCACACGCGAACCCGGCGGGACCTTCCGGGTGACTCCGGCGGGGACCGACCTCGCCGCCGGCACCGGGGTCGGGTCGGGCGACTGATGCCCGGGCCTGTCTGATACGTCGTACGGAACGCTGTATGACGGCGGGTGCGCCACGGTCGCGTGCGATACTGAGCCCCACCAGAACTGACCCGACAAACCGCCGTCCGTCGTGCCGCCCGACCGGCACCAGGGGCCTGATTGCCCAGCGAGGACCGATGGGACTGCCGCGACACCAGACCGAGACGAGCGACGGCGGAGTGGCTGAGGAAGCCAGCCCACGGATTACGCATGCTATGGAGGACTACCTCAAGGCGGTCTACCGGCTGAAGTCCGACGGCGGCGCCGTGACGACCCAGCGACTGGCCGACGAACTGGGAATCTCCGGCCCGTCGGTGACCAACATGGTCAAGCGGCTGGACGAGCTCAAGATGGTCCGGCACGCCCGCTACCAGGGGGTGGAACTGACCGACGCGGGCGAGCGGGTGGCACTGGAGGTTCTTCGCCACCATCGCCTGCTCGAGGTTTACCTGGCCGAGTCGCTCGGTTTCCCGTGGGACGAGGTTCATGCGGAGGCCGAGCGGCTGGAGCACCTCGTTTCCGACGAACTGGAGCGACGAATCGACCGGGCGCTCGGGCACCCGACGTTCGACCCGCACGGCGCGCCGATTCCGTCGTCGGATGGCGTGATGCCGACCCATTCCGACCGGCGGCTTGTCGATCTCGACCCGGGGGACGTCGCCGTCGTCGAGCAGGTGTCAGACCGTGACCCGGAGCAGCTGCGCTACCTGGCCACGCTCGGTCTTCGGCCCGGCCAGCGTGTGGAACTGATGGAGCGCTTGCCGTTCGAAGGGCCGATCCGCCTCCGGGTGGGTGACGACGAGCACCTGATCGGCGCCCCGCTCGCGCGGATCGTCTTTGTCGTCAACGAACCCGACGGATCCGAAGGGTCAACGCCGTGACTTTCTACCCGGCGCCGAAACCGATCCGCAAGCCGCGCAAGGCCGAGGAGGCGATGGTCGACGACCTCAAGGTCGACGTCTTTGCCGTGCCGGAAGGGGCCGCGCCGCCCGCCTACCGCGTCGGTGTCAAGGAGATGGCCCCGGACGAGCGCCCGCGCGAGAAGATGAAGCTCCGCGGCTCCGGCGCGCTCTCCAACGGCGAGCTGATCGCGATCCTGCTCAATACCGGGATCGTTGGCGAGTCCGTACTCGAGGTGTCGCAGCGCATCCTGCGAGACCATGGCGGCCTGGCCGGGCTGGTCCGGCTGGACGTCATCGAACTGGCCGCCATCCGTGGCGTCGGGGAAGCCAAGGCGGCCAAGCTCAAGGCCGCCTTCGAGCTGGCGACCCGGATCGCCGCCCTCGCCCCGGACCAGCGACCGCGCATCGCCGCGCCGGACGACGTCATCAATCTCGTCGGCATCGAGATGGCGGCCCTCGCCCAGGAGCAGCTCCGCGTCGTCCTGCTCGACACCAAGCACCAGGTGCTCGCCATCCGGACGGTCTACCAGGGCACGGTCAATGGCGCGAACATCCGCACGGCCGAGATCTTCCGCGAGGCGCTCAAGCACAACGCCGTGGCGCTGATCCTCGTTCACAACCATCCGTCTGGCGATCCGACTCCGTCCGGTGCCGACGTCTCGGTCACCCGGGAACTGGTCGCCGGTGGCGAGCTGCTGGGGATCGACGTGCTGGACCATCTCGTCATCGGGCAGGGTCGGCACGCGTCGCTGCGCCGGCTTAACCTCGGCTTTCCGGCCCGCGCCTGAGCAGGACCGTCAGCGGTGGGGGGCTTCCACTCCGTCGTGGTCGGCGTAGTCCGTGAAGGGCGGCGCGTCGGAGGACGGCGTTCGGCCCATCCGGCGGGCGGCGGTCAGGCGGGCGCCGCGAGCGGGACTGAGTCCGACCGCCGCGCCAAGACCGGTCGGCGGCATGTCGGTGTAGATCGCTTCCGTCCGGTCCGACGCGATCACGTACGACTCATGCCAGAGCCCGAAGGCGGGGGACCCCTCCCGCGCTCGGCGGTTGAACTCCCGCCAGGCGGGCAGGTGAGGCAGATCGCGGCCATGGGTGAAGCGCTCCAGGTCCTCGATCGACCGCCAGTACTGGCAGAGCATCGCGCCCTGGACCGCCAGGTACTGCTCCGTGTGCAGCAGGCCAAGTTCAGGGTGGGCGTCCAGTTCCCGGCGCATCCGCTGCATGGCCCGAAACGCCGGAAGCCACGATCGGATGGCGCTTAACCGGTGGATTCGCATCCCGATCAGGAAGACGACGACCGGCTGATCGACCGTCGCCGCCTGCCGGCCCCGCTGGACGTCGTTGGCGGGTTGGGATAGCGGGCCCGGAGGCGTCCGTCGGTTGATCGCCCGGCGAAGACCTACCGCTCCGGCCAGCCTGATCCCGACCCCGCGCCAGCGTGGCATCCATTTGCTCCTGACGATTGACCTCTGAAATCGGGCGTTCCCGGGAACATCGCTTCGCCGATGCCCCGCACGACCCACGCCCGGTCGGTCAGGTGGAGCGGGCGCGGTATGCTGTGGGCCGTTTTGCCCTAGCCGAGATGCCCGGAGGATCCGCCGACATGTCCGACCACGCAGCCAGCCCGTCCGGAGCGGACGCCGGGGAGCGGATCGCCTTCGAGCGGTTCGCCGCGACCCGTCGTTACCAGCCGACGCTTGCCCTATCGCCCGACGGTCAGGATGTCGTCTACTCCACCAACGTCTCCGGCCAGTTCAACCTGTGGCGCCAGCCGACAGTGGGCGGCTACGCGCGGCAACTGACGCTGTTCGAAGACCAGACCGTCCGCCAGGTCGCCTGGTCACCGGACGGGTCGGCGCTCGTCTTCTCTGCCGACCGGGCCGGCGACGAGTTCACGCGGATCTACCGCCTGCCCGTCACGGGCGGCGAGGCCGTCGAGCTCTACGGCCGCGAGCAGGTCCAGGTCGGCCTGGCGAGCGATCCGTTCTCGCCGGACGGCCAGCAGATCGCTCTCTCGGCCAACGACCGGGTGGAGACGGACAACGACCTGGTGATCCGTGACCTGCGTGGTGCCGAGGCCGGCCGGCCGCTCGCCAACGGGATGATCAACGAGCCGATCGCCTGGTCGCCGAACGGGCGGATGCTCTCGTTCATCGACCTCCGCTCCAACACCGATATTCGCCCGGGTGTGGTGGATCTCGCGTCCGGGACCACCCGCATCCTCGCCGGCGAGACGGTGACCGCGATGAATATTCCCGGACCCTGGTTGCCGGACGGGTCCGGGTACTACCTGTTGACCAACGAGGGGCGCGAGTTTCTCGGGCTGACCGTCCTGGACGTGGAAACGGGCGAGCAGCGCGCCCTGTACACCCCGGACTGGGATATCGAGACGGGCACGCTCGCGAGCGCGGCCGGTGGCCGGTACCTCGTCTTTGTGGTCAACGAGGACGGCTACAGCCGCCTCAATGCCCATGACCTGGGTTCGGCCGGCGTGCCCTCGGGGCCACTTGGCGAGTCGACGACCATGTCGCTGCCCGAGATCCCCGGTGGGGTGATCTCCGTGGTTGCCGGGGCGACGGACGCGCCGGTGGTCGCCTTCCTCCTGAGCCGGCCGGACAGCGCACCGGAAGTGTTCAGCCTCGACCTCGCCACGGGGACGCTGACGCAGCTCACGCAGAGCATGCTCGGCGGGATCGAGCCGACCGTGTTCGTCACCCCGGAACTCATCCGGTATCCCACGCATGACGGGCGGGAGATCCCGGCCTGGCTGTACCGGCCGGCCGGTCCGGGACCGCACCCGGTCGTGCTCAGCATCCACGGTGGGCCAGAGTCGCAGGAGCGGCCGGGCTACAGCTATCTCTACCAGTACCTGCTCTCTCGCGGGATCGGGGTCCTCGCACCCAACGTCCGCGGCAGCACGGGCTATGGCCAGAGTTACCAGAAGCTGATCCACCGCGACTGGGGCGGCGACGAGCTCAGGGACTTCCGTGCCGCCGCTGAGTACCTGCAGGGACTGGACTGGGTGGATGGCGACCGGCTCGGCGTCTATGGCGGGTCGTTCGGCGGGTTCGCGACCCTCAGCTGTGTCAGTCGGCTGCCGGAGTACTGGGCTGCCGCCGTCGACATCGTCGGGCCGTCCAACCTCGTCTCCTTCGCCAAGGCCGTTCCGCCTACCTGGAGGCGGATGATGGTCGAATGGGTAGGGGACCCGGAGACGGAGGTCGACTTCCTGATGGAACGCTCCCCGATCACCTACGTCGACCAGATCCGGGCGCCGCTCTTCGTGATCCAGGGCGCCAACGATCCGCGCGTCGTCAAGGGCGAGAGCGACCAGATCGTCGAGCGGCTCCGGGATCGCGGCGTCGACGTCCGCTACGACGTCTACGACGACGAGGGCCACGGGTTTACCAAGCGGAGCAACGAGCTGCGGGCGATGGGCGACACGGCCCGCTTCTTCGAGCAGCGCCTGGCCGGGGATGTCTCCCGGGGCTGATCCACGGCGGCGAGATGGCCCCCGGCCGGTAAGAGGCTGGGGGTGAAGCGGTACTGATCGGTTGACGTCGCTGGTTCGCGTGGCAGACATGGGTGGTGGTCTTCGTGGTTGGTGGTCAGTCCCTCTCGTCGTCGATCCGCATCGCCGCCTTCCACGTCGAACCGGAAGCCTGCCTGCTCGTCCGTGACTGGGCGGCGGAGCGAGGGCACGAGATCGTCCTGCTCGTGACGACGCCCGGACCACCGCCCCGCACCTACAAGGGCTACCAGGAGATCGTCGCCGGGGCACCTCCGCGCCAGGAGATCCTGGTCACGACCCGGTTCCGCCGGGCGGCCCCGATCATCGCGGCCGCCCGGCCCGACCTCGTGCTCTCCTATACGTTCCCCTACCGGTTGCCGCAGGCCATGGTCGACCTGGCTCCCCTTGGCGCCGTGAATCTGCACCCCGCGCCGCTGCCCCGCTACCGGGGACCCAACCCGCACCGGATGATCTTCGACGGTGAGCCGACGATCGGCGCGGCGCTCCACCGGCTCGCGCCGGAGTTCGACGCCGGGCGACTGCTCGCGGTGCGGGAGGCGCCCTTGCCGGATGACCCGTCGCTGGAGACGGTCCGGGACCTCTACGATCGGCTGATCATCGAGGCGCTCGACGAGGGTGTCGCCCGCGCCATCGCATGCGATCCCGGCGACGAGCAGGACGACGCCGCTGCGTCCTATGCGGCGTCGTTCGAGCCCGGCGACTTCCTGCTGGACTGGTCATTGCCGGTCGACGTCCTCCGGCGGCGGGCCATCGCACTGAACCTCGTCGAGGACCGGGCGCTGGCCGAGATAGGCGGAGAGCTTCACCTGGTCACCGCTGTCGATCCGATTCAGAACGAGCACGTACCCCCAGACATCTTGCCGGGTACGATCGTCCGTGCCGACGGAGACATCGTCATCCTCCGCGCCGGTGACGGCCTCGTCCGTGTGAGCCTGTCATCCGTCCAGCCTGCCTCATCAGACGTCCGGGCCATGCCGCTCAAAGCTCCAAGACACACGGTCACCCCCCGATAGGGAGCCGAATGAAGTGACTATCGGCCTAGCCATATCACCCGTCCTTCGCATCGTTCTGGCCAAATCCTTGCTCTAGCCTTGTCAACGAACGTTGGCTTCGTCGGTTGTCCGGCGGAGATGGTCCGGCATTCCGGGCCTATCTCCGGTCTCTCGTACACGTGGATACGCGGAACAGATCGAGCTGGTGTGCGACTACTCACCAGCTCGGCGTTGCCGTGTGCTTTGCGCACCACCGGAGGTCTCGATGACCTTCGGAGAATCGGAGTCGGTGATGCGCATGCTGGAGCGACGGCAACTGATCCGGGTCATGCTGGTCCTCGCGGTGATCCTGCTGGTCGGTGGGATCTTTCCGGGTCCTGGACTGCAGATCGGTCCATCGTCAGGCGTCGTGCCTGGAGCCTGGGCCGGGATCTGCGCTACGGCCGAGGAGATGGAAGTCCTGCGGCTCGTCAATCAGCGCCGTGCCGACTACGGCCTGCCGCCGCTGATCCTGAGCGCCACGCTGACGGCCGCCGCGCGTTACCACAGCGCCGACATGGGGCAAAACGACTACTTCGATCACACACTTTATGACGGTACACCATGGTCCCAGAACATCCGCAATCACGGCTATACCTATGACACCTGGCGGGGCGAGAACATCGCGGCCGGGAACAGCGATGCGGCCAGCACCTTCATGCAGTGGGTGAACAGCCCCACCCACGATGCCAACATGCTGTCGGCCAGCTTTGTCGCGATCGGCATCGGCCATGTCGCGACACCGGGCTCTTCCTGGACCAACTACTGGACGCAGACGTTTGGCGGCTACGCCGACGGCGCATTGATGGGATGCGACGGCAGCGACCCGAGCGCCGGCGCCACTGCCCCGGAGCCCGCGATGACTCCCGCTGCGCCCGTTACCTTGAATGGGCGCCCGGCACAGGTCGGCGCGTCGATCGTCCCGACGGTGACCCCGAAGCCGACCCAACCGTTCGCGAGTCCGACCAGGGAGCCGGGCTGATCCCGACCATTCCCCGTTCCCAGCGTCACTAGCGCCGGCCGCTCCTTCGCTGCGAACTCCGTCATGATGATTGACAGCTCGGGCGGCGATCCCGAAGCCGGGGTCGCCGTTTCGTGTGGTCACCCGCTGTGCCCGGGAGCCGAGCTGCATTCAGGGAACGCTCAGTATCGGTTCAGCCCACGGTCAGCCCCTGCGTCCATCATGGATGAAGTGACCGGACGGAGGCCCGCCGGGACAGGTCAATTTCAGCCAGGGGAATCGTCTTGAAGACCATCGAGCGGACCACGATCAATGACCTCATCACCCGGCATCGCATTGCGGGCACCTCAGGAGAACCGCCGGTCGGGCGGCCGGGACTGTCCCGGCGAAGGGTGATCCAGACGGGCGCCGGGACGGCCACCGCGATCGGCCTGGCATCGGTCGGCGCCCGGACATTTGTCGGCGCCCAGGACGCCACCGCTTCACCGTCCGCCACCGGTGTGAGCGACGCCACCGGGTGCACGACGCTCACGCCGGAGATGACTGAGGGGCCCTACTACGTCGATGAAGCGCTGGTCCGCAGCGACATCGTCGAGGACCGCGAGGGTGTCCCGCTGGATCTCACGATCACCGTGATGGATACGGTGACCTGCGCGCCGCTGGCCAACGCCGCCGTCGAGATCTGGCACTGCGATGCCCGGGGCTACTACTCCGGCGTGTCGGGCAACAATCCGGGCAGCGATTCCTCCGCCGAGGAGGTCGCGGAGGTGGCCGGGGCGATGTGGCTGCGTGGAGTCCAGATCACCAACGCGGACGGCAACGTGACGTTCCGGACTATCTTCCCCGGCTGGTACGTCAGCCGGACGATCCACATCCATATGAAGGTGTTCACTGGCGGCAATATCGATGCGGAGGAGACCTACGAGAACGGCACCACTCACCACACCGGCCAGCTGTTCTTCGAGGAGAGCTTGACCGAGGACGTCCTGACGACCGACGCCTATGCCAACCGCCCCGATACCGAGCGAACGACCAACGACGAGGACGGCATCCTGGGCGATCACGAGGACGAGCCGGGCTTCATCGTCACCGTCAAGCAGGTTGACGAGGCGGACGTTACGGCCGGCCTCGTCGGGATGGTTCAGATCGGGGTCGATCCCACCGCTGACAACAGCGCCACGGGGGGCGGGATGGGCGGTAGTGAGCCCCCGGCCGGTGGAATGGCTGGTCCGGGAGGCGAGCCTCCGGCTGGAGGTTCAGTTGGGCAGGGTGAGGAAACGGCCAGCCCGTCGCCCGCCGCTGCCTGACAGCTGGACGAGATGGAACGACGTGCTACCGGGATTCCCGGCGGGCCGTCGCGTGTGCGTTCGCAGATCCAGTCGGCTGAACAGTGCTTGTCGCAGAACATTAAAGGCTCGTTCCCGATTGCAGCTGGCGATACCAGCTGGCGGGTGGCGATCAAGCGATCGAGCCATCGTCGTCGGCGCCCTGACGGTCGCGGATGGCCTCATCGGCCTGATTCCATGTCGGCTCGTAGTCAGAATTTCAAGACCGGTCCAAACCGACTGCAGTGAGGTCCATACGCCGTGACCAGGTCCTGGCAGCGCGCAGAGGTAACGACCTCCGACTAGCGGAGTACCCCCCAAATCGATAGGTGCGGCGGGTTCCTGACGCGGTAGCCCGACGGCGGCGATCATCACCCTCACTAGGGAGAGCGCGCCCGTAACCTGGCCCGCCACGCCGAGCTGTCTATCCAGGCGACTGTCGCGACGGTGCCCGGTGCAGCGTTGTCTGACACCCCGGCAATCGTTGGCCATCGACGATGCACCCGGTGTACATGGATGACACGGTGCACAGCACCAGTCCGCCTTGCGCGATAAGCTTGCGCCCTTGGCGGTCTCCGATGGCGCCGGTGAGGGTCAGCAGACCGGCGAAGATTAGCGCGTTCGCCTCCACTATCTGGGCCCACTGTCGGGTCCTTAGCGACAGTTCAACCGCGAGATGCTGCCCGATCAGACGGGAGTGTTGCCCTACCAGACGGGTGTGCTGCCGGCGCAGCAGTTCACCAGTTCTTCGCTACTAGTGCTGGGCGGTGCCGGGCCCATGTTATCTAGCGACTCGGAGCGGGCGCCCCATATCCCGCCCATCGTGAACACCGCGATCATCCACCGGTCGGTCGACCGCAAGCTAATGTCGAGGCATGCGGTGGCGCACGACCGGTGTCTGCGAATGCTCTGGCTGACGGACAGCTTTCGGCGCTCGTCGGCGACATGATCGAGCCGGTGATCGTCCGACGGCGCGAGATGCTGGGGCGCCTCACCGACGAGCAGCTTTCCCAGCTGGCCGAGATCACCCGCGCCATGCTCAACTCTGAGCCGGTTTGCCCCCCTCTATGGAACACCCGGTCCCGCTGCGTCATCCGGATTTGAGCTTGAGGTGCTCGGCCCGCTCGTCTGGTGACGCGCGCGATTGTCGGTCTAGACGAGTTTCCAGCGGACGGTGAACAGGTCGTGTGTCGTGTTGGCGTTCTGAAGGCGGTGCTCGATCTCATCGATCAGGGCGTCCTGCTCCCGCCGGATGCGACGGTTCTCCGCCCGGATCTCCGCCTCGCGCTCCTCGATCCGTTCGGACAGCTGGTTCTGCTGCCGGCGCAGGGTAAGGACCCTTGCCATGTCCCCACCGGCTGCCCGGATCTCGCGCCTGACCGCCTTGAGCTGGTCCTCCAGGTCCGTGACGCTGACCTTGAGGCTGACGCGCTGATCCTGCGCCCAGGCGTCGAGCTTGGCGATCTCTTCCAGAAATGCTTTCTGCTGGCGCTCGGCCGCGGCGGCCAGTTCGGCGGCGGTGAGCTGATCGGTCATCGCCGTCAGCCGGGCGGCGATCGTCCCATCGACCGTCACCGGCTCCGACGCCGCGGCCGGGAGCGTGAGCAGTTGGCGCGCGGTCTCGGCGTCCATCGAGGAACTGTCGTCGCAGGTGACCGCCAGGACCAGGTGGTCCTCTTCCGACATCTGCCCGGCGATCGTCAGGCGGCTGGCGCGGAGCCAGCCACTGGTCCCGACCCGGCGCTGGAGTTCGCTGATCCGGGCGCCGTGAGCGGCGTAGTCGAGCGTGATCCGGGCCGGGGCCAGGGGCCGGCTGGTCGCCGACTCGATCACATGCTGGGCGAGTGCGCCCGCAATCCGGTAATGATGGTCCGCTTCCGTCCCGCGTCCGATGGCGTACGTGCCGGGGGCGGCCGGGCCATGTGGCGTGTCGAATCCGCCAGGCAGGGTGAACGTCCGCTCGCTGGTGAAGTCAGCCACGCCGCGCAACTCGTGGCGGGTCAGCCGCATCAACGCGCGTTCCTGCCGGGAGATGGCGCGAGGGACGCCGGCCTCGTGCTGCCGCAGCCGCTCGGTGACCTCCTCGTCGAAGTGCTCCAGCAGGCTGGCGCGGGTCCGGGTCATCTCGGTGCTGATCTCGCCGCTCATCTCGCGCTGAAGCGCGTCAAAGGCGTTGGCGATGTCCTGCTGGGTCCGGCAGGTCTGGTAGATGTCGCCGATCCGCCGCTCGAAGTCCACGCCGTTGCCAACCGACCCGAGGACCTCGTCGCTGGCGCCGAACACGCCCTGGAACAACTGGAACTTCTGCTCCAGCAACTCGTGGACCCGCCGGTCGGCCTCGTTCGTCTCGTTGAGGAAGTTGACGACCACGACGTCGTGCTTTTGCCCGTAGCGGTGACAGCGGCCGATCCGCTGCTCGATCCGCTGGGGGTTCCACGGCAGGTCATAGTTGACGACCAGCGAGCAGAACTGGAGGTTGATCCCCTCCGCGCCCGCCTCGGTCGCGATCATGATCTGGCCCTCATCCCGGAAGTACTCGACCAGCGCGGCGCGGGTGTCTGCGGCTCGGACCCCGGTTGCATGGTCGGTCCCGGCGTGGCGGGCACGCCACGCCTCGTAGATCGGGCGCGCCTGCGGGCCGCCGTTGGATCCGTTGAACAGGACGATCCCGTCGCGGAACTCGCTGTCCAGCAGCAACTGGTGGAGGTACTCCTGCGTCCGGCGCGACTCGGTGAAGATGATCGCCTTGCGTGGTGCGCCGAGCTGCTCAGCCTCCGCGAACCCGCGCTGCAACGCCGCCAGCAGGGCACGGCCCTTGGCGTTGTCCCGGATCTGGCGGGCCAGGTCGCGGAAGGCGACCAGCTCCTCAATCTCGTCTCGGAGGACCTGTTGGTCCGGCTCGGTCGGGACGGTCTCCGTGGAGCCGTCCCAGTCCTCGGCGGTCTCATCGAGGGTGTCGTAGTCCTCACCGAGCTCCGCGATCACGGGCGCCTCATCCGCCCGGCCGTCGAGTTGCCCTGCCAGCCGGTCGGTCATTTTCGTCAGAGCGCCAGCGATCGCGTAGGACGACGACGCGAGCAGCTTGCGCAGGACCATCGTCGTCAGCGCCCGCTGATTGGTCGGGATCGCTCGCAGCGAGTCGCGCTGGAGGTAATCCGAGACCATGTCGTAGAGGGCAGCTTCGTCCTCCGACGGGGTGAAGGTCTGGAGTAGCGGGCGTCGCTCGGTGTAGCGAACGTAGGGGAGGACCTGCCGGCGCAGCGTCCGGTGACAGAACGGGCGGATCCGCTCCTTGAGCTCGTCCAGCCGGTTGTCGCGGCCGCGGGCATATTGCTCCCGGAACGACTTCTCGTCGGCGAAGGCGTGCTCGTCGAGGAACGAGACCAGCCCGTACAGCTCGACCAGGTTGTTCTGCAACGGCGTCGCGGTAAGCAGCACCTTCCGACGACCAGCGAGGGCACCCCGTAGCTCCCGAGCGGTGACGTTGCCGGACCGATAGACATTGCGCACGTGGTGGGCTTCGTCCATGACGACGAGGTCCCATGCCACCCGGCGAATCAGGTCCGCGTGCTTTCGGGCGAACTGGTACGAGCACAGGACGATGCCGTCCGACTCGAACGGGTTCGCGATGCCTGCTCGGCGGGCGGCGTTGAAGGTGGATGCTTCGAGGATGACCGACGGCAGGGCGAACTTGTCGAGGAGCTCCTGCGACCACTGCTTGCGGAGGTTGGCCGGCACGATGGCGAGGAGGTGGCGTTTGCGCTCCGCCCAGTGCTGAGCGAGGACCAGTCCCGCCTCGATCGTCTTGCCGAGCCCGACTTCGTCCGCGATCAGCACGCCCTGCGTCGTCGGGGAACGGAAGGCGAACAGGGCAGCGTCGACCTGGTGCGGGTTCAGGTCGACCTGCGCGTCCGCCAGCGCGCCCGTCAGACGACCAGGGTCGCCGGCGGCGTGGCGGCGGGATAGCTCGTGGGCGAAGTAGCAGGCCTGGTGATCGGACAGGTCGGATACGACGGTCGGGGTCATTCGCGTCAATTCCCGGCATTTGAGGGATGGTCAGTTGTCCGGCATGGTACGCGAGCTTTCAATCGACGGCGCACTTCGGCGTTTACGGGCCCGCCTGTTACCTTCGGGCACCGAGGAACACGGTCTCGCCGCGTCACCCTGTCCAGCGGCCATACGTGACGATCAGTTCGGGGCGCGGCGGGAAGGTGTAGGCGAAGATGAAGCCGAGCAGGATCAGTCGCCAGTAGCCCGGCCGGGGGCGCCACATCATGACGTTGAGCACCTCGTAGCCGTAGCCGGCCATCGATGCCTGGTCCTCGATCATGGCCCTGGAATGCTGATAGGTGCGTACGGTCGTTTCTCGCTGAGCGACGGGTCGTCCAAAGCCTGTCACAGGGGGCACGGTGCGGTCCTCCGGTAGGATCACGGGCGCCTGTCGGCCCGCTGCTGCACTCTTCCCGTTTCGGGTGGCTGTTCCGACGTCTTTGCTGGACCGCTAATCGAACGTATCGCCTGACCTTTCCGGAGCCATTTGGATGACGACAGCCAGGGACGCCTCGGCCCCGTTCTATATCAGTCGCCGATACGCGCTGCTCTGGCTGGGCGCGTTGCTGTCGTTTACCGGCGATATGATCTTCGAGTTCACGCTCGTGGTCTGGATCGTCAACCAGTTCGGCGACGACGGGGCGTGGCAGATCTCCGGCGTCTTCGTGGCGTCGCTGATTCCGGTGATCCTCGTCGGGCCGATCGCGGGGACGCTCGTCGACCAGTGGCGCGACAAGGTCCGGGTCGTCGTCCGGAGCAGCCTCGCCATTGCGGTCCTGACGCTGGTCCTGCTGCCGCTGCTGGCGGACGACGTGACCGGCTTCGAGTTGCCAACGGTCGCGCTCACGTTCACGCTGCTCGCCGCCGTCGCGCTGATCAGCGCAATCAACCAGTTCACCCGCCCAGCGACGGCGGTGATCTCCCGCGACATCGTCCCGGAGGCCCAGCGGGCCCGCGCCGCCAGCCTGACGCAGGTCGCGATCGGGATCGCGGTGCTCATCGGCCCTCCGCTCGCCGCTCCGCTGTTCTATTCATTCGGGATTGAATGGGCACTGATCCTCAACGCGCTCAGTTTCGTCCTCGCCGCCCTGCTCACCCGCGCGGCCGCGTCTGGCTTCACGACCGCCCAGCCCGCCGCCGGTGACGAGCCTGCCGAGGCCGACGTGAAGTCCACCCGCCAACAGATCGCGGCAGTCAGGTCGGACCTGGTGGCCGGACTCCGGATGTTCCGCGCGTCCCCGACGCTGATGACCGTTCTCGTCGGGCTGGTCATAGCCATCGGTGGGTTCGGGCTGCTCAACGCCATCTCAATCTACTTCGTGATCAATAACCTCGGTGGGTCCGAATCAATCTATGGATGGTTTGGCGCTGCCGAGGGAGCCGGGACGCTCGCCGGTGCCGCGGTCGCCGGTACGGTCGTCAGCCGGATGGGATCAACGCGGGTGTTCTGGGCATCGCTCGTCGGGCTTGGCGTCCTGCTCGGCATCTATTCCCGTCAATCCTCGGTGGAGGCGGGGCTGGTCGTGATCGCGATCCTTGGCTTCGGCTTCCCCTTCCTGAACGTTGCGCTTTCTCCCATGATGCTGCGCGTCACGCCGCGGTCGTATCTGGGCCGGGTGACCGGCACCATCAATCCCGTGATCACCGCGGCCCAGGTCTCCGGAGTGGTCGTCGGCGGCCTGCTCTATCAGGCGATCGGCCCCGACCGAACTGCAGACGTAGGCCCAGTCCGGCTGGGTGCGCTGGACGGGCTCCTCCTTGCCTCCGGACTGTTCAGCGTGCTGGCCGGCGTCTATGCCTGGCGGCGGTTCGCCACGAGCGCGGTCCGTGAGGAGATGGCGAGCGGCCCCGCGGGCGACCAGCCCGACCCCGGGTCGGCTCCGCGGCAGGACACCGGCACCGGTCTGACCGCGCCACTCCACCCCCGGGCCGACCGGCCCGGCGATGTGGCCGGGTAGACCTCGCGTGCGACAATTCCGCGTCACGATGGACCGAACGGCCGCCGGAGCGGCCCATCCGAGGGAGGAGCACCAATGAGTGAGCGAAACCAGGACCGTCCCGTCGCACTGGTTACCGGCGGCTCGCGCGGCGTCGGCGCCGCTACTGCCCGGCAGCTCGCCGCGGCCGGCTACGACGTGGCGGTCACGTATCGCAACAAGGCGGCGCGTGCCGAGGAAGTCGTCGCCCAGGTCCGGGCCGCGGGTGGATCCGGCCTGGCGATCGGCGGGGACATGACCCAGTCGGCCGACCGCGGGGCGCTGGTCGAGGCGATCAACAGCTGGGCTGGTCGCCTGGACGCGCTGATCCTTAACGCATCCGGTGGCCTGGAGCGCGAGATCGTCGCGACCAATCCCGACTACCCCATGATCATCAACCGGGACGCACAGGTCGAGACGCTCAGTGCCTTTCTGCCGTTGCTCTCGGCGGCGAAGGATGGTGGCGTGGTCGTGTTCGTGACCAGCCACTGGGCGCATCTCTACGGCGAGGTCGAGCAGCTGCCAGCCTACGACCCGGTCGCGAGCTCCAAGCACGCCGGCGAGCAGGCACTCCGGGGCCGCCTCAGCGAGCTGGAAGCGGCCGGCATCCGCCTCGCGGTCGTGACCGGCGACCTGATCGAAGGAACGATCACGCCGAAGCTGCTCGAGCGAGCCATGCCGGGCATGACCGCCGACGCCAAGAGCCGCGCCGGCAACCTCCCGACGACCGAGGACATGGGTGCGGCCATCACCCGTGCCGTGACGGAGAAGAGCCTGGCGAACGGAGAGACGATCGTCATTGGCGGGGCGCTGGAGTCGTTGCCGCGGCTGGGTTAGCCCGACGGATCGTCCTGGTTTGTGGATCAATCATGGAATTCACCAATTGCCCGCAAGGGCGACGAGTGACGGCACGCGGGATGCCTCAGGGGTAGCAGCCTGATGGCATCCCGTTCGCCTATGGCGCGGGGCCTATCCACTGTGGATCGGCCCTATCCCGTCGTCCCTCGTTCTGGTCGCCACCCCGGACGACCACTCGCGAACGAGCAGGCAGACGGGAGTGAACCTCTGCGACCCGGACACGTCTGACCGGGCATCCCAGGATGATCCATGACCGCTACGCAAGCGCCCTCGCGGCGAGTCTCTGACCGCCGGATCCGGGCAATCGGCCGTGACGCGTTCGGCTACGACACCTTCCGACCGGGGCAGTTCGAGGCGATCCGGGCGCTGCTGGACGGGCGCGACACGCTCGCCGTCCTCCCGACCGGCGCCGGCAAGTCCGCCATCTACCAGATCGCGACGGTGCTCTCCCCGCGTGACAGCATCACGCTGGTCGTCTCGCCGCTGATTGCGCTCCAACAGGACCAGGTCAACGGGATCGAGGAGCTGGATGAGGGGATCGGCGTCGCGCTCAACTCGACGCTGGGCGATCGCGATCATGCCGCGATGCTCGAGCGCATCGCCCGGGAAGAGGTCCGGTTCGTCTTCCTCGCTCCGGAGCAGCTGACGAGCGAGCGGACGATGGAGGTCCTCCGGGAGTGTCACATCGGGTTGTTCGTCATCGATGAGGCGCACTGCATCAGCGAGTGGGGACACGACTTCCGGCCCGACTACATGCGCCTCGGAACGGTCATCGAGGCACTGGGTCATCCGACGATCTGCGCGCTGACGGCGACCGCCGCGCCGCCGGTCCGGGAGGAGATCGTCAACCGCCTCGAGATGGAGGACCCAGCGATCATCGTCAGCGGGTTCGACCGGCCCAACATCCGCCTGATGGTCGAGCACGTACCCGATCATGACCGCAAGATCGAGGCGCTACTGGACCATGTCGCCGCCGCCGAGGGCAACGGGATCGTCTACGCCGCGACGCGGGCCGACACGGAATCGATCGCGGAGGCGCTGGTCGAACGCGGCCGGGATGCCGTCGCCTACCACGCCGGGCTCAGTGGAGAGCGGCGCGAGCGCATCCAGGACGCCTACATGGCCGGCGAGCACGACGTGATCGTCGCCACCATCGCGTTCGGGATGGGGATTGACAAGCCCGACGTTCGCTTCGTCGTTCACGCCAGCATCAGTGAATCGCTGGACAGCTATTACCAGGAGATCGGGCGGGCCGGCCGCGACGGCGAGCCGGCCGAAGCGATGCTGTTCTACGACCCGAAGGACCTCGACCTGCGACGGTTCCAGTCCGGCGCGGGCGAGCTGCCGATCGGTGAGGTGGCCGCGGTGCTCGCGGTACTCGCCGGCCAGGACGAGCCGGGAGATCCGGCGGCCGCCCGGGCCGCCGCTGAGCTGTCGGATACCAAGATGATGCGGGTGATCAACCGGCTGGAGGAAGTCGGCGCCGTCGAGACCCTGGCGGACGGCCGCGTCCGGGCATTGCGTCCCGTCGAGGAGTCCGGCGATCTCGCGACCCGCGCCGTCGAGTCGCACGAGCAGCACCGGCGATTCTCACGCTCACGGTTGGACATGATGCGCTCGTATGCCGACCACGCGACCTGCCGGCGGGCGCATCTGCTTGGGTACTTCGGGGAAGCGTTCGAGCCGCCGTGCGGCAACTGCGACAACTGCCTAGCGGGAAAGGGCGTGCCGGAAGTCGCCGAGCACGAGGGTCCGTTCCCGGCGGGCTCCGAGGTTGCCCATCGGGAGTGGGGACCAGGCACGGTCCTGCGCTACGAGGGCGATCGGGTCGTGATCCTGTTCACCTCGGTCGGGTACCGCACCCTCCTCCTCGACCATGTGCTCAAGGAGGGCCTGCTCACAGCCGCCTGATCCCTGAACTGATGGGTCGAGAACCGAAACAACACGAATCAAGAGGGGCGCCCGGCCAGGCGCCCCTCTTCATATCTATTGATGCCCGGGAGCGGACCCGAACGGGATCAGGCGGTCGGCCGGTCCCGGAGCTCGATTGGGTCCGGCACCGGGATGGAGGAGCCCGGCCAGCGGATGACCGGATCCGACGAGCTGGAGAGGGGAGTGATGCTGGATCGGCGCTGGAGGAGTTCCGACATGTCGGTTCCGATGACCGGGTCATGGACGAGCGGCGCAGCAGAGCGCTGTTCCCGCGTTGCGGTGTGAAGTGACGGGAACGTCTGGCGCCGGGTCACGGCTGGTGCGGCCGTCGAGCGCCGGGAACGGGTGGTCGGTTCGGGCACTCGTTCGGTGGGCACACGAGGCTGGACACTGGCACGGGCGCGACGTGCCTGATGGGCGGGGCGCTCGATGGCGATGGACGATCCCCAGCTCATGTACAGCAGCGCACCGAGGTACGGGACGCAGAGGATTCCCAGCGCCCACAACACCCGGTTGCCGCCGCGAACCCGCGGGCGGATCTGGAGATCGCGGAGCGCGACGAACTGGAGACCGTACCAGGAGACGGCCATACCCAGGATCGCGATACCCGCCAGAACGTTTCCCCAAGCCACCCGGGGCGCCCTCCTTCAGACCCATAGTGTAGCGAGTACGCCCGGGAAGTGCCGTTATGTACGGTCACCCGGAAGCAGTTCCGTTCGTATATGCACGTGTTGCGCCAACGCCATTATCCGTAGCGGCGGCCCGGAGGGTGTCATGGCGGCTTTAAGGACCAGCACGGGGGACGTGATCGGCCGAAGGGGCCGGTGATTAGCCCACGTTATCGGTGGGGGCAAGTGATCGGAGATCGAGCAGGCGGCTCGTCAGGTCCCGGGCGGGATCGCCGGGTGCTGGCAGGCGAACCATGACCTCATCGATCCCGAGGGCGGAAAGCGTCGCCAGCCGGGTACGGACGTGGTCGCGGTCTCCGACGATGGCGAGGCGGCGAACCAGGTCCAGCGGGACCAGGTCGGCGGCGGCCCGCAACTTTCCGGTACGCCGGATGGCCGGGAATCCTCCTCCGGACGTGTGGATCGTATCGCTCCCCAGCGCGTGGCGGATGTCGGCGATTAGGGCGGGGATGTCGTGTCCCGCGCCATACAGCTGCCGATCCATCCCCGGGAGCGCGTTGACCAGTGCCAACATGAGCTGCCGTGACCGCAGTTCAGGGCCGGGATCGTCCGTCACCAGAACGGCCGAGTTGTAGGTAAATGAGATCGTCCGCGGGTCTCGTCCCGCAGCCCGGGCCGCGTCACGGACCACCGTGATCGCCCAGCCGAGATACTCGTCGCTGGCGAGGTCGTTGAACATCACCCCATCGGCGATCCGGCCGGCCAGTGCCAGAGCGCGTGGACCCGCCGCCGCGATGACGATCCGGGGAGGAGTGGTTCGGCCTGGCCAAGGGGATATCGTCCGCTCCCAGTCGCGGACCGGGAATGGGTCATCGGGTGACGGAGAAGGATTGGTGACCCGATGAGGTGACACTAACCATGCCCGGATCAGTTCGACCGCCCGGGCCAGGCCGTCGAGCGGATGATCAGGTACGGCCTGGCCGAGCCCGTTGCGGTACCAGTCCGGCTCGCCCCGGCCGATCCCGAGCGCGGCCCGGCCGCGGGAGATCAGGTCCAGCGTCGACAGCGACGCCGCGATCTGGTTGGGGTGACGCAGCAGCGGGGAGGTCACGGCCGTCGCCAGCCCGATCCGGTCCGTTGCCGTCGCGACCAGGGTCAGGATCGCGAAGGCGTCCCAGCCGTCCGGGTCCTCGCTCACCCAGACGGTAGAGGAGCCACCGTCCTCAGCAGCTCGGCCCAGCGCGACAAGGCGCTCCGTGGCCGCCCGTGTCGCACCGGCGGCAGCGCCGTCCGACCCGGCATCCGACCGGAGCGCGCGGGCCAGGTCGTGGTGGCTGAGCGAGATGCCGAAGCGCACCGGTGTCGGATCAGCCTTCGGCGCGGACGTAGATGATCCGCCCACCGGCGCGCTCATCGCCCTGCCGCAGGACCGTGCCTGGCGAGCCGTCGGGAAGTGGGTACTCGCCTCCGCGGTCGATGGAATTCGCCGTCTCGGCGTCGACGACCTGCGCGTAGATCTCGTGCTTGGGACAGAACCAGACGTTCTCTCGGCCCTCGACCGGTCGCATCCGGTGCCGATCGCGCGGATGGGTGCGACCGACGTCGCAGAGTGGATTGGGAACGGAGGTCGTGGCGTCGGTCATCGAGGTGGAGGGCCTTTCGGATCTTGGGCGTCCAACGTCCTTGCATCCGGACGCCGGGTATCGGAACCGTCAGAGTATGCCATCCCGCCGGGAAGGCGAACGGGCCGACCCGGTATAGGGTCGGCCCGTCCTGCGTTTGGTTTCGCGTCCGGAGGGATCAGCCGGACGTGATGTCCCGCCGACGGAAGACGTAGAAGCTGATCGCCAGCAGGGCGATCAACCAGACGGACACGATGATGACTCCGCGAGTGATGTCGAAGTCATCCACCTGCTGGTCGGTCGCCGCGGCGGCGAGCCCTTGGACGTTGTACCCGAGGAAGTACTCGCGGATCGTCTGGAAGACATCGGTGATGGCCGCCAGGATCTCCCAGATCGCGATCTCGAGGAAGCTGAGGGCGATGCCGCCGGCGATACCGGCCGCCGTCGAGCGACTCAGGATCGTGATGACCAGCGCCAGGACCGCGTACACCCCGTTGGCGAGCATGTACCGGCCGATGGCCTGGGCGTAGTCGACCCATGCATCACCGGGGATCGACGTCTCGTTGCCGGCGATGGCACTGAAGACCAGCGCGCTGATGATCGCGACCGCCGCCGTGACGACGAGCGTGAGCAGAGTGTAGCCAGCGAGCAGGATCAGCTTGGACACGATCAGCGCGGAGCGGCTGCTGGCGCGGGAGGCCAAGGCGCGGATCGTTCCCCATCCGTATTCCGATCCCATGAGCTGGGCTGCGAAGACGATCACCAGGATGCTGGCGATGTTTGCCCCGATGGCGTAGCCGTTGTTGACGATCTCGGTCGGGCGCAGCGAGAGGTCCGTCGCGGGATCATCGACGGCGAAGTAGACGATGGCGTAGAAGGCGGCGACGATCAGGGCGAGGATCACGAGCATGATCCACGTCGCCGGTCGTTTGACGGCCTTGAAGATTTCGGCGTTCAGCAGGTTCCCCATGGTGGGACTCCATTCTCCGTTCCGGGTGGGACTGAGCGATCAGGCAGAGGGACGATGGCTCTAGCCACGGCCGAAGCGGCGCTTCCGGCGCCCGGATTCCTGCTCGCCCGGTGCGCTTCCCTGGGTGAGTTCGAGGAAGACGTTCTCCAGCGTGTTGGCCTTGGGTGCAACGGCGCTCGCGAAGATGCCCTGTCCCGCCAGCATCCGGTTGATGTCACGCCCGACCTGGGGCTCGGCGGAGACGATGATCCCGCCTTCTTCGGCACCTGGCTGGATATTGGTCACGCCGCCGACGCGACGGATCAGGTCGACGGCCGGCGCGACCTCGTCGGGCTGGACCATGACCTCGATCACCCCGCCCGAACGGACCAGGTCGCGGACGCGGCCCTGCTGGATCATCTCGCCACGGCGGATGATGACAACGCGGTCGGAGACGTTCTCGACCTCATGGAGCAGGTGGCTGGCAAGCAGGACGGCGTGGCCGTTGCGGGCCAGTTCCGGGATGAAGTCGCGGATCTCGCGCTGGCCAGCGGGGTCGAGGCCGTTGGTCGGCTCGTCCAGGATCACCAGCCCGGGGTTCTGGAGCAGCGTCAGGGCGATGCCGAGGCGCTGCTTCATGCCCAGCGAGTACGACTTGTACTTGTCGCCGGCGCGGTCCTTCATCCGAACCAGCTCGAGCAACTCGTCAACCCGGGCGTCAGAGACGCCGCCCAGCGCCTTGGCGAAGGTCCGGAGGTTGTCGCGGCCGGACAGGTACGGGTAGAAGGCCGGGTTCTCGATGATGGCGCCCGCCGACTTCGCGACCACTTCGGGGTTGCGCTGAACGTCGTGGCCATACAGCTCGACATTGCCCGATGTCGGCCGGACCAGCCCGAGGATCATCGAGACGGTCGTCGACTTGCCCGAACCATTGGGACCGAGGAAGCCGAGCACCTCGCCCGCCCGGACCTCGAATGTGAGGTTGTTGACCGCGGTGATATCGCCGAAACGCCGGGTCAGGTTGGTGACGCGAAGCACCGGCGCGTCGGGGTTGCCCTCGACCGGCGTCGGGGCCAGCCCGCGAATGGCGGATGGGTCGCCCATGCCTGACGGCCGGTGGTTGCTGGCTCCGGCCGGGCTGGTCAGTCCCTCGCGGTCCGGAGACTTCGGGGGCAGGGTGTCGGTCATGTTCGGTGTCCTCCTCGTCCGTTGATCCGCGCCGGGTGCGCAGGCCACGGTCCGTTCCAGCCGGGAGGATAGCGACCGAATGTCACGATTGCGTCAACAGCCGGCTGCGGGAACGGATGCCCGATTCGGAGGCACGACATAACGCGGGCTACGCCGGTCGGCGCATCGTGATCCGCTCCGGACCGGTCCCAAGCTGGCAGCAGTCCAGGGGACAGATGTCGTGATTGGGACCGATCGTGCCGAGTGCCCGGCGCTCCGGGTCCGCGGTCATCCGCTCGACGATCAACTCGCGGATCATGGAGACGAAGCGCGGGTCGGTGCCAACCGTCGCCGCTCGCTCCATGTGCATGCTCAGCTTGATCGCGTGCTCCTTCGCCTCATCGTCGAGGTCGAACAGCACTTCCATATGATCGGAGATGAAGCCGATCGGCACGACTATCACGTCGTCGCGGCCTTCGCCATGGAGGGTATCCAGCGCGGCGACGATGTCCGGCTCCAGCCACGGGATCCGGGGTGACCCGCTGCGGCTCTGGTAGACCAGCCGCCAGGTCGGCGTCCCGGCCCGCTCGGCGACGAGGCGGCAGCTCTCGTCCAGCTGGCGCTCGTAGGCGCTGCCGGCCGCCATCGAGAGCGGGATGCTGTGGGCGGTGAAGACCACTTCCACGCCATCCTGCCGCTCGGCCGGGAACCGGTCCAGTGCGGCCCGGACGTTGTCGGCCATCGGCTCGACGAAGCCGGGGTGGTTGTAGAACACGCGGATCTTGTCGAAGGCGATCCGGTGGTCGATGCCCTCCAGCGCCCGGAAGACGTCCTCGCGGTACTGGCGGCAGCCTGACCACGTGCTGAACGCCGACGTCACGAAGACCAGCCCTGACCGTACTCCGTCCTCTTCCATCTGCCTGACGGTCTCGCCGACGAACGGCTCGCTGTTGCGGTTGCCGAAATAGATCGGCAGGTCGGCCAGCCCGTGAGCGTCGAGTTCTTCGCGGAGGGCCGCGATCAGGGCGCGGTTCTGCGCGTTGATCGGGCTGACGCCGCCGTAGTGGAGGTAGTGCCCGGCGACCTCCTCTAGGCGCTCCCGCGGGACGTTCCGGCCGGCGGTGACGTGCTCGAGGAAGGGCATGACCTCATCCGGTCCCTCGGGCCCTCCAAAGGAGAGGAAGAGGATGGCGTCGTAGCGCTTCGCCGCGTCGTCGTAGAGCGGAGCGTCGAGGGTCTGGGCGCCGTAGATGGACATGGTCGCTGGCCTTCCGGTATGGGTGTCCATGAGGGGCGGGCGATGGTGGGATGATGCGCTGGCAGCCCGCGTCGGAAAGTGTGCCACGCATCCTGTTGTATGCTGGTATGACAATACTTCCAACATAGGAGTTGGATCACTATATAGATTGAATGCTCGGGATTATCTTATCTTCAACAAGAATTGAGCCTTTTGGAGAGATGAGTGCAAGCTCGGTCGAAGGGTTGTAGTTAATCAAAACGTCTTTATGTAGCTTCAGAAGGACGCGCTTGAAGTTGGGGAACCTATCTTGGTCTAGGGAGCTCGCGAGGCTTCTTGCATTAGTGCTGTCGGGGTTGCTGTATAGGATCAGAAGCGTTTTGTCGGCCAGGCTCAGGTTGGTGCTCAAGATTCGTTGCTTACCGTCTACCGACCAAATGAAGGGTAGCGTTCGGTCAACAATGGCTTCGACGGCTGCCGTGGCTGTTAGGATATCTGTGCTGTGAAAGATCCTAACGAATTCTGCTACTACCCACTGGCATGCATGCAGAACGTAAGTTGAGTCCATGTGATTGGCATCCACATCGCCCCCCACATGACCAACTCCTCTGTTGTTTCGGATCTCGTACAGTCCAATCAATACCCTTGGAATTCCAATACGAACCGAGTGAGGGAAACGAGCCTTGTCTGCTTGGGATAAATCAATGCAAGATTGGAAGAAGTTGTTTGGCTTGGACGATCTCAGAGGAAAGTTGTTGTCAACGAAGCCTTTTAGAATCGAGTAACTGACTTCTGAAAAACGCCCGCCGTCTAGTTCTGTTGCTTCCCAGTGCCGGTGGACATAGTTTCGAGCTATCTTCTGATATTCTGTAATCAATTCCCCGCGCAAAGTGCTCGGCAGTCCCGCCAGCAGCGTCGAGTGAGAAATATTCTGCGACATTACTTCCTGTCCAGCGGCATGTCTTGTTCGACCGTGTTTCGACCCAAGGGCGTGGTAATGATGCTTCTCATATCTTTTGTATCAATCCAAGCCATTCTGCTAGCTGTTACGGCAAGCGCGTTGCTGAGGTTAGCGGGCTCCCTCCAATTGCACGCTTTATAACAGGCCAAGACATGTCCTACCCCAATCGCAGGTATCCCGCCTTCATTTTCTAACCACCATACTGCGATTACATTGCGCTGGTCGGCATTGGTGGGAATCTTCTCGGCGGCCAAGTCCCTTAGCGACTTCTTCCCTTGGGGGTGAAAATTGATGTCGCGAACCGGATCGACTTTCTTGCTGGTCCCTTTGCGTCGAGGATTAGATCCGAGATTTTTCTTGTTTGAATCGGGATTGTGTGTCGTCTCTACTTGGGGAGAAGCTACATCGTTATGATGCACACGATCGTCGCTCGAGGTAGTTGATGGACTGAAAGCTTGTAAGAGCGAGTTTAGCGCTAATTCCTGAGTTTCAGTAGAATTGAAGGCATTAACTGCTTCGGCGATCTGTGGCATAGCTGCCAGGAGTTCGCCGAACCTTGACTTGCTGTCATCCATATTCTTCCCCCTAACATTTTCGTCCTATGTCGGAAGTATGAATTAGTGGTCCACAGTCGTCAACATCCAATTGAGTTCGAAGTGAATGACTCCGGACTTGTGCGTTGAGCTTGACAGCGCCGTGCTTGGACCACTCGAATCGAGCGAGTTGAGTCGTTTGGTACTAGATTGAGTCTCAACGTAGGTCGTCGTCAACCAGAACTTGGATTAGTGGAGATCACAGTCGCGGCCATAGCTCACTTGCCAATCATCCTTTGCCAGCGTCACAGCGTTCAGGTAGTGTGGCGGTTAGTCATGTACTGATCGTCAAACATCGAGCACACGGACATGTTGGTGGTGGCCTACCTGAGCCACGAGCTTGCGGATTCTGACCCCAATTTGACGGGAGAGACGGAGCGGTTACGCCCCGCTGGTCTCACAGTAATGAAGGACCGATGGGCGGCTACGGAGGGCGGCTACGGAGACCATATCTATGAGGGCTGCAACCAGAACACGACGACGGGTTTGGGTATGCCAGCGGACGCTCCGGATCGAGCGGTGATGCTTGAAGGTACAAGATGCTGACCCTGCCTGGGATCGGCTTGCCGCAGCCCGTCATCGCACCCTATCTCGACGAGGATTGGATGGCCGACTGATGGTGACTGACGGGCTCGGGGTGCCTATCCCGGCGGCGATCCGCGAGCGCGTGACCGAACTCATTGGGCCGGTCCAGCGGGTCGAGCCGCTCGGGGGGATGAGTGGCGCCGGTGTCGTCCGCGTCGTTGGCCGTTCCGGGACGCGCGTCGTCAAGCGGACGGGATCGGACCGGGAAGCATTCGTCTATCGCGACCTGGCGCCGGTCCTAGCGGAGGCGGGGGTGCGGATCCCGGGCTGCGACGGGGCGGTCACGATCGACGGGGCCGGTGCCTGGCTGGTGCTGGAGGATGTGCCGGAGGCGCTGCCGAGGGAGCGGTGGGGCGTGGATCCCGCCGTGTTCGCGACACTCGCCAGGCTCCATGCCCTCCCGGTATCGGTACTGGAACCGATCGGCGGCGGGTTTCGGCCCGTCTGGGATGACGCGCTCGATCGGGCCGCCGGGCGCTGGCTCCCGCCGGACGTCATGGCCATGCTCGGGGTGGCGCGGGAGACCTTCCAGGCGCTCGGCGATACCCGCTGGGTGATCTCCGGTGATCCCAATCCCCTGAACTGGGGCATCGCGAGTGACGGGACGGTCGTCCTCTTGGACTGGGAGCGGATCGGAACCGGGCATCCGGCGATCGATGTCGCGATCGCGCTCCCGGGGCTGCCCGGTCAGCGGGAACGTCTCGGGGCGATCGAGCGGTACACCGTCGCGCGGCGCGATGGCGGCCCGGCGGCCGAGACGATCCATGATCAGCAGATCGTTGCCGCCAAAGTGTGGACCGCGCTGGGTATCTTCGCCGAGGCTCAACCGGGAGAGGACCCGGACGACGAGACCAGCCCGGCCGGGCGCCTGGCTGGCGTCGCACGGACGCTGACCGGGAGCCTGCCGGGCTGGCTGGAAGCATCGATGGGCCGGGACAGCTAGTACGACGTCGATGGCCGACAGGCCGTGGCGGTGCCCACCCCCTCCGGCGGGACCGCTACGGTCGTGCCGACCCGCCGCGTCCTAGAGGGCAGCGGCCGGAGTGGCGGCAACTCCCTCGGTCGAAGGGGACGAGCTGGCGGCAGGGTCGCTGGTCCCACCGGTCCCATCGTCCGTTTCGTCCTCCGTCCGGGCGCTGTCACGCCCGCCCCAGCCCGGTCCACCGTGGCCGCGGCCACGACCGCCGACCCGGCCGGCCATCAGCAGGGCAGCGAGCGGGGCAGGGGAGGAGGCGATCGCGCTTCGTGCCGATTCGGCCGCGTCAGCGGAGATCGTCCCCTCGGCGAGTCGGGCGTCGACCATCGCCGTGAGGCTGGTCCGGATCGCACTGTCGACGGTGGCGGTATCGCTGATCGACAGCGCGCCAGCGAGGCCGGTGACGAACTCGTCGTAGCGCTCGGTGGCGCGGGCCAGGAAGGCGTCCTCGGAGGTCGAGGTGGCGTCGTCAGTCGTGTCGTTAGCCGTGTCGTCGGTCGTGTCGTCACTCGGCTCGGGCGTCGCCTGCGCGGCGGCGAGCGACACGCCGGCGATGGCGGCGAGCCCGAGCCCGGCGCTCCCGGCGAGGAGCCGGCGACGGCCGAGCAGGGTGGTGCGGGTATCCATGCGATAGAGTCCTTTCGTCCGATCCGGCCAGGGTAGTGACCGGGTCATGGGTCGTCTGACGGAGTTGGTCCGGCGCGTGCCAGACCAGCCCCGATGGATTCACCGTACCGGGCAACCTGTATGCTCCCTGTATGTTCCGGCGAGGCCCGGACAGCGTGTCATCCGGGACCCGGATGCCTTCGTCGCCCGGCCACATGCGCGCCATATGCCGGGCATATGGCCGGGCTGGCAGGATGGGGAGAGGTGAGCCGGGCGGCTCGCGGTGGTCGAAATGGGGAACTCGGGATGCGCGTACTGGTCGTCGAGGATGAGGAGGCGCTCGCGGACGTCATCGCCCGTGGGTTGCGGCAATCCGGGCTGGCGATCGATGTCGCCTTCGACGGCGAGGAAGCGCTGGAGAAGGCGTCCATCTCGCCGTACGAAGTCGTCGTGCTCGATCGCATGCTGCCCGGCATCCAGGGCGACGACGTCTGCCGCAAGCTGGTCAGTTGGCCGACGCCGCCCCGGATCCTGATGCTGACCGCCGCCGGCAATGTCGATGCCCGTGTCGAGGGACTGTCGCTCGGGGCCGACGACTACCTGCCGAAGCCGTTCGCGATGGGCGAGCTGGTGGCGCGGGTCCGGGCGCTTGGTCGGCGTCCCTCGGCCGCCACGCCTCCCCGGCTGGTCGCGGGTGACATCGAGATCGACCCGTCGCGCCGGACGGTCACCCGGGCGGGGCGCGACCTCTCGCTGACCCGCAAGGAGTTCGGCGTGCTCGAGGTCCTCGCCGGTTCACCGGGCCGCGTCGTCTCGGCGGAGGAGCTATTGGACCGGGTCTGGGACGACGCGACCGACCCGTTCACCAACGCCATCCGGATCACCGTCATGACGTTGCGCCGGAAGCTGGGCGAGCCACAGGTCATCGAAACGGTGGTCGGCGTCGGGTACCGTCTCACAGCGCCGGGCGGAGCCTAGTGTTCCGGCCGACGGTTCGCCTCCGCCTGACGATCCTCTTCGGCGTCCTGTTCTTCGCCGTCGGCCTGGTCATGATCGTCCTGATCTACGGGTCGCTGCGGCAGCAACTCGAGCCGCCGGAGCGCGGTGGCCCGGGGCCATTCGGTGGCTCACCCGGCCAGCAATCCGACCTGGACAGGGACACCGTCGAGGGACGGATCTTCGAGGTCCGCAAGGAGGAGCGACGGTTCGCCCTTGGCCGTGTCGCCCGGACGGCGATCGTGGTCCTCCTGCTAGCGACGGTGGCCGTCTTCGTCATGGGGTGGCTGATCTCGGGACGGATGCTCCGGCCGATCCGGCAGATCACCCGGCACGCTCGCCATGCCAGCGAGACAACGCTGTCCGAGCGGATCGGGTTGCGCGGTCCGCCCGACGAGCTCAAGGAGCTGGCCGATACCATCGACGCGATGCTGGGCCGGCTAGAGGCCGCTTTCCGGTCGCAGCGCGAGTTCGCGGCGCAGGCGTCGCACGAGCTCCGGACCCCGCTGTCCATCATCCAGGCGGAAGCCGACCTCGCCCTCGCCGCGCCGGACGGCAGCGCCGACCAGCGCATCCTGGCCGGAAGGGTCCGCGACGCGGCCCTGCGCAGCGAGCGCCTGGTCGATGGGCTCCTGACGCTGTCCCGCAGCGAGAGTTCGATGCGCGACAGCGTACCGCTCGATCTGGCCGATCTCGCAGGGGATGTCGCCGGCGAGACCATCGACGAAGCTGACCGGGCGGGAATCCGGATGGATCTCGAGCTGGAGACGGTGACAGTCGCCGGCGACCGGGTGCTGCTCGGCCAGCTGATCTCGAACCTCCTGCAGAACGCCATCCGCTACAACCAGCCGGGCGGGTGGGTGCGGCTGGCCGTCAGCGACATGGCCGCCCATAACGCGGATGAAAACCCCTTCGGTCGTATCCGGGTCGAGAACTCGGGACCGGTCGTCCCGGCGGGCGAGCTCGAGGGTCTTTTCCAGTCGTTCCGACGGGGTACCGGCAGCGCCCAGCGTGCCAACGGGTTCGGTCTCGGGCTGGCGATCGTGCGATCAGTGGCAGAGGCGCACGGTGGACGCGTCGAGGCTGCCCCGAGACAAGACGGTGGCCTGGTCGTCGATGTCCTGTTGCCGATGCGGCGAGCGATCGACGAAGGCCGGGCGGCAGGCTGATCGCATACGCCCGCCATACGCTGTCCTCACTAGGCTCGTGTCTGTTGCCGGGATACACCCGGTGGACGACGAGCGGTCGCCCTGACGACCGGATCCCCTGAGAGGACGAGGGACCATGAAGAATGAGCGACAGACGCGGACCGGCCTGAGCGCCGCCCTGCCGATGCTTGCCGCAATCACGCTGACCGCCGGGCTGATGCTGGCCGTGATCCTGACGCGGACCATCGAGGTGTCCCCGCGATCCCTGTTCGCCACGGCTACGCTATGCGGGTGTCTCGCGCTGGTCGTCGGGGTGGCCTGGCTCTGGCCGACCGGTCGGCACGGGCAGGCGGTGCGGCGATCGCCGGGGTTGGCCCTGGCTTCGCTGGTCCTGGCCATCGTCGCCAGTTCGGCCCTGGCGCTCGGGGGTGGCACCCTGGCGGCGCAGTCCTCGCAGGAGGATGTGACCCAGGAATCAGCTGCGGGGCAAGCGGTGGGCGAGCTTGCCGCCGTCTGCGATGAAGGGATCGGGACAACGTCGATCCGGCTGACCAACGGTCCGGAGTGGACCAGGTAGCGCCCGACACCGTCCTGTCGAGCGATCGATAACCGACCAACGGGGCACGAGATTTCAAGCAAAGACGCTGGTTCCGGCAACGCCCCGCACGCCGACCACAGGTGCCGACTTCAAGGTCCCGCCCCATAACCGGGATTCCCAATGATGCCGGGATGCCCGGAGCGCTCATCCCGCGCTTGACCCGTCAACCCTGACAGGTGAAGATTGCGCCACATTGGTCCGGGTGTACGGGCCGGGACCCGGCATGCCGTCCGGCGACCACCCGGTACCGACCACGGTCTTCTGTGGGGATGGGAACACACGGTCTGCGTGGGGTCAGTGCAGCGATGTGCTGGCATCCGGGGGTGGCACCTCCGGTCCCAGGCGGCCGACGATGGGGTGACGGGGATGCGGCGACGTCTCGATGCGTGGCGACGGGGAACAACTCCGTCCGGCGGGAACGGTACTGACCGGGCCCGGCGGAGCCGGACAGTGTTCCGGTCGGTCGTACTCTTCGCCATCCTGGTGATGGTCTTTGGCGCGGTGGCGCCGGTCCTCGCACAGCAGGATACGAATCCGTACACCCATATCGATCCAAAATCCCCGGAAGGCCGGACGATTCAGGATCTCTACAAGCTCATCTTCTGGATGGGCGTGGTGGTCTTCATCTTCGTCCAGTTCCTGATCGTCTATACCTCGATGCGCTTCAAGCGCCGCCGGACCCATACCTCGCGCCCGGCGCAGGTCCATGGGCACCGGACGCTGGAGATCACCTGGACCATCATCCCGGCGATCATCCTTCTGATCATCGCCGTACCCACGATCACCACGATCTACAACGCCTACGCGGCCGCGGAAGATACCGAAGAGGCGATGATCGTCGACGTCTACGGCAAGCAGTGGTGGTGGGAGATCCATTACCCGGGCATGGGGCCGGTCGGAGAGGACGGCCAGCCGACCGACCTGGTTACCGCCAATGAGATCCGGATCCCGGAAGACCAGAAGGTCGTCTTCCGCCTCTATTCCAATAACGTCATCCATTCGTTCTGGATCCCCGAGTTGACGGGCAAGATGGACGTGATCCCCGGCCACGAGCGGCGGCTCTCGATCACCCCCGAGACGAGCGGCACCTACTACGGTGAGTGCGCCGAGTTCTGTGGCGTTGCCCACGCCTGGATGCGCTTCGTCGTCAAGGTCCAGCCGCAGGCCGAGTTCGATACCTGGGTGACGGCGATGAACTCAGGCCCAGATACGCCGACCGCTGCCTTCGCCCCGGAAGGCGATGTGTCCCGGGCTCCGGCCGAGTTCAGCGCCTGCCTGCTGTGCCACAACGTGACAGGCGTCAGTGAGGCTGCGGCCGAGGGGATCGCCACCGACCCGTCGAGCGTCGGCGCCGGTCCGAACCTCACCCTCCTGAGTTGCCGCGATACCCTGGCCGCCGGTCTGCTCGAGAACACTCCCGAGAATCTCGCGCTCTGGTTGCTCAATCCTGGTCATGTCAAGGAGGGCAACTACATGCATGGGGTGACCCCGGGCATCAAGAACCAGGACGAGGCCAACACCTATCCGAATCAGGTGCTATCAGGGGAAGATGTCACGGCCATTGTCAATTACCTCGAATCCCTCCAACCCGCTGCCGGCTGTCCGGAAGATGGTGTCGCGAGGGGCAACATGAACACCGGTGCCAACGCAGGCAACGCACCCGTGCTCGCCACTCCAGCCGCTGGTACCCCGGCCCCAACCGGCGGTGGTGAGGACGTCACCGGAGCCGGTTCCTCCGAGGCGGGAGCCGGCACCCCGGCGACCGAGGGCGAGCCCATCGCGCCGGCCGCGACGCCGGTTGCCATCAACCCCTGAGGAACATAGTGAGCGCGGCGTCGCTCCCCGTCCCGGGGGAGTGGCCGCGGCGCCACGAGCGGCATACGATAGCGAGTATCAGTCGCGTCACGGCGGACACGCCGATAAGTGGGAGTAGGGACCGTCCATGGCGACCATCGCGCAATCGCAGACCCAGGCGCGGCACGCCACGACCCCGGCGGCGTCCGAGAGCGGTCTGTGGTCGTGGCTGACCACCATTGACCACAAGCGCATCGGCATCCTCTACGGGGTGACGGCGATCGTCTTCCTGTTCATCGGCGGCCTGGAGGCGATGCTGATTCGCCTCCAGCTGGCGCGGCCGGAGAACGATCTCCTCAGCCTCGATGCCTATAACGCCATCTTCACGATGCACGGCACGACGATGATCTTCCTCGCCGTCATGCCCGCATCGACGGCGTTCTTCAATTACCTCGTGCCCTTGCAGATTGGCGCCAGGGACGTCGCGTTCCCACGGCTGAACGCGCTCTCCTACTGGCTCCTCCTTGCCGGTGCGCTGATCCTCAACCTGAGCTTCTTCGCCGGTTCCATCCCCAATGGCGGCTGGTACGGCTACGCACCCCTGACCGAAATCCTCAACGGTCAGACCGACCAGCTCAACACCGGCCGGAACATGGAGTTCTGGGCCGTCGGGCTCCAGGTGCTCGGTATCTCCTCGCTGGCCGCGTCCTTCAACATGATCGTGACGATCTTCAATCTTCGTGCTCCCGGCATGACACTGATGCGGATGCCGATCTTCACGTGGGCGACGCTGATCACCTCGATCCTGATGGTCCTCGCCTTTCCGGCCATCACCGTCGCACTCGCCCTGCTGCAGGTCGATCGCTTCCTCGGCACGCATTTCTATGTCCCGTCCACGTACATCGACGGCCGGTTGACCCTGACAGGTGGAGATCCGCTCCTCTGGCAACACCTGTTCTGGATCTTTGGACACCCCGAGGTCTACATCCTGATCCTGCCGGCTTTCGGCCTGGTCTCGGAGATCATCCCGGTCTTCAGCCGCAAGCCGCTCTTCGGCTACGCCGTCATGGTCTACGCCCTCGCCGCCATCGCCTTCCTCGGCTTCGGCGTCTGGGTCCATCACATGTTCACCACGGGCCTCGGCCCCACCCCGACCGCGATCTTCTCCGCGACGACGATGCTCATCGCGATACCCACGGGCGTGAAGATCTTCAACTGGGTCGGCACGATGTGGGGAGGGCAGATCAGGTTCAGTACGCCGATGCTGTTCGCAGTCGGCCTGGTCTCCCAGTTCACCATTGGCGGTATCTCGGGTGTCATGCATTCGTCCGCTCCAGTGGACACCCAGCAGAACGACTCCTACTTCGTCATCGCCCACTTCCACTACGTGCTGTTCGGTGGTTCGATCTTCGCCCTGATCGGTGCCCTGTACTTCTACTTCCCGAAGATCACCGGGAAGATGCTGGACGAGCGTCTGGGCAAGATCCACTTCTGGTGGACGTTCCTTGCCTTCAACGCCGCCTTCTTCCCGATGCACTTCCTTGGTCTTGAGGGCATGCCACGTCGCTACGCCTCCTACGCTGAGGGGTCGGGCTGGTGGTTCTGGAACGTCGTCGTCTCCATCGGCTCGTTCGCGCTGGCGCTGTCCTTCGTCCTGCTGGCCTACAACATCGCCAAGACCCTGCGCTCGCGCAACAAGGTCGAGGATGATCCCTGGGATGCCGCTACCATCGAGTGGTCCATCCCCTCACCGCCGCCGGTTTACAACTACAAGGAGATCCCGACCGTCACCAACCGGGACCAGTTCTGGGCCGACAAGTACGGCACCGGACACGATCACGAGGAGGAGGACGATCTGGAGGTCCGGATCGCTGGTGTCAAGCTCGGCGACGTCGGCTCGGGCGATGAGCAGCCGGAGGACCAGGCGGCGACTCGCCGTCAGGCCGATGACCTTGGCGATGTGGAAGAGGACACGCACGTCCACATGCCGAATCCGTCCTTCTGGCCACTGGTCGTCGCGATCGGCGTGTTCCTCCTGGGGCTTGGCCTGATCTTCAGCCACCCCCGGATCGAGATCGAGCGGCTCAGTCTCCCAGTCCTTTCGGTCTTGGGCGTCGTGACCATGGTCTTCGGCATCGTGGCTTGGTCGCTCGAGCCGGCCAGCGATCCCGAGCCGCACCACGACGAGTTCAACGACGGGCACGGCGCGGCGGCGGCCCCGACGGCGGCCCACCACTGAGAGCGCACGGCTGACAGCGACTGAGCGGCGACCACGATATATGGTCGCCGCCAACCGGGAGCGAAGACCTTGGCAACGACGACACTCGATGTCCAGCACGCCGGCGGCGCGGTGGATCACGGGCATGGACACGGGGACTCGGGGCATGGCCCGACCAGCACCGGCATCGACAGCAAGAAGCTGTTGATGTGGTGGTTCCTCGGCTCCGACGGTGTCCTGTTCGGCGCGCTTATCGCGACGTTCATGATCTATCGCAACCGGGCCCAGGACCTCTCCGTCGGCGAAACCGTCGCCGGCCTGGTCACGACCGGTGGCCCTTTCCCGAACGAGATCCTTGATCAGCTGTTCACCGCCGTCTCGGCCGGCGTGCTGCTGTTCAGCTCGTTCACGATGGTGCTCGCCGTCGCGTCGATCGGGCGCGGAAACATCAAGGCGTTCCGGGTCTGGACGATTGCCACAGCCATGCTGGGCGGAATCTTCCTCGCGGGCCAGTACTTCGAGTACACCGAGTTCTTCCATGAAGGACTCAGCCTCCAGCAGAACATCTTCGGCGCATCGTTCTTCGTCCTGACTGGTGTTCACGGCCTGCACGTCTTCGCTGGTGTGCTCTGGTTGCTGGGGCTGTCCTTGACGTCGTTCCGGGGCGGTATCTCGAAGAAGGACCATACGAACGTCGAGGTGGCAGGCCTCTACTGGCACTTCATCGACATCGTCTGGATCGTCCTGTTCACGCTGGTTTATCTGCTGCCATACCGCGACGGTGCTCATGATCCGGAGCACGTCGATGGCGCGATGCGCCTGGTGCAGGCGATCCCGTTCTTCTAGCCGTCCACCCGGCGGTTCACCCCGGCGAAGGGAGTACTGAGGATGTCGGCTATGCACGTCGAGTCGCAGGCGGAGGACGCCGCGCACGACCATCCGTCGGACAAGGTCTACTTCACGATGCTCGGCATCCTCGCCGTCTTTACGGTCGTGGAGTTGCTGATCTTCTACGCGATCGAGTCGGTCGTCCTCCGGATCCTGATCCTCGCGACGTTCCTGGTAATCAAGTTCGTCGCCCAGGTGGGTTGGTTCACCCACCTGCGGTATGACGACCGACGGCTGACCTGGGTGTTCGGCGGATGTTTTTTCATCGCTCTCGCGGTTATGGCCGCGACCGTCGTGATGATGGCCTTCGATGGATTCCATGTCGGAATCCAGTACGACTAGCCAGCGCCCGCAAGACCAGATGAGACGGACGCGGTAACGAAAGAGGGCCGGGCACCCGATGCCCGGCCCTCTTTCGTTTATGGCTTGGTAGTGATTCCCCTCTGTCAGGACCGCGAACCGTTCTTGGGGAGTGCCGGCCGGGTCCGGTCGCGTACCATTCCGTGGCGTCTGGTCGGTCCCACCGTTCCCGTGGACCCGACCATGTCCGGCGTTCTCTTTCCAAGAACGGACTCCGCGATGTCCCTGGCGTCAGCTCTCTTCCCCGTCGACTTCGCCGCCCTGCCCGTCGCCTCGCTCGCCGATGGTGCTCCGCGTGGAGGCTGGTTCACCCACTGGTACATCAATCCGTTTCTGCTGCTTGGGGTGGTCGCGATCGCGGCGGGCTACATCTGGATGACCGGTGCGTGGGCCCGGCGGCAGCCGGAACCGACCGCCTTCCGCACCCTGCCGCGCCAGCGGGCGTCGTTCTTCGCGGGACTCATCCTGCTTCTCGTGGCTCTAGGGCCGCCGCTCAATGACTGGGCGACCTGGTACCTGCTCACGGCTCACATGGTTCAGCACATGCTGCTGACCCTGTTCATCCCACCGCTGCTGCTGCTCGGGCTCCCGGCCTGGTTGATCCGGATCCCCGTCGCCCGGTCCCGGATTTTCGAGCGGGTCGGATACGGGTTGACGCGCATGCCCGTCGGGCTGGGACTGTCGGCGCTGGCCACGTTGTTCTGGCACGTGCCGCCGGTCATGGCTGTCGCCTGCGAGGACCCGACGCTGCACGTGCTGGAGCGCTTCAGCTACCTGTTCACCTACCTGCTGTTCTGGTGGTCGATCGTTGGCCCGCTGCCCGAGTGGCCACGCCTCAGTGAACCACTGCAGTGCCTGACTCTGTTCCTCCAGATGCTTCCCATGATCCTCGTTGGCGCCCCGATCACCCTTTCCGGGACCGTCCTGTATGAGCACTACACCGAGCACGTCTTCGGGTTGATGAGCGTCGATCACTTAATCGACCAGCAGGTCGCGGGGCTGCTGATGTGGGTCATCGGAATGGTCGGGATGCTGATCCCGCTGACATTCATCTTCCTGCGGTGGGCCAGCCGGAATGACGCCGAGGCGCGCGGCGATCGCGGTCCGCGCCGTCCGAATCCGACGCAGGCTGCTGGCGACTGATCCCGGAGAGATGCTCCTGTCTTCGTTCCGGTGGTGTCGGAATCGGGTGCTGATGCCTATACTTGGGAGGCTCCCAGCCCCGGGTGCATAGCCGATCCGGCCGTCCAGCGTCTGGACGTGACCGATTCCGGTCCGGCAGGCATCGCTGCCGTGTCCGGACCTACCTCGGGAGCCTGCCATGGTCGTCGCGCAGACACCGCCGCCCGTCCGGACGACCCGGACAACCCACGCCTATCGCGAACCCAAGGGTCCCCCTCCCGCCGAGGACAAGGCCGCGGTCTGGGCCTTCGTCTGGACGTTGTTCGCCTTCAAGATGGCGACGGTCGGAATCATCATGTGGAAGAACCCGGGCTACGTGACCAACATCCTCGTCCTGGTCACGACATGGTTCTGGTTCGTCGTCCCCATGATCGCCCTGAGTGCCCCGGCGATGTTCCGCTGGCGGCTGATGAAGCTGCGGAAGCGGCGGGAAGCGCTCCGCCGCTCCGAGTGGGAACTGGGCTAGCGGAGCCCGATCAGGGCAGCACAAGGGGAGAACGGGGCGCCATTCGTGGCGCCCCGTTCTTCGTGGATCGTGATCGAGCTGTGAGGATCAGGCAGTTGCTGGCCGCTGCTGCACGGTCCACTGGTTGCCGTCCGGGTCCTGGAAGGAGAAGAAGCTGTTCCAGTCTCCGCCGGGACCGGGCATCTGTCGGCCTTCCTCGAAATGGAAGATCCCGCTGACGTCAACTCCGGCGCCAGTCAGCTGGGCGTGGGCCGCGTCGATGTCACTGACCACGAGCTGCATCGGCGGGCCACTGCCCGGTTCAGCGCCAGCGGCGAGCCCGGTCCCGAACGTCACCGAGCAGGCCGAGCCGGGAGGAGTCGTCTGGACGACCCGGAAATCGGCGCTGATCTGCTGGTCCACATCGACGTTAAACCCGAGCTGGTCAGCGTAAAACCTCTTGGCGCGGTCAACGTCGCTGACAGGGATGATGACAACCTCAAGCTTCCATTCCATGTCAGCGTGCTCCCTGTAGCTCAACCAGGAGGTCGTCCAGCTGAGCGAATCCCTGGGTCATGCCATCTTCCATTCCGGAGGCCACCTTGCCGTCCCGGGCCTCGACCGTGGTGAAGGCCGAGATGGTTCGCGTCAGCGTGCCGCCGTCTGCCGGGATGAAGGAGAGCGTCTCAAGGGAAACGGCTCCCGGAAAGCCCTCGAACTCGAACGTCTGAGTGATGCCGTACTGCAGTGACGGCTCGCCGTGGAACAGGCCTCGGAAGGCGTACTCGCTCCCGTCCGGTCCGGTGCTGACGTACCGCCAGCGACCACCGTCATGAAACTCCCAGCGATCGACGGTCAACTTGAGATCCTTCGGACCCAGCCAGCGGGTGAGGAGATCTGGCTCGGTCCACGCCCGGTAGACGAGCGCGGGAGGTGCCGTGAAGTGCCGCTCGACGATGATCAGGGGAACTCCAGGATCGGCCTGGACTCTTGTGGTGCGCAATCTCGTACATCCCTTTGCTAATCGTCCGCCGGGCGGGGGAGCGGCTCGCGTCTGTCGGTCAATCGCGGGACGGTCCATGGGTTGGAGCAGCCTTCGCGGCCGGCGGTTCGTCTGATCCCTCCAGGAGCTCTGCAAGGAGGGCGTCGAGGCGGTCGTGGCTCTCTTGCCAATACGCCTGGTAGGCAGCCAGCCACGCCGTCGCTTCGCGTAGTGGGTCGGCTTCGAGATGGCTCAGTCGGGCCGTTGCCCGCCGCCGACGCGATATGAGGCCAGCCCCCTCCAGTACCCGGAGGTGACGCGAGATGGCTGGCTGCGACACGTCGAACGGCGCGGCCAGCTCGTTGACCGTCGCGTCGCCCTCGGTGAGCCGGGCCAGGATCGCGCGGCGCGTGGGGTCTGCGAGGGCGCTGAACACGAGGTCCAGCTGGCTGCTCTCCATAACCACTCCTTTCCAGAACACCACGGTTATATATCAGCGAGGTGGCGGGGTCAATAGGGGGCATAATCCGGGACGACTGATGGTCATCCCCGCAGACCGGCATGACGACGCGGTTCCAGCACGGGGGAGTGGACAAGGGCGACCCGTTCGGGCGAAGATCAACCGCAAACATTCGGGTGCCCGGCCGGGACCCGCCACGCCGCAGGATGGGGACGAGACGGTGAATCGACAGGCGAACTTCGGCAAGCTGTTTCTGCGGCCGTTGCTTATCACAGCGATCGTCGCTGCCGCGGCGATCGGCTACGTCGTGGGCTACGGTGAAGCTTTGCTGGCGGTGGTCGATCACTCGATCGAGAAGAACTCGCTCGCCCGGCCCGAGATCTGGGTGGCCGTCATCCCGGCGGCCATCATCGTGATCCTGGCGACGCTCATCGCCTACAGCCCGGCCGGTCGGTTCGGCTTCCTCGAGAAGCAGACGCTGTTCGGCAAGGAGCCTCTCTTCGCGCCGGCCGCGCCGGGGCCGAGCGTTCTCGCGAAGCGCGGCGTCACGGGTCGCGCCTCCGACGTCGCCGCGGGCTGGTCGCTCTACGCCAACGACGTCCCGCTGGGCCGGGTCGTCGGCATCGTCCCCGGTCGGCGTGGTGAGGGTGCATTCCTGTTCACCAACGGCTTCGCTGGACAGCCGCGGCAGATCTGGGTGCCGATGGACGCCGTCAATGAGGTCTACCCGGAAACCCGGTCGGCGTTCCTCAGAATGCGCGGCCTCGACGCCGCCGCCTATGGTTGGACAACCATGCCCGAGTCGGTCAAGCCGGTTCGCGGCCAGTAGGCACCTTATAGACGAATCAGACGGTAACGGCCGGTGGATGGAATATCCGCCGGCCGTTGCCGTTGTGCCTGCTCTCCCGAGGCGAACTCATCAGGGCCGGCTGGATGGCACAATGCCGGACACGCAGACCGAGCGGCGAACTGTGAACGGAAGAGGACGACCCGCGATGACCAACGCTGAGACCGGACGCACGGCCCCGACGACGGTGTTAACTACGGAGCTTCGTGCCGCCGGTGAGGCGTCGGTCGAGCGGGTGGCGACCCTGGCCGCCGAGGTCGCGCTGGTCGCGGCGCCGTCCAACCACGAAGGGGCTCGTGCTCGCCATATCGCCGGGATCCTCGAGCGGATGGGCTACGAGCCGGAGATCGACGAGATCGACAACGTGATCGTGCGACGTGGCACGGTCGGTGGTTCGGCGATCCTGATGATGGCTCACACCGACACGGTCTTCCCGGCCGACGTCCCGCTCCGGGCCGAGCGCGAGGGCGACTGGCTGTGCGGCCCCGGGATCGGCGACAACAGCACCTCGGTCGCGGCGGTCCTGACGGCCTTGGCGATCCTGGATGAGCACGAGACCACCACACCGGCCGACCTCATCGTCGTATTCAACGTCGGCGAGGAGGGGCTGGGTAACCTGCGCGGTGCCCGGGCGGCGACGGACCGGTTCGCGGGCGAGATCAGTGGCGTCCTCGTCGTCGACGGCAAGATCGGCCATGTGACAAACGGGGGCGTCGGCTCGTCACGCTGGCGGGTGACGGTGACCGGGCCGGGCGGCCACTCCTACATGCACTTCGGACGACCCAGCGCGATCCACGGGCTGGCGACGATCATCGGCAACATCGCCCGGATCGAGGTCCCCAGGGAGCCGAAGACCACGCTGAACGTCGGGATGGTCAGCGGTGGGACATCGGTCAACACCATCGCCGCGTCGGCCGAGGCGATCGTCGATCTCCGGTCCGAGAGCGCCGAAGCGCTGGCCGAGCTGGTCGCCAGCGCCCGCGCGGCGGTCGAGTCGCTGGGCGAGAGCGGCGAAGGGCTAACGGCCACCGTCGAGATCCTTGGGGAGCGCCCGGCGGGCCAGCTGCCGGCCGATACGCCGATCGTCCAGCTGGCGGTCGACAGCGTCGCCGCGCTGGGATTCGATCCCAAGCTGAACACCTCCAGTACCGACGCCAACATCCCGATCTCGCGAGGGATCCCCGCCGTCTGCATCGGCATTTACGAGGGCGAAGAGGCTCATACGACGAACGAGCGTGTATTCGTCCCGTCGCTCCGCCTCGGGATGGTGCACCTGCTGGACCTGATGATCCGCACAGGGACGCTCTGACCCTCACTGGCTGGTATCTGCCGGCTCCTGACGAGGAAAGACAGACGAGAACGGCGCCCGGGGTCAGCGATCCCGGGCGCTGTTCTTGTCGCGGGTGAGTCGGTCCGCTACGGGCGGATGGTCGCCGCCTCTACGGTTTCATGCGCCATATGGAGCGCCCACGCCAGCCGGTTCTGGCCGCGCATCAGTGATGCTCGCAGCGGGCCAACACGGGACGGATCGCCCTTGGCGTCCGGGGCAGCCAGCGCCGGGGCAAGGTCTGGGAGCGGGGCGACTGCCAGCGCCGGATCATGATGGAAGGCTTCGGCGCGGCTGTGGTTGACCGGGATCAGGATCCGGGCGAGCCGGAGCTGGGCGTCGTTGACCCGCTTCGCTTCCGGGCTGCCGACCTCGAGCGTGTCCGGGATCGCGGCGTAGAAGGCAGCGAGTGAGCGGTCCAGCGTTTCGAGCTCATCGAAGGCGATGGCGAAGTCGAAGACGCCGGCGGCAGCGGACTGGTACTGATCCAGCGTCGCGCGGAACTCCCTAGCCACGGCGGTGAAGTCGAACGGGACGACCGGCGCGTTTATCACCCGGAGCACCGACGCGGCATACATCCGGATGTCGCGCAGCAGGATGTCCCGGTCCAGGATGTTGATCAGGTCATCCTCGGTATGCCACTGGATATTGGCGCCGCAGCCTCCGACCGGGTAGAAGCCCTGCTCGGCCCGCTTCTCCTCGGTCATCGTCGACGAGAGCATGTAGAACCCGGTCAATCCGATCGAGTTGAAGGAGTAGTCACCGGCCCGGACCGGGCGCTCGGTCTGCGGGGTGATGCCGGTGACCTGCGAGATCGTCTTGCCGACGAAGCTTTCAGCCTCGGTGAAGCAGGTCAGGTCGTTGTACGTCTCGGCCCAGCGGCACCCGGGCGAGTCGCAGTTCACCTGCGCCAGGCAGTTCTTCGCCAGGTCGATCCCGAAGGCATCGGCGAACCAGGTCGAACCGGCATACCGGCCGTGGGAGTGACCCGACCACCATGCCAGCTTGAGTGACCGCTTGAGTTGCGCCCGGTTGGCCTGGAAGACCCGGGCGATCTCGGCGAGCGTGGCGTCGCCGGTGATGTTGTCGCCGGCGCCGTGGTGCCAGCCGTCGACGTGACCATGGAGCAGGACGTACTTGTCCGGCTCGACGGTGCCCTGGACGTCAGCGACGAGGACCGGGATGGTGCGCCAGCCGGTCGCGAGCGTCGTCGAGAGGGCGACCTTGCCGCCCGCCTTGGCATGCTCGATCAGCTCCAGCCCGGTCGGGTTGTTGACCGCGACGCAGGGGATCGACGGCTGGTCGCCCTGGTTGTCGAGGTCCGGCGTGCCCCAGATCGTGGTGCAGATCCCCTCGTGGATGTACTCGCCGGGGTTGATGAAGACGCCCGCCAGCGCACCGCCAGCGATCAGGCTGGCGACCTTGCCGGGCGCCGCCATGCCCTCGGTCATGACGATCTTGCCGCGGATCGAGGAAGTACCGAGGTCGACGCCGGTGCTGAAGATGTCGCCAACCTTGTACCCGGTCCCGACGTTGCCGGGGATATAAACGAGATCGCCTTCGATCTCGGCGCCATCGGTCGAAACCGACATGGCGACCGTCTTGGCGCGGAACCCCTTGTCCCCGGTGCCGTCGCCAGCCAGCCGGATCGTCGCGGCCAACGGGTGCGAGATGAAGCATTCGGGCTCGTGCAATGTCCAGGACACGCCCCAGGCATCGAGGCGGTCGGTGATCATCCCGAATGCGCGCCGCTCTTCCTCGGTTCCGGACAGCCGCACCGTCTCGACGAGGGACTCGATCAACTCCCAAGGCTTCGCGATGTCGATCACGCCGAGGATGGCGGACTCGGCCGGCGCATCGGCGTAGGACGTGATGGACTTCAAGTCGGTCATCGGTGCTCGCCTCTCGATTGTGCTGGTCCGCGGGACATCCCGCGAACGACGGTCGGTGCAGTGGTCATCCGTCCACCGGTCCGCTCTGGAGCGGTTCCCGGTCGGATCCAGGGGCGGTGTCGCGATGCTGGCTGCGACGCGCAGTGACGCGATGTCGGGGTCCCTGTTAGTTCCTCGGCCGTCCGAAGCCTGTATTTGACGATGACGATCATACCCGGCGGAACGACCGGTGGCGTGGCCGCTGATAGGCCGTCATCATCGATCCAACGAGCCCATACGTCGGTTCCACTCACGCGCGGTATCCGGCTGGACCTGAAGGTGTGCCGACGGCAGGTGGGCAACCGCTCGGCGCCCGTTGGGTGAGCGGAGCGCGTGGGACAATGGGGCTGGTACGGGCCATGAATGACACCCATAGGACGACGATCGACCAGGGGGATGGGGTAGTGCGGACCGTAACGGCAACCCGGTATGTGACACCGCTCCGCGAGGGCGGGTCGCTCCCGGCGATCGCCGAGGCGGACGACGACGGGATGTATGTCGTCAAGTTCCGGGGGGCGGCACAAGGGACGCGTGCCTTGATCGCCGAGTTGATCGCCGGCGGCATTGGGCACGCGCTCGGGCTCCCGGTTCCGGAGCTCGTCCTCGTCCTGATCGACCCGGAGTTCGGCCGGGCCGAGCCGCACCAGGAGATCCAGGGGCTGATCGAACGCAGCGTCGGTCTGAACGTCGGGCTGGACTACCTCCCGGGATCGATCACCTTCGATCCGGTGGCGCGGCCGGCGCCCGATCCCGACCTGGCAGCCCGGATCGTCTGGTTTGACGCGCTGGTCACGAACGTCGACCGGACCGTCCGGAACACCAATCTCCTGCGCTGGCACCGAGCACTCTGGCTGATCGACCATGGCGCCGCGATGTACTTCCATCACACCTGGCACGACCCGGCCACGCTGGCCCGCACCCCCTTCGCCCGCGTGGCTGACCATGTCCTGCTGCCCTACGCCAGTCCCATCCCGGATGCCGCCGCGATCCTCCGGCCGATGCTCGACCGGGACCGCCTCGCAGCCATCCTGGACGCCATTCCGCCGGAGTGGCTGGGCGCCGAGGCGGGGTTCGCCAGCGCCGATGAGCATCGTGCGGCCTATCTCGACTATTTCCTGGCGCGACTGGAAGCATCCGCCGTATTCACCGAGGAGGCCGAACGTGCCCGTATCGCCGTCCAACCCCTCTGACCGGTCCGGCGTCGAGCGACCGGGTCCACGTCAGATCTGGATCCGGTCGCTGGTCATGGGTGCCGTCCTGGCCCTGTTCATCGCAATCGCGTTCGGCCGGTTCGAGTCGGAGCGGATCGTTTCGCTGTTCATCCTCTGGAGCGTTCCGCTGGTCCTCGTCCTCGGTGGCCTGTTTACCTGGGTCAACCGCTCGCCGGGGCGGGGGGGCGGACGGTGACGGGACCGGTAGCGTCGGCGGCTGGGAACGCGGCTGGAGCGACCTGGGTCCGGTACGAGTACGCCGTGATCCGGGTCGTGCCGCGGGTCGAACGGGGTGAGGTGCTGAATGCCGGGGTAGTCCTGTTCTGCCGGGCACGCCGCTTCCTCGGAGCGCGAATCGGGATGGGCGAGGAGCGGGAAGGAGCGGTGCTTGCCATCGCGCCCGACCTCGACCTGGAGCAGCTCCGGGAGCGGCTGAACATCATCCCGGTGATCTGCGCTGGCGGTCCTGGTTCGGGACCCATCGGGCAACTGACGATCGCCGAGCGATTCCACTGGCTCGTCGCGCCGCAGAGCACCGTCGTCCAGCCCGGACCGGTCCACACCGGCATCTGCTCAGATCCCGCGCGCGCGCTCGACGATCTCTACACCGACATGCTAGGCCCGCTGGCGCACTGCGACCCGTCCGGGCGAGGTGGAGTGAACGTCGGCTGAGTCCGTGGCTCCTCCGGTGGGCGGGACTGTTCCTGCCCGCATGGACGGTGGCGGCCATCGCCTCGGGGCGGCAGGCTTGGCGTCACGAATGCGTCCTGTCTTTGAAGACGCTTTGGCCCAGGCCGGGAGGCCGAGGGAGCTCACTGCCGATGGATTCCCATGCGACCTGGGCCGCGCTCCGCAACGCGAGCAGCTCGACCAACCCGAACCGGCCGGTTTCCCGTGAGACGCTGCGGCGGATCTGGGGATTCGCTCAGCCACATCGCTGGAAACTGGCGCTGTTCCTCGGGCTGAGCATCCTGACCGCCGGACTGGCCGTCGCGACGCCGACCCTGGCGGGCCGCGTCATCAACGCGATCAACGATGGGCGGGACGAGGGGGTCGTCGTCCGGCTCGCGCTGCTGATCGCGGCGATCGCGGTGGCGGAAGCCGGTATCGGCGTGCTGGTCCGGTGGCTGTCCGCAAGCATCGGCGAGAGCCTGATCCTCCAGCTGCGGACCGCCGTCTTCGATCATGTCCAGAGCCAGCCGATCGCCTTCTTCTCCCGAACGCGGACCGGGGCGCTGGTCAGCCGACTGAACAACGACGTCATCGGTGCCCAGCGCGCCTTCAGCGGCACGCTGTCCGGCGTCGTGAGCAACGCGGTCATGTTGATCCTGACGCTAATTGTCATGGTCAATATTTCCTGGCAGATCACCGCGACGGCGCTGATCCTCCTGCCGATCTTCGTCATCCCGGCCCGGCGCCAAGGCGCGCGGCTCGCCCGCCTGCAGCGCGAGTCGGCTGACTACAACGCGACGATGAGCTCGACGATGACCGAGCGCTTCTCGGCGCCAGGTGCGACGCTCGTCAAGCTGTTCGGTCGACCGGACGAGGAGTCCGCCGAGTTCGCCAGTCGTGCCCGCCGGGTCCGCGATGTCGGCGTTCGCACGGCCATGCTCCAGTACGTCTTCGTCACCGCGCTGACGCTGGTCTCGGCGCTGGCGCTGGCGGCGGTCTACGGGCTGGGCGGGTTCTACGCCCTGCGTGGGCAACTGGACGCCGGATCAGTCGTCGCCATGGCGCTGCTCCTGACCCGCCTCTACGCGCCGCTGATCGCGCTGGCGAGCGCTCGCGTTGAGGTCGTATCGGCCCTGGTCTCGTTTGAGCGCGTCTTTGAGGTACTCGATCTCAAGCCGCTGATCGCCGACAAGCCGGATGCCCGCAGCGTGCCGGACGGTCCGGTCTCGGTCGAGTACGACCATGTCTCGTTTAGCTACCCGGCCGCCGACCTGTACTCGCTGGCGTCGCTGGAAGAGGTCGCCATCCTCGACACGCGCGGCGGTGAGCAGGTGCTGCAGGACATCTCGTTCCGGATCGAGCCGGGGCAGATGGTCGCGCTGGTCGGGTCCTCCGGCGCCGGGAAGTCGACGATCGCCCAGCTGCTGCCGCGGCTCTACGACGTGGATACCGGTGCCATCCGGCTGTCCGGCGTCGATGTCCGCGACCTCTCGGCCGAGTCGATCCGGCAAACCGTCGGGATGGTGACGCAAGACGGGCACCTGTTCCACGATACCCTCCGGGCCAATCTCAAGCTGGCCCGGCCGGATGCGACCGACGACGAGGTGCTGGAGGCACTGCGGAGGGCGCGGCTCTCCGGCGTCATCGCCGCCCTGCCGGATGGACTGGACACCGTTGTTGGTGAGCGCGGCTACCGCTTCTCGGGCGGCGAGCGCCAGCGCCTGACCATTGCCCGGCTGTTGCTGGCGCGCCCGTGGGTGGTGATCCTCGATGAGGCGACGGCGTCGCTGGATTCCACGTCGGAGGCGGCCGTCCAGGCGGCGCTTGGCGAGGCACTCAAGGGCCGGACGGCGCTGGTGATCGCCCATCGCCTCTCGACCGTCCGCGCCGCCGATCAGATCCTCGTCATCGAGGCGGGCCGGATCGTCGAACGCGGCACGCACGACGAGTTGCTGGCGCTTGGTGGCCGGTACCGTGAGCTGTACCGCACCCAGTTCGCCGAGGACGCCGCGCCAGTCGCCGCCGACTAGAGACGCGCTCCAAGTACAACTTCGACCGGACGACCGTCGCCGTCCTTCAATCAAGGGAGCCGGCGCCGGGCAGCTTCCCGGATGCGTTGCAGCCCGGTCGCGGGAGACCGGCTCAGGCGTGACTGAGCCTCCATGTGTGACGAGCGAAGCTTCCTCGCCTCCGGCCCATCACCCTCCATCAGTGCACGGTGCCAGAGGGAGGCAGGCCAGCTGATCCGGCTGGCCGGATCCGTCCCGGACCCGGATACCTCCAGCGCCTGCTCGTCGATTGCGGGCAGGATCACCTCGTCCTCGAACGCCCAGCGCAACCAGTAGGTGCCCTCGGCATCCCACGCCCAGAGGGCCGAGCGACCAGCGTCATCCAGAATGGGCACCTCCGTGCTGAGCAGCATCGCGCCCAGGGAGACGTGGACACCGTCCCAGTCTCGGGCTACGGCGGGCCAGTCCGGGACGAGAGTGGCCCGGTCCGAGGTATAGCTGAGCCCATCCGGTCCCTGTTCCACATGGTGGCCTTCGTGAGAGACGTACGGGTACGCGCGGGCGAGGGCTGCCCATGCCTTCGGCCCGGTGATCTCGTAAACGCGCGCGTCCGGCCGGACCGATAGTCTGCGCCGCCGGATGGGTGCGTTGTCGTACATGTGCAGATCGTTGACCCCGAGTGCCGTCGTAATCACCAGCGAGCTGAGGTCGTCGTCGAACGGTGTCGACGTGAGGACCGTCGGGTGGGGCTTGTGGGCGTAGCCTTCCCAGGGTGACATGGGCCCATTCTTCGCGCGATTGAGGCCGGGTCCGAACGGTTTCACATGGTCCGTGTAGGACGACCACAGCTGTGGCCGCGCCCGGTGGAGTGGCGCGAACCAGCCATCCAGTTCGGGCGCGGCTGCCAGCCGTTCGGCCAGGGGACGGCGGGCGGGTGACTCGAGGGCGAGGCGTTCGAGGACGGCGGGGGTCGTGCCGCGCCACGGGTTGATCTCATCCATCACGGCGGTCGCGACCCGGGCAGCGAGTTCAGGATCAGCGAGTTCGGATGGCGTGAAGTCACTGGCTTCGACGATGGCGAGGAGCACTTGCCCGGCTGGCGCAGACAGGAATAGGTCGGCCGAGCGCTCGACCGGCTGATCAGCGGGGATAGGGGCGGTAGATCCTGTCATCGGTTCCTCCCATCGGGGCCGGGCTGGACGGCCGGTGCTTGCGCATCCAGATCCCATCCCGACCGGGACCGTAGTAGGCGGGTGCGAGACCGACATCGACGTAGCCAGCCCGGCGATAGAGATCGTGGGCGCCGTCGTTCTCCCGCTGGACCATCAGGATCATGTCGCCGCCGGGCAACGCCTCCTCGAGTTCGAACAGCAGCGCCGCGGCCAGCCCCTGCCGGCGAGCGTCCGGGTCCACAGCGATATTGATGACCCGGGCGTCCAGGCCGGACCGGTCGCCGATAGCGCAGCCCAGCACATCGCGACCCCGGACCGCGACCAGGAACCCGATCGCCGGTAGCAGGGCCAGACCGAACAGCGTCGGACCGGAATAAGCCAGTCGCTTGGGGAAGGCGCGGCGCTGGAGTCGGGTCAGGCGGGGGACGTCACGCAGCCGGACGCGCCGGACCTCGATTCCCGCTCGCTGGACGCGGTCCAGCGCCGTCACTCGGTCCAGCGATGGGTTCGCGGTGACTCCGACCGGGATGCCGGGTGCCGTCCGGGCGAAGGTCGTCGGCGGGAGATCGGTGGAAGGAGGCTGCCGGTCTGGTGTGGTGAAGGGTGAACCGTCGATTGACACGTTCGTCCCCCGGGCGGTCGATGGGTCGACGCGGGCGCCGATCCGATGATCTGGCCTCGCACGATACCACGCCGCTCGGGGGGAACCGGGCGTCCGAGGAGATAGCAGGGCGTAGGCTTCGTGACCCGTCAGGTTCGCCCGTGTCAGGTCCGGTTCCGTACAGCTTGCATCGTTCGAGCGACGGATTCTGGCAGCGTTGACCGTCGGTCACCCCTGTACGGACGCGGATTTCTGCTTGACACAGCTTTGGATGGCTCCCTACACTGGCGACCAGGAATAGAACAGATGTTCTATTTCACCGGTTATACAGGCGTCAGGAACGGTGAGGTTCGTGGCGGCGAGGACGAAGGGTGCAATGGATCTGGCCGATCGGGAAGCAGGGGGCGTACAGCCAATGTCGATCGGGCAGCGAGCGGCAACGAGTGACGGACGGGATGGCCAGGTATCGCCGGCCCGGCAAACGCACGGGCGGCGCCGATCCGGCACCAGGTCAGGAGGGAACGAGGCAGTCGAGTCCCGGCCGCTCCTGGATCCGGCTCGCGATATCGACGAGGCCGACGAGTCCGGCCTGGTCGCGCTGGTCGGGGCAGCGCGGGCCGGAGATCGTTCGGCCCGGAACGAGATCTTCCGCCTGTTCGGGCCGCGCATCGACCGGTGGGTTCGGCGGGAGTGGGCGTTCATCCGGCGACAGTCCACAGGGCTCGAACCGGGCGATCTCCAGTCGGAAGCCTTTCTCATTCTGACCGAACTCATCATCAGCTGGCCTGGCAGGGACCGGTTCGGTGTCTACGTCGTTCACGTCTTCCCGCTGCGCCTTCGCACCGCTGCCCGGCGCCTGGCCGGGCAGCCAGTCCGCCGACGGAGTGGTCTGGCGGAAGGTGACGCCGGACTGGATGTCATGTCCATCGCTGGCGACAGCCCTTCGGTCGATGGACTCGCCGCTGACGAGAGCTGGGAGGCGGAGCAGACGATGGTCCTCCTGGAGTCGATCGCCGGGCGATTGCCGGACCAGCGCGGGCAGCAGATCCTGCTCTGGCGGGTCCGGGACGGGCGATCGCTCACCCAGATCGCCCGGAATCTCGGGTTAAGCCGCCGACAGGTCTACCGGATCTGGAACGACATCACCACCTGGGCGCGAGAGAACTGGGCAGCCTGACGCGGCGATCGCGCACCCGGTTCGCCTCGTCATGAGCAGGTCTATCCATTAGGATTCCAAACGATGTAGCGCACATGCTGGCTCGGCCGGACGCCGCCCCGCCCGGCATCATCTTCGGCGTCGTTCGTCTGTACCGCACCGGACACCCTCGATGAGTGATTTCCTCCTGAAGCTTGGCGAGATCGTGCTGCTCAACATCCTGCTTTCGGGCGACAACGCGATCGTCATCGGGATGGCCTCGAGGGGGCTCAATGAGCGCCATCGCCGGCGGGCGATCCTCGCCGGCGGGCTGGGCGCGGTCGCCATGCGGATCGCTTTCACGTTCGTCATCGCGACGCTGCTGGATATCCCGTACATCCATCTCATCGGCGGGGTGCTCCTGCTGTACATCGCCTGGACACTCCTGCGACCAGAGGCGGAGGCCGACGAGCGGGCCGCGGCGACGGGGCTCTGGTCGGCCATCGGGACGATCATCGCGGCGGACGCGGTCATGAGCCTGGACAACGTCGTCGCAATCACGGCCGCGGCCGACGGTGACCTCTCGCTGCTGATCGTCGGGATCGCGCTCTCGATCCCGATCGTCCTGTTCGGGAGCGACCTGCTTTCACGTCTGCTCAGTCGGTTCCCGGTGCTCATCTACGTCGGTGTCCTCGTTCTGGTCTTTACGGCCATCGAGATCGCCGCCGAGGAGGAGGTCATCCACGACTGGCACGCGATACAACGCTGGGAGGAAGTCACCATCACGGCCATCGCGGCGATCGTTGTATTCGGAGCGGGATGGGCGTCCCGCCGCGGGTCCGCATCTCCAGACGGTCACGGGATTCCTCCCACCGGCGCATGACGAGGCGGGCCATGACGTCGATCTGTGGCCACACCATTCCTGATGTGGAGCTTGTCCTTCCGAAGCGCAGGGGCCCTAGCCTGGACGATGGAACCAGGTGACGCAGGGATGATCGCGACCAGAACAAAACAGGGGAGCATCCTCGGAATACAGCGGCTCGTATGAGTCGCTCCAGGACGCCGAACGGCTTGCGGACAATGTCAATCGGGAACCGGGGGCGCTGGAAGAAAACCGCTGCAAGGGAGCTGGCGTAAATAGAGTCAAGAGCGTCGGTTCCCCCCACTTGGCGACGTTCCCTCAGATGATCCTTCGGGTGCCCCCGCACCCACACATCCCTTCCCCGCGCAGGCCCGGCATTCCCAGCCGGGCCTGTGGCGTTAACGCGTTGTTCGTGGTGACCACATCGCAGAAGCCTGACACTGCCTCCCGATACATTGACTCCGAAAGACCATCGGGACGTGGTGGGGGACATGGCGTGAGGATTGGGGAGCAGGCGCAAGCGTCAGTGGCCGATGTGTTCCGGGTGTTCCTCCGGCTGGGCCTGACCTCCTTCGGCGGGCCGATCGCCCATCTCGGCTTCTTCCGCCACGAGTTCGTCGAGCGACGGGAATGGGTGTCCCCGGACGACTACGCCGCCATCGTCTCGATCTGCCAGACGCTGCCCGGACCCACCTCTTCCCAGGTCGGACTGATGATCGGCCGGCGCATGGCTGGCTTGCCCGGCGCGCTGGCGGCGTGGTCGGGATTCACCATGCCCTCGGTCGTGGCGCTCACGATCGCCGCGCTCGGGCTGGCCCGCTTTGACGCGGCGGTCATCGACCGGGCGCTCGATGGGCTCATGGTCGTCGCCGTCGCGGTCGTGGCGCTGGCGGTTCGCGATATGGGCCGGACCGCGTGGACCGACCGGAACCGCGCCACACTCGGGATCCTCGCCGCGACGATCCTGCTGATCTGGTCGTCCCCGGTCGTCCAGGTGGTCGTCATCACACTCGGATTGGTGGTGGGGCTGGCGGCCTGGCGGTGGGGGCGACCGGAGGGAACCGGGACACCGGCTCCTGCGAACCGGATTCGGGGCCGGGTGCCCCGATCAGCGATCGCCTGCCTTACGGCGTTCGGCGCGCTGCTCGTCCTCCTGCCGCCGCTGGCCGCGGCGACTGGCTGGCGACCGCTGGAGCTGGTCGCCGGGTTCTATCGATCCGGGTCATTGGTCTTCGGTGGCGGGCACGTCGTCCTGCCGCTGCTCGAACAGCTGGTCGTCCCGTCCGGCTGGGTGTCGCCGGACGATGTGGCGGTCGGCTATGGCCTGGCGCAGGCGGTGCCCGGCCCACTGTTCACCTACGCCTCGTACCTCGGCGCGGCGACTGGCGGACCCGGTCTCGCGGGGATCGGCCTGGCCCTGCTGGCGACGGGCGCGATCTTTCTGCCGTCGTTCCTGCTGGTCTTCGGCGTCGCCCCGTTCCAGGATCGGCTTCGATCCAGGGCGGCGCTGGCAGGGCTGGCGGGCGTGAACGCGGTGGTCGTCGGCGTCCTGCTCGCGGCGCTCTATGACCCGATCTGGCGATCCGCGATTCATGAACCCGGGGACGTGGCGCTGCTTCTCGTTGCCGTCGCCGCCCTGCACTGGTGGCGATTACCGGCGTGGGTCGTCGTCCTGGGGGGCGCCGCGGCGGGTGCGATCTTCGGTTGAACGATGATGGGACCGCTGAACCATCAGCGGTCCCATCATCGGTGTGCAAGGGGGCGGTTGCTCAGTCCAGCCGGAAGTAGCGGAACCCTTCGGCCAGATCACCGTTGCCGGGGTGCTCGCGGGCGGTTCGCTCGGCCCATTCCTTGACCATCGGCTCCGGGTCCCAGTCCCCGACCTGGCTGACGTGCGCCTTGAGCGCGGCGACCTTGGTCTGCCAGTGGCCGGAGATGTCCACCCAGATGTTGGCCGAGTCAGTGCCATCGACGTAGACCTCGCGGACCTTGTGCGGCTCCAGCCCCTCGGCCAGGAGTTCCGGGAAGGTCATCCGGTCACGGGCGGACGGGTAGATCGCGTCCAGCGTCGCCTGCCCGGCGGCGCGGTGGTCCGGGTGGTTGAGATAGCTGGTCCCGACGAACTGGACAGTCGGGTCCTGACAGATCACGATGTCGGGCTTAACCTGCCGGATCACCCGCGTCAGCTCCCGGCGCAGCTCGAGATCGGGAACGAGGGTCGCGTCGCTCCGGCGGAGGAAGACGACGTCCTTCACGCCGAGGATCTCGCAGGCCGCGCGCTGCTCGGCTTCCCGGGTGGTGACGAGCTGCTCCGGCGTCACGTCGGGATCGCTGCTGCCCTTGTCGCCGGAGGTCAGCAGGACGTAGGTGACATGCCGCCCCTCGGCGGCCCAGCGGGCAACAGTACCAGCACATCCGAATTCGGCGTCGTCGGGATGGGCAACGATAACGGCGACGCGGATCGGTGTCGCGGAGTTGGAGTTGGACGAGTCAGTCATGGGGAGGAATCTGCTCCTGGTTGCAACGGATATCGAACAGGTGCCGAGTATGCGGCCACATCGCGGACGATTGGCGACCGGTTGACCTGCTCGAACGGACAGGACCGGGCCGCCCCACGGATCTCAGCCCGCGATCCGCTCGATCGTCGTCGCGCGGTTGCCGTCGGTGGTGACGAGGACTGCCGCAAACGTCATCGGGCCGGTCGCGAGCGGGGCGGGGGTCCCGGCGACCCAGTCGCCGCGGATCATCGCCGCGGCCTGTTCGGCGTTGCCACCACCGGCACCACCGGTCGGCCCGGTGAAGCCGACCTCGGTGACGATCGCTGTGCCGCCCGGCAGGATATCCAGCGCCAGCGACGGCTCGTGCGTATGGGTTCCAAGGACCGCGGCGGCGGACCCGTTGACTGCGAACGCGAAAGCCCGCTTGAACACGGGCATCGCACCATGCAGGTCGACGATTACGGTCCCGGTCCGCTCTGCCTCTTCCCAGCCGGCCCAGAGTGGCGTGGCCTCGGTGAACGCGTCCGCCATGATGAGGTTTACGACGGTGACCGGCTCGCCAGCGACGTCAAAGGTCACCGTGCCATGGCCAGGGAGATCCGCCGGGACGTTGATCGGACGCAGGACCCGCGGGTGGGCAAGCACCTCGGCGGCGTCCGCCCGGTCCCACGTGTGATTGCCGCCGGTGATGACGTCGACGCCACCGTCGAGCAACGCCGCGACGATCTCCGGCGACGTCCCGAAGCGGTCGGTGGTGAGGTCGTGAGCCGCGTTCTCCGCGTTGACGATGACCACGTCGACCGGGCGCAACGCCCGGATCCGCTCAATCGAACGGAGCGCGAACGGGACCGACGCGGTGCCGACGAGATCACCGATGAAGAGGACGTGCATGGCGAAGGCTTGCTCCTGAATGGTGCGACGACCGGGCCCGCGTGCCGCCGGCATGGTACCCGGCAGGCGGGCAGAGGGGAGGGATCAGACCGGATATCGATCGCGGAGCTTTAGCCGGTCCAGCGCCGCCCATGTCGCCGGGGCGGCGCGGCCGTCCGGGCCAAGTGCGTCGACGAGGGCCGTGAGGTCTTCCACTACATCCACGTCAAACGATGGCTCCAGCTCCGCCAGCGACAGTCCCAGCTCACCAGCCCGGGCGACCAGCGCGTCGGCTGCCCGGGCGGTGCTCATCGGCGCACCGGTGATGACGTCGTGGAATCCGCGACAGCCGATCAGGTAGTAGCCACCGTCGTGGACCCGGGCCAGCGCGACGTCGACCGCATGGAGCCGTGAGAAGGCCGGGATTACCTGGTCGATAGTCAGTTGCGGCGAGTCCGACGCGATCAGGACGGTCCGGGCGTAGCCGGCCTCGGCGCCCCAACGCAGCAGGTTGACCTGCCGCACGCCCCAGTCCGGGCCAACCTGCGGGATGAAGTGGGCCGGCGGTGGAGCACCCGGAGCGAGCTCCGCGATGAGCGCGCCGAAGTCGGCATCGGCCGGGGTGAACCCCCAGGCGAGGTCGTAGCCGAGGTCCAGGGCGGCGCGGCCGAACCGGTCGGCCACATCGGCGACGAACGCGCGGTAGAGCGACGCTGCGACCGCATCGGAAAGCGTGGCGCCGAGCCGGGTCTTGGCAAGCCCGGGTAGCGGCATCTTGCCGCCGATGATGAGCAGATCGTCGTGGCGGCGGATGGCTGGCGCGGTGTCAGTCAACGGTTCCTGCTCCTGCACACATGGTCGCCGATGCGGCGGTCCGTGGCTCGATGGTGCTGTTCATCAGCCGGGTCTGGAGGGGCACGCCGGTCGCCGGATTAAGCAGCGAGACGTCCACCCAGTAGTCGTTGGTCGTCCGTCCCTCGGGGATATCGAACATCACCTCGACCGACGAGACGGCGCCGGGGGCGACGGCTGGCTGGAGGGTCGATCCCAGCTCGATGACGGACAGTCCGGCTGCAGCATCCTTCGGAATGAGCCGGACCTGGACCGGCAGGGGGATGACGGTCCGACTCTGGAAGTGCAGCGAGAGGTCGCGGCGGACCATGCCGTCGGCGGGCGTGCCGGCCCAGCGATCATGGTAGGTGAGCAACGTCGCGAGTTGGCTGTAGTCCCAGCGGCAGGTCAGGCTGTTGATCATCACTGGTGGAGGCGGGATCGTGCGCATATCGTAAACGGAGGCAAACGGTACCCCGTGGATCCGGACCTCATGCAGTGGATCGAAGCGCGACGCCTGGTTGTGGATCACGGGCTGGAGGTTGCGGCGCCACTGGGGCAGGTAGGAGACGTAGTAATCGGTGGTCGCCCACGCGTGCAGCCCCGCAGCGTCGTTGTCGACGCGTGATCCGGTGACGGAGACCGACTCCGGCATCAGGTAGAGCATCGTCGTCGGGTCGTTCTGGGACCGGACGACCGCCGTCTCGCCCCCGGGCTGCGCGAGGATGAACTCGCCCGCCTGGTCCAGCCCTTCGCCCCAGCCGAGCTGCAGCGTCTCCTGCGCTTCGTCGATCCCGCCGAGCAGGGGGTTGAAGTAGTCCAGGCCGTACTGGCGGTCGGACCAGGCCGCCGCACCCTGCGGCAGGATGAGGGCGACCACGAGAGCGACAGCGAGTCCCTGCCGCCAGCGAGCGCGACGGGACCAGACAAGCCCGGCGAGGGCGACGATGCCGATGGCCGCGAGGATATTCATCAGCGGGAAGAGCGGCAGGATATAGCGGTCGATCTTCTTGGCGCCGGCGTCCATGATCGCGAAGTACGCGGCGCCGAACAGCACGATGGTCGCGATCGTCTCCCATTGCCCGGACACGACCGCGCGGGTCCGGCGGAGGGGCAGCGCCAGGACGAACAGGACGAGTCCGGCCATGATCACCGGCGTCATCCGCCAAGCCAAGGCGTCGACGTAGAAGCGGGATCCGGGATCGCCCTCGACGATCCGGCCGTCATAGAAGATCGGCAGTTCGTGCCCGGCGGTCGCGGCGTTACTGGCGAACCCCCACATCCGCTCGATGACGAAGGCCGGCTCGGTGAGCAGGGCGGGCCAGAGCACGACGGTCGCGAGGCCAGTCGCCAGCCCGAAGCTCAGCGTCATCACCACAGCCCGGTACACGGCGGCCTGCCGTACGGCCAGCGGCCGGCCCCGCACGACGGTGGCGATGGCGGGAACCACGATCAGCAGCACGCCGATCGGGACGAGTACGCCGACCGTGAACCGGGCCATGATCGCGATCGCCGTCAATACGCCCGCGACGACCCAGCGGCCGGGACTGGAGCCCCCGGCCGCCCAGCCGATCCCGAGGACGGCCGCCATCGACGCGATCGCCGTCATGCCGTCGATGTGGAGAAACCGGTCGTGACCGATCTGGAACGGCTCGAAGACGAGCAGGACCAGCGCGACCAGTGCCACCCATGGCCCGAACAGCCGTCGCAGCAGCACGGCCGAGACGGCCAGCAGCGCGGCCTGGACGACCAGCTTGGCGATGCGGGCGTCAATCAGCATCTCCATCGGGTCGATCCCGAGGCGGCGAAGATCGAGGTGAACGCTGTGATAGTAGAAGCTGGTGTTGTCGATGACGGGAAACTCACGCCCGCTGAAGAGATAGGCGATGACCCCGGCCCAGAGGGTCGGCTGGCCGGGGTGGGGAAGCTGGAACGTGGCGCCGAGGTCGAAGTCGGCAAGCCCGGCGTACATTCGGCCGGACGACCCCAGCCAGAAGGGCTCGTCGGTGTTGAGCATCCGGTCGATGCCCCAGATCCGGGTACCGAGGTAGGCCCCCAGCACCACGAGAACTGCAAGGACGAACCAGTTGGCGCGAAGACGATCGACGGCAGACGTCATCGGGGAAAGGGTTCCGTCGCGGCGTCGGGGCGGTCCCGGGCGGCCCGGAACACGCAGCCGATGATCCGCTCCCCGGCCTTGAGGGAGGCGCGCAGACTGCCGCTGACCTTGCTCTCGCCGGCGGCCCGGACCCGGAAGTTCACCGGCACCTCGGTGATCCGCAGGCCACGGCGAGCCGCCCGGGCGGTCATCTCGGTCGACCAGCCGTACGTCATCTCGGACATGCCGAGCGCCAGTAGGGTGTCGCGACGGATGACACGGAACGGGCCGATGTCCGTGACGCGGGCACCGAACCGAAATCGGAGCAGGCGGGAGGCCAGCCAGTTGCCGAAGCGCTGCTGCGGCTCGAGGGCGCCGGGCTGGGCCCGGGCCACGCGGGATCCGGTCACGAGATCGGCGGTCCTGGCCAGCACCGGTGCCAGCATCGCGGGCAGGTCTGCAGGATCATCGGAGCCGTCGCCGTCCATCTGGATGATCAGGTCGACGTCGCCCGCTCCGAGCACCCCGGAAGCGCAGGCCCGCCCGTAACCTCGGCGGGGTTCGGAGACGACCTCGGCACCCGCCGCCCGGGCGACCTCGGCTGTCCGGTCCGTCGAGCCGTTGTCGACGACCACGACGCGGACGACGTCGACCGCGACGCCTTGGCCCGGGAGCCGCTGGGCATGCTCGAGGATCTCGCGGACGGAGTCGCCGATCGCCTCTTCTTCATTGAGGGCCGGGATGACGATCGCGGCGGTCAGGTGGGCACCGCGAGCGGTGGCGTCGCTCACGCGTCCCGCTCCGCCGCGCCAGCCGACCGCTTGACGACCTGCCGGGCCCGGAGCGCCCGCTCGGCTTCGGCGAAGTAGTCCTCGATCCGTCCCTGGGTCCGGATCCACTCCAGGTACCGGTCGATCCCGTCACTGAGCGTGACCTGTGGCTGGAACCCCAGCTCGCCAAGGCGCGAGATGTCGGAGATCAGGGCCCGCATCTCGCCGGGGCGGTACTCGCCGGGGATCAGCGGCGCGATGTCCTTGCCCAGCCGGTCGGCCAGCAGCGATGCCAGCGCGCCGATCTCCGCCGCGTTGCCGGTGCCGACGTTGAAGACACGGCCATTGGCCCGGTCGTCGGTGGCGACGAGGATGTTGGCGCGGGCGATGTCTTCGACGAAGATCAGGTCGCGGGACTGGCGGCCGTCCTCGTAGACCAGTGGCGGACGGTCGTTCATCAACCTGGTGCAGAAGATCGCGATCACGCCGGTGTAGGGATTGAAGATCGACTGCCGGGGACCGTAGGTGCAGGAATAGCGCAGCGCCACGACGGGCAGCCCGGTGGCGCGACCGAACGAGATCGTCAGGCGCTCCTGGTCGGCCTTGGAGATGGCGTAGGTGTTCTCGCCCCCCATCGGTGCGCCCTCATCCGTGGGAACCGGCTGGGCGATCCGGTCGCAGAGGGGACAATGGACGTCGTAGTCGCCGGCCGCGAGCCGGGAAACCTCGCGGGTAGTCCCGTAGAAGTGGCCATGCTCGGGGCAGGAGTAGGCGCCCTCGTTGTAGACGGCCTGCGACGACGCAACCACGACCTTCTTCACGGGCAGGTCGCGCTCGCGGATCGTTTCCAGCATCAGCGCGGTGCCGAGCGAGTTGACCTCGATGAACTTGGCGATCTCGGGCATGTAGCCGCCGTAGGCGGCCTGGTGGAAGACGAGGTCGACGCCGTCCAGCGCCTGCTCCCATGCCGCCCGGTCCCGGACGTCCCCCGCGATGAACTCGGCGTCAGCCGGCACCCATGCGGGCTTGCCCTGGCGGTGGGTATAGGGCTCCAGGCGGTCCATGATCCGGACCTCCCACCCCCGCGCGCGGGCCAGGTCAACGATGTGTGAGCCGATCAGTCCGGCGCCGCCGGTGACAAGAGCCTTCATCCGTTCTCCAGGGGTGCCGGCGCGTCAAAGCGCCGGGGACGTTGCAGCGCGGCCGGGACCGTCCTCCGGAGCCGAGAGGGATTATGCCCCGTCTCGGCTCCGGGGTGCGGCCGGGCAATCAGTCGGATCACCGGATGTGATACGCTATTCTTTCGTAAGTTCGTCCGTTTGAGGCGATCAGCCTGGTACTCAAGGAGCAACCCCATGGTCTCGATGTCGGAAGGTGCGCGAGCGCTCATCGACGCCGCCAACGTCGGCATCCTGACGACGCTCGGGCCGGACGGGGCGCCACAGACGACGGCCCTCTGGTATCTGTTCGAGGACGGGCAGGTGAAGATCTCGCTCAACACCTCACGGCAGAAGGCGCGCAACCTGTCGCGTGATCCGCGTGTCTCGTTCTTCCTGATGGATCCGGCCAACCCGTATCGAACGGTCGAGTTCCGGGGGACGGCGACGGTCGAGCCGGACGACGACTATCGCTTCGCCGAGCGCATCGGCGCCCGGTACGGGGGCGCGAACCTGCGTGACAACGACCGACCCGGCGAGACCCGCGTCGTCGTCACGATCGCGCCCGTCAAGGTCCTGACCTTCGGCATATGATCGGTCCGTCAGATAACGCGCCGATCACCCGACCCTAGATGACTCCGTCCGGCTGGTAGGGAAGGGGCGAATCCGGGAACGGCAGCGGTTCCCGGCCGACCGAGGCCCGGCGGCGGTTCTCGAGACCAATCGCGATCCGGCTGAGCTTGGCCATGCATTCCTCGAGGACCGGGAGGTCCTCGTCGGTGAGGAACGCCATGCTCTCGATCATGGAGTCGAGGTAGTACCGCTCGACGGCGACGCTGACGTCGTAGCCCTCCGGAGTAATCCGGATGAACTGGCTGCGTGCGTCCCGGGGATCGACGGTCCGCGTGATGTGCCCGGACGACTCGAGACGGCTCAGCACCCGGGTAATAACGCTCGGCTGGACCCCGAAGAGCGTTGCCAGCGCGGAAGGCGTGACGTCATCCGTCGCGAGCAGGCCGTGCCGCAGCGTGTAGAGGATCTGGATCTGGCGATGCCCCAGATTGCTGGAGCCGAACCGCTGATCGCGGACGCTGTCGGTCCAGGAACCGAAGAATGGCAGAACCTGCATCATCCGGCCGGCCAGCTGGCGGCGCTGCTGGTCCGCCGGTTCGTCGGTTTCTTGGCTGCTCATGTGGATTGGTCTCACGGGTTCTCCGGGTGTCAGGCACCGGAGTATATCAAGCGGTCGAAGCGATTCGGCTCCCGTCTTGCTGCCAAGTTGGCGAACCGCAGAGGGGTACCTTATACGCCAACCTGCGCGTCATACGTCACCTTGATCCACCAGCCGATCGGGCCGGTGATGTCCGGCAGGACGGCCTCGACATCGACACCCGTCAGGTCGAGCACTCCCCGGTCCGGAGCGGCCCAGCGCAGCGAGCCGGTCCGGACCTCGAGATGGAAGTCGCCGGGGAACGGGTCTTCGAGCCCCGGTGGAAGATGAGCTGGAAAGCCGGGGGAGGCGCCAGCCGGAACGTGACCCGGTCGTCCGGCGCACCATAAATGGGCGCCTTCCACTTGATGCGCTCGACCAGGTCCGGATGCGCCGAAGCGACCGCTTCGCGGAGGAGCACGATCGCCGGTCGACGAGGGTGATCGAGAGTTGGCAGGAACTGATCAACGGCGGTGCCAGGCTTATCCGGCATGGGCTCGGTTTCCATCAGCGCGGCGCTGATCGCTGGAGGGAGGCCAGGTAGCTGACCACGGTTGCCGGGCCGGATCGTGGAGCAACCGCCTCGACGTCCGGGTTGTAATTGGTATTGGTGTTGACGTCATAGACGAGCGCGCGGCCGTCCGCCGCTTCGATGAACTCGAACCCGGCGACCTCCAACCGGTGCGAACGAGCGAAGGCCGTGACCTGCGCGATCAGCGGATGATCGTCGAACCCCTCGCGTAGCGCGAACAGACTCGCCGATTCGACGGGACGGCCATCGGCATCCAGCTCACAGGCTTCCGCCGGGCAGAGCTGAAAGCCGCCACGGGCGGTGTCGGCTGTAATCGCATAGAGGTAGTCGTACGCCACCGTCTCAATCCGGGTGATGAAGGGAGCCCGTGGTTCGATGTACTCCTGGAGCAGGGTTATCCCATCGACCGGCTGCTCGCACTCGCCCGAGGCGACGTACTCCCTGAAGCTGGCATGGTCGTCGAAGCGACGGACGCCGAGCCCCTTGCCACCCTGGTTGTGCTTGGTGATGAACGGTGCCGGCAGTCGCCCCGCCGCTTCGACCAGGCCGTCACGGCCAGCAACGACGATGGTCCGGGGTACGTCGATGCCGAATGCTTTGAGCCGGGTGAGCTGACGGACCTTGCTGACTTCCATCTCAACGACGTCGCGCCCGTTGACGACGCGGCGGCCATGCGCCTCCAGCCAGTCGAGCGTGGCGCGCGCGTAATCCTTGGACCACGGGTGGTCACGGGTGTGGGATGACGCGCTCAGCCGGTTGTAGAACACGCCCTCTGGTGGCTCGGCGTCGAGGTCGATGGTGGCCTCGGTGATGAGCCATTCCCGGTAGGACAGTCCCGCGTCGTCGAAAGCGCGGGCGAACGGGGGAAACCAGTCAGGGTTCTCGTGCAGGACGTGAATCATCAATCAGACCTGTCTCTCGATCCCGCACGCGACCGGTTGCCGGGATCTCACTGGCGACATCAGGAGGGACGCGCACCTGGCTAAACCAGAGTCCGGGTTATGGACGCGAGTGACCGGACGTCGGCGGTTGAGCGTTGACCGATAAGAACACCTGTTCTATTCTGGGGTCGGTATCGTCGACCCGCAGGGAGAGCAGTCATGTACCCGGTTCAATCCATCCCGGTCGTCGTTCCGACGGAAGAGGAGCGTTCAGCCCTGCGACTCGTCGCGCGAATGCTCAACCGCTCCGGCCGGACACTCGCCACCCAGCTCCTGACCAACGAGCAATCGTACCAACACGCGCTGATGCTGGCCGAATTGCGCGACCAGTTGCTCTCGGCCGGGATGCTCTGCGAAGGCCTGTCCGAGATCGTCGAATAGCAGGGCCTCACTGCGCCGCGTCAGATTGCGGGGGCGCGGATAGTGAAGACGGGTTCCGGGATCCTGATCACGTGCCCGCGATCGACGCGATCTTGGAGCGCACGAAGTTCCGGGCGGTAACGGTCGACCGTGAAGCCGTCCAGGTACCACGGGACCGACGCTACGTACCAGCCGAATGCCGCCGCGTCCCGGAATGATGTGGCCCGGACGGCTTCGGTCGCCTCTTCCACCGTAAAGCCGGCTGCCTCCAGTTGGGCCCGCGCCAGCGACAGCGTCCAGGCGGCGCGGGGCGGTGGGTCGGGCGGCAGGCCGAGCTCCCGTCGGATGGCCACGGCGATGCCGTCACCAATCTGCCGGGTGATGAAGATGCCGCCCGGTGCGAGCGATCGATGGACCTCGGCCGCGACGAACGACTCGTGCCGGTTGATGATCAGGGAGAACGACCCATCCGGGAATGGCAACGCGCCGCTCGTCCCCGCATCGGGAATGGGCGCGCCGACTGCCTGATTCACGTTGTCCGGTCCGCCACCGACTGGATAGACCTCGATACCCAGCGGGCCGAGTCGCCTGCGGGCGATCTCGAAGTTTGGAGTCCAGCCCTCGGTCGCGACGGTACGGGACGGCCGGTCGTTCAACCCGGCCAGCCATTCACCGCCGCCCGTTCCCATGTCGAGAAGATCGGGCGCCTCACGGATCGCCGCCTGAACCCACTCGTCATAGTGGGCGTCAGGCGTCGCGGGGGCCATCCGGTCGCCGAGCCAGGAGAAGTCCCAGCCGACCATCGGCCGGGCGGCCGCCTCGTCGAGCCGGGACTCGAGGGCGGCGGGATCACCGGCGGGCAACGGGCTCACCCGAGCTTGAGCACGCGGGCGTGCTGGGCCAGGGCTGTCTGGACGTGCTCATCCCAGTAATCCCAGGTGTGCGCCCCAGGATGCTCGGCGTAGTGATGTTCGATGTCCAGCGCGATCAGGTCGTCGTGCAGCCGGCGGTTGTGGTCGATCAGGTAGTCATCGACACCGCAATCGAAGCTGAGCACCGGGCGCTTGTCGGCGGGCAGCGACGCGACGGTCCGGGCGTGGGTCAGGATCTCGGCGTCGGCCCGGTCCTCGATCAGGTTCGCCATGACCTCGCCGATGTGCGTGGCGCTGGAGTGGGCCCAGATCGACCGGAACAGGTCGTGATGCTTGAGCCCGAGGCGGAGCGACCCGTACCCGCCCATCGACAGACCGCCAATGGCCCAGCCACCCGGTGTGACATTGAAGGTCCGCCGGACATGGGAGGCGAGGTCACTGATGATCGCGTCCTCCCAGCGATAGCGATGGAGCCGGTCGCCGGACTTCAGGTTCAGGTAGCCGTCCGTCCCACCGTCCGGCATCACGACCAGCATCGGGTAGGGCGCGGCGTGACGGACGATGTTGGAGCGCTGGACCCAGCACTGGTAGTCGTCACTCAACCCATGGAGCTGGAACAGGACGGGAAAGGGACCGTCGCCGCTGGTCGGGATGATGACGTTGTAGTTGGTATGCCGATTGAGCGACGGGCTGAAGAACTGGACGGTGGCAACGGTCATCCCGCGGACCTCCTCATTGGCCGGGCTGCTCCCATGGCCGCCCGGGCGTCAGTGTATGTCCGGGCGACCGTTCCCGCCGGCCGCCGGGAGCAATTGGAGACCGACTGGACCGGACATGACCGTAGCCGGGACGGGACCAGGCGGCCAGTGATCTGGGTCCGCATCCTGAACGGGGAACGTGGCGAACGGTGCAGGAAAGTCAAACGCGCGAGATTCGATCAGCAGCCCAGGACTCGAGCATGGTCAAGTTTCTTCAGGTTTCATGCAGTCTGTCGACCGGCCGGGGATCGTGTTTCCGGACAGGAGCGGCCGATCTGCGGTCTCACCTGTGTAGGAAAGGGCCAGGACGAACGCGTACGCCCCGGAGCGCCTTCGTTGTTGGATCAGCGTTAGCCTCATTCCACTGAATCAGCGCCCCTATCCGGTGAACGGAGACGCCCCCGACCGCCTGGTCGGCGGCGTCTTTGTCATTCGCTCGAACGTTGCCGCGCTGGCAACCCGGGGTCAGTCGCAGCCGACGGTGGCATTGATGGCGATGATGCCAGCCCCCAGTAACCCTTCGGCGACCGGCTCGCTCAGGTTGAGCGGCGCACTCGCGCCGGCGAGCAGGGTGGCGGCGTCGGTTGGCGTGAGGTCCGGGTCTGCCTCCAGCAGCAGGGCGACGGTCCCCGTCACGATTGGGGCGGCCATGCTGGTTCCGCTGGCGGTCGCGTACCGGCCGTCGGGAAACGCGCTGGCGACGTCGATGCCCGGCGCACTGAGGTCCACGGCGACGTTGTAGTTGCTGAATGTCGCCCGGTCGCCGGTCGCGGTCGTCGCCGCGACGGAGACGACCCCGTCGTTGGATGCGGGGTATTCCAGTGGTTGCGAGCGGGCCGCGTTACCGGCCGCCGCTACTACCGTGACGTCGCGATCGGTCGCCAGCGCGATCGCGTCGCGGATGGCGCGGGAGTCGTAGGTCGATCCCAGGCTGAGGTTGATGACGTCGGCTCCGGCATTGAGGGCGTGGACGATCCCCGCGGTCAGCGTGAAGGTATCGCCGACGCCATCGCTGTTGAGGACGGTGACGGGCAGGATCATCGTACCGGACGCGACCTGGAGGATCGTGCCGCTGACATGGGTGCCATGGCCGACCATCTCGTCAACCGTCCCGTCGTCGTCGTCGTCCACGCCGTTCCCGACGTCGTCGATCCCGGCCGTCGGATCGATGACATTCAGGCCGAGAGGCGCGATCCGGCCCTCGAACATCGGGTGATCCAGGTCGATACCCGTATCAAGGACCGCTACGGTCACACCCGCACCGTCCAGGCAGCCCGGAGCAGGATCCCAATCGATGCCGTCCGGGAGCGCGGGTGCGTCGACGATGCGGGGCTCACTGGCGGTGCTGGTGAAGAAGTAGCGGGGACGGCCTTCCGGGGCCTGCTGGGTGAAGTTCAGTTCGCCCCAGACCACGTCCGGGTCCGCCGTGAGATCGGCCAGTTCGTCGGGGTCGGGGCGCTCCGGGTCCAGCCCGAACAGCGCGATGTCGATCCCGGCGACCACGCGCAGCAGCTCCGTTCCGCTCCGCTCGGCGATGTCCCGTGGGTCCGAGCCAGCCGCGAACCCGACGATCGCCCGGTCCGCGATCGGCACATCGAGATCGTCGATGTCGTCGTCATCATCGTCATCGTCGAGATCGTCCTCTGGCTCGATCACCGCGGGGACAGGGTCGCTGTCATCAGCGTCGTCCTGGCCGTCGTCGTCATTCCCGACATCATCGTCTTCGTCGGACGAGCCAACGATCGGGGTGATGGTCGGGACGACGACCGGAGCACGCGAGCTTACCGGCGCGGTATCGCCCGGGCTGGTCGGTGCCGGTGCCGGGGCGCCGTCGACCGGGGCCGTTGGAACTGGCACCGGGACGTCGTCATCGTCCCAGTCGTCATCGTCGTCATCTCCGCCGGAACCACCGTCGTCATCGTCATCGTCATTGTCAAAGGCGACGGCGGCATCCTGGCGTGCCGTCTCGGCGGTAACGGTCGAGGAGACCGCGCCCGGGAGGATGCCGGCGCTCAGGGCGGCGGCGAGAAGCCAGGCGAGCGCCGTTCGGCAGGTCATCGTCATGGTCACAACTCCTTTGAAGGCTGGTACGCCACGACGAACGGGGCCCAGCAAGCCGGATGGGGAAAGATTTCCCGGGTATGGGATTGCGCCGAGCGCAGGGCCGAGACCGGGTCAGCACCTCCGAGCCAGGCGTCGTAGAACGACTGGATCAGAACGGCCGAGGCTTCGTCATGAGTCTGCCAGAGACTGGTCACCAGGCCGCCAGCACCGGCGCTGAGCAGCGCGGCCATGATGCCGACCAGCTCGTCGCCTTCACCGACCCGGACGCGTCCGGTCTCGCATCCGGTCAGCAGAACCAGCGCGTCATTGAGCTGGAGATCGAGCAGTTGATCCAGGGTTATCCAGCCATCGGCGAGCTGAAGGCCGGACGCCGCCGGGTGGCGACTGTCGAAGCGCCCGTGGCAAGCCAGATGGACGAGATCGGCATGGGGCAGCTGGTCCAGGACCGCTTCCCGGGTGGCGGCAGCGCCGGACAGGAGCGTCGCGTCAGGCAGCCGGCGGGCGACGTCCTCAGCCTCCCGGCCCATCGCCGGCGCCCGCTCGTCGGGGACACCGACCACGAGTCGCCTGGTCCCCTGGGCAGCGTGCCCCGCATTGGCTCCCATCCCGGCCAGCACGTTGACGCCCGGAACGGTAACGATGTCGAACCGGTCGACCAGTGGCGTCCCGCCCCGATCACCGAGCGCCGCGAACGGGACACTATGCAGGTGGCCTGAGGGGACGATAATCAACCGTTTCCGACCCGCGAAGTGGTCAGTGAGTGGCGCGATCAGCTGGCCGGACAGCTGGTCGAGGACCGTGTCGACATCCCGCTGGAGGCGAGCCGCTCGGCTGGCGGAGATGGAGCCCGACCCGGTAGCCAGGCGGCGGCCCAGCTGGAACTGCAACCGGGCGACGAGCGCGCCGATCGTGACGTCGTCGGCCAGCCGCGCGATTCCAACGACCCCGTCGTGACTGATGACCTGAACCGACAGCGTGTCGCCGGTCGCAAGGTAGCTGAGGACGACCGTCTCCGGGTCCAGCGTCCGCTGGATCTCGTCCAGTGGCTGGGGCGTATCCAGTGCCAGGTGGGAGCGAAGGGTCGCCAGGCGGTCGGTGAGCGTCGCGACAGCCCGCTCATTGGCGGCGATTTCGATCCGCAGGGCGTCGTCGGGCTCGGTTCCCTCGGCGATCGCGCTCCACGTCCAGTTCAGCCACTGGCGGTGCCCGGTCAGCCGACCAAGGAGCACGTCCTCGGCCGGGGTCGAGGCGACCGCCGCTTCGACATCCTGCGTCCGGGCCGCAATCGCGTCCTGGAGCGAGCGGCTGCGCATGCGCTCGCCGATACCGAATGCCTCATGCTGAGCCGCCGGGTCGTCCGAGGCGACCAGTGAGCGGTACAGGTCGGCGTAGACGTCCAGCCGGCCGCCATGGAAGCGCTGCCGGAGCCGGTCTGCCTGGAGGGAGCCACGGATTGCCTCGATCGCGCTGATGGCTGCCCTGGCATGATCGTCGGCGCCTGCATGGTCGCCGGCCGCACGAGCCAGCGCGACGCTTCTGCCATGGATGCTGGCGACCGCCGGGGTGACTCCCGCCCCAATTGCATCGTCCATCGCACCGCGGAGCTCGTCGCGGGCGGCCTCGAGGTTCCCCGTAGTCGCCAACAGATCGGACCGGAGCAGGCGCCAGCCCAGACGCTGCACGGGTCGGTCAGCGTAGGCGGCGAGGCCCTGGTCGACCAGATCGCTGGCGCGGGCGAGGTCATTGGATGTGATGGCCTGCTCGGCCTCCAATGCGCGGATCCGGTCGACCGTGGCCGGCTGCTCATTCGGGTCGAGCTGATCGTGCAGTTCGGCGAGCAGTGGCGCGGCGGCGGCGAAGTCACCCGCCGCGATCAATGTCGCGGCGTACTCGGCCCGGGCGGCGACGAGGTCGGACGGCGTCCCGTCCGCTTCGAGCAGGGCGAGGGCTTCGGCGAACAGGTCACGACTTTCGGCGATGAGCCCGATCGAACCAAGAAGCGCGGCCTGCTCGGCGTTGATCCGCCCGAGGTCACCGTGCGCCTCGTCCTGCTCGAAGAGGCGACGGGACAGCTCGAAGTGGCGGAGGCTGCGCTGGACCGCTCCCTGGCGGGCGGCGAGGTCAGCGAGGTTGCCCTGGACAACGGCGGCCGACCAGGCCAGCTCGCCGTGGTCGAGCAGATTGGCGGCGCGGGCGAAGGCGGCTTCTGCTTCGCGGAAACGGTCCAGCGCTGCGAGGGCAGTGCCGCGATTGGTCTCCACCTGGCCGAGCAGGACCGGCGAGCTGGCCAGGAGTTCGGCAGCCCGGTCGAAACACGGCAGAGCTTCAGTCGCCCGGCCGGTCATCGCCAGCGTCGCCCCGAGGTTCAGTGCGGCCCGTCCTGCGATCGAACCGGCTCCGGCCGCCTCCAAGGCGGCGAGCGCCTCGCGTCCGGTCCCGATCGCCGCGTCGACATTGCCAAGCATCATCAGCGGCTGCATCGAGGCCAGGCGGACACGGGCGCGATCGACCGGTACGGTGTCAGCCTCCTCGAGGTCCAGCGCCGCGGTGCAGGTCTCCAGGGCGGCGTCCGGCTGGTTGGTGTGGGCCTGGGCCATCGCGAGCAGGCGACGCGTGCCGAGCCGTAGGGAGAGGGTCCCGCCCTTGTCGGCAAGGGCAACCGCGCCCCGGGCGGCATCAATGGCCGCGCTGGGGTCGGACGCCGCCAGCCACTCCAGCTCGCTCATCATCGCCTCGCCGCTCAGGGCGATGGCGCCCTGGTCGCCAGCGTCGATGGCGGCGGCGACATCCGGCCAGCGTTCAGCGTGGGCGAGGACCGGGGCATCCTGGTCGACGTGCATCAGATCCGGACCTCGCGGAACAGCACGACCGCGTCACCGATCTCGCTCATCGCCGTCCAGTCACCGGCCGGCAGGGAGATGAGGAAAGACCCGTCCGCACCGAGCCGTGTGGAAACGGCGCCCTCGATCTCACCCGGCTCGAAATCGGCCGGTGCCGGGACCCGCGAGGCCGGGATGAACCACAGGATGAGATCAGAGGTGATCTCATCCAGCCCGAGCTGCCCGCTGATGGACCAGATCGTGCCGTCGTCCGAGGGAGCCAGTTCGAGATCGAGGTCGGCGACGTCACTGACAAAGGTGATCTGGCGGGTGCGCGGGGAGGCGGATCTGAGCCCTGTCACGGCGAGGCCAGCGTTGGCGCTGTCCATGATTAGTTCGCCGAACACCCGGCGGAGGCGCTGGCCGGCCGCCGCGATCGGACCGGGTTGCGGCTGGCGGATCAGGTCTGGACGGACCTGTCCGAGCAGGGCACTCATCCGGTTCCGAAGTCGTTGGTCTGGCTCCGGCCCCACCGCGAGCGGGCTCTCGCGGTAGTGGAGCAGATGGCTCAGCACCTCGTTTACCTCTTCATCCTGGTCGATCCAGGCGTCGTCGGACGACACGTTTCCTCCGGCGCGCGCCCAGAATCGTTCGTCCTGTTCTGTGGTGTCGTCGCGTCGTGTCATGGTCTGAACCCCTGTCGCCTGAGTAGAGCGGGGAGCCACCGGGTCTGATACACCGGTCCGCTAGGTGCCGTTGTCGGTGCGGATCAGCCGGCGGGGTCGGTCAGTCCCAGGTCGAGCATGTGGCCACGCAGGCGCTTGAGGCAGCGCGCCCGGATCGGTCCGATGCTGCCAATCGCGATCCCCAGGTCGGCCGAGACGTCCTCGTACGACGGCCGATCGGGAACGAGGAACAGCGAGGTGATCAGCCGGCGACAGCGGGCATCGAGGAGGTCCAGGCCGCGCCGGACCACGGTGGCTCGCTCCAGCGCGATTACCTGTTCCTCGCTCAACGGATCGTGATCGACCGATTCCGGCATGTCGTCGCCGCCGACCGGCAGGCGGAGACGGGCAACGCGCCAGCTCTCGCGGTGCGTCGTGGTGATCAGCCAGGAGGAGAACCGCTCGGGCTGCTGGAGCGCTTCGAGGCGGCGGAGCACGGTCGTGAAGACGTTCTGGACGACATCGGCGGCGTCCTCATCGTTGAGGCCGGATCGGCGCGCGATCGAGAGGATCAGGCGGGTGTAGCGGTTGACCAGCGTGTCCCACGCAGCCTGGTCGCCGGCCAGGCACGCCGCCAGTAGTGCCGCATCGGCGTCCCGTGCCGTCCTGTCCTCGCCGCTTGCCATCCATCCTCCTGCCAGTCTCGTCGGTCGTGGACGAATGATAACGACCGGGCTACCGCTGGGGCGGCCCGGTCGTAGGCAGGGATGGGAAGGCATGTCAGGACGATTGGTCTGTTCAGGGCCCGGCGGGAGCGAGCCACGGCGGCTCAGCGCGCGGCGGCGATGGGGGTCGTGAGCTGTTGCCAGCGTGGCTGATCGTCGTGGTGCCAGGTCGGGCGACCCCATCCCTCCGGGTTGTAGACGACCTCGCCCGCCCGCAGGGTGTACTGGCAGGTCAGGCGCTGGGTGCCGGGATAGACCCACTTGCCGCAGTCGACGTAGTTGAACGTGCCCTCGTCCAGTCGAAAGACCGCGACATCGGCCTCGGCGCCTACTGACAAGGTTCCCAATTCCGGCCGGCTGATCTGGCGGGCCGGTGCGGTCGTCGACATCGCGATGACCTGGCTCAGCGGCACGCCGAGATTGAGGATCTTGTTCATCGTGGTGAGCATGCTCAGCACGGCGCCGTTGACGTTGCGCGTGTGAAGGTCCGTGCTGATCGAGTCGGGGATGAAGCCCTGCTCGATGGCGGGAACGGCATTGCGGAACCAGAACGACCCGGCGCCATGACCGAGGTCGAAGATCACGCCGCGTTCACGTGCCTGGTGCATGTGCTCGAAGACCTTGCCGTCCTCATCGATGATCGGGAACTGCTGGGCGAAGACGTGGGTGTGGATGTCGCCGGGTCGCAGCTTCTCGAGGATCAGCTCCGGGTAGGAGCGGTAACCCTCCCACGGCCAGAAGTCGACCATCACCGGGACGCCAGCCTTCTCGCCCGCGGCCACGGCACTGTCGACGGCCGCCCAGGGCGTGTAGTGATCGTCGAAAAGACCCGCGCCTGAATTGTGATCTCGGTAGTGGGCGGTCTTGATACCGACTGCCACCTCGGGGAAGTCCCGGACGGTCGCCGCGGCGAGGTCGACGCGGAACTCGGCCGGCTCGTGTTCCCACGGCCCGATCATCCCGGAACCGACGATGTTCACGAAGGACAGCACCCGTACCTGACTCTTCGTGATGACGGTCTCGACGAAGTCCTGGAAGTCACGGTAGCCGGCGGTGCCCGCGTCGACCACGGTCGTCACGCCGGTGCTGAAGGTGGCGACGACGGGGTCCAGCGAGAGCGTCGACCGCTTGTGGCCCGTGAACGCATGGACGTGCATGTCGATGATGCCGGGGGTGACGATGTGTCCGGCGACGTCGAGCACCTTGGCTACCCCGGTCCGATCGAGGTCCGGTCCGACCGCGACGATGCGATCGCCGGCGATCGCGACATCGGCGATGCCATCGAACCCGTTGGCCGGGTCGATGACGTGTCCACCGGCGAGGATGAGATCAGCGGATACCGGGTCGGGCGAATCGGCGTTATCGGTCATCTGTCGAGTCCCTTGATGAAGGAACGGTCGCAGGATCGTTCCCGCTAACGAGCGTCCGTGCATCCAACCGCATCGTTAAGGGACTGTCAACACCATTCATCAAAGCTGGCGTGAGGTCGGCGGATACCGCGAGGCACGGAAAGACCCGGCCAGCGCTGGCCGGGTCTTTCCTGTGACCGTCTGGTTGCTCGGCGCTACTGCAGCGACTTCTGGAGGAGCGCGACGCTGTAGAACTCGTACGACGCTGCCGTATCCGGGAAGTCGATCAGGTGGACGGTGAAACGGGCCGGGACGCCGTTCTCCGGCAGGTTGTCGGCGAAGAACGAGCTGTAGGCCTCGGAGTACGCCTTGCGCAGGCGCTGCTGCTCGTTGGCGTAGCCCATCGGGTCGGCCAGAGGATTCGGCGTCTTGGGCTGGGCGCCGAAGGCGTGGAGCTCGATAAAGTCGACCGCGCGCAGCGAGTCAGCGATGCCCGCGTCCTTGAGCCACTTCTCCCAGCACTGGAAGACGAGCGCGACTTCGCGGTGCGGATCCATGGTGACGAGCTCGTCCAGCCCGAGGACGCCCTTGGCCGACAGCCCCCCGGTCAGGCCAGCAAAGTGGATCCGGAGGTCGCCGTTGTCCTGCTCCTCGGTGACGAGCGCGGACAGCACCGGGCGGTCGCCATCGTAGTAGTAGGTCAGCCGCCCGCGCTTCTTGACGTTGAAGGCCATTGGAACTCCCTGTCTGAACGGCTCACCGCGACGTCGTCGTGCGGCGGGCCTCGCGAAACTCGGATGACATCCTACCGCGCCACGTGAGGATGGTCAGTAAACGGCGTCCGTGTCCGCGGCCGGTCAACCCGTCTGCGGCGGTACGTCCCGGGCGGGTCTGGTTCGCTGCAGCAAGTGCGCTCCGGCGACGACGGTAACGAAGATGGTTGCCGATCAACAGGGCGCGGAGCGGCGGAGCACCCGAAACGAGTGCAGCGACGGTAGCGGGTATACCGGCAAGGAGCGCGGCAGCGAGCCGGCGCCTTAGTCCAAACCAATGTCGGTCTCCCCACGGTGACCCGGACCCGGCCGCCTGAAACGGTCGGCCGTATCGGAGCAGCAGGATCATGAATAGGAGCGAGGGGAGGCTGCGGACAGCCTCGTCGCCGAGGTCACCCCAGGTTCTGATGGCGGCGATCCACCATCCGAACAAGCCTCCCAGGATGACGAGACCGAATGGCCCCAGTCAGCCATGCCGCTCAGGGGAGAGCAGTGGTCGGTGCCGGTCCGGATCGTAATCCAGTCGCAACATCGCTAGAGCTTCTTCGACTGTTCACGCCAGCCGGTGATCGTCGGAACCGGGCGGCGCGTGCCCGGCCGATCGTTGCGCGTTCGTTGCCAGCGCGAGATGACCATCAACGCGGCCCAGGTCAACCCGAGCAGCAACCCAATGGATACGGCTCGAACGGGCGACGATCCTGAAGAGTACGCGGCGATCGCTGCGGGTATGCCGAACCACAGCCCCAGGACCGGATGGAAGTAGGGCTCAGCACCCCGTTGCAACGAGTTGTCCCTCGTCCGGAAGAACAGCCACCAGATGATGCCCATGACGACCAGGTTGCGAAGGAACCCAGACGCGAGGTCCCATGGGTCACGCACCACGGCCATCCAGCCGAAAGCGGCTCCGAACAGGATCGAGAAGATGATCCAGATTCAGTACTGGTACATCGGTCTCAGGCGAACGTCTTCACGTCGCCGCATATGACGTCGACCAGGGTCCTTCACGGGTGCTCCTTGCGGACAGGGTGAAGACATTACACCGCGTCAAGCGCAACGGAGGGACCAGATGTATGCACTGTTGAATGCTGGCTAGACGTGGCGCACGACCAGGACAGTCCCCCATGGATCGGCGATGGAAAGCGACCCGTCGCTGGAACGATGGACGAGATGACCTGAGGCGCCTAGGCGGTCGGCGAGCGAGTCGAGATCGGTGGCGGAGGGGAGGACAAGCTCCCAGCTGACGAGGCCGGCGGTGGCGTCCGTCCGGGGACGACCGCCCGCGCTCTCCCAGTGGTTGACGCCGAGGTGGTGGTGATAGCGATCAACGCTCATGAACCGGGCTGACGGCATCGCGGCGACGACATCGAAGCCGAGGACGTCGGCGTAGAACCGCTCGGCCTCATCGGCGTTGCCGACGCGCAGGTGCATGTGCCCCAACGACGTGCCGGCGGGCATCGGCGCCCAGCGGGGCGAGTCGGACGGGATCGTGTCGACGACCGCCTGGAGGTCGAGTGGCAGCGTCGTCATCGCGACCCGGTCACCTTCCCAGGTCCAGATGTGGCGGGGGCGATCGACGTAGATCTCCAGCCCATTGCCGTCCGGGTCGTCGAGATAGAGCGCTTCGCTGACGCCATGATCGGAGGCGCCGAAGGGATAGCGCGTCCCGGCCAGCCGGAGAATGATGCGGCCGAGCGCCGGTCGGTCGGGAAGGAGGATGGCGGCGTGGTACAGACCGGTCACGTCTCGTGGCAGCGGCGCGACGCCGGGACGGACCGCGAGCCGGAGGACGCTTCGGTCATCAGTTCCGAGTGTGACGAGTTGATCGTCACCGCCGGTCGACTCGTCGAGGACGGCCAGTCCAAGAAAGTTTCGGTAGAAGGCGAGCGACCGCTCCCGGTCGCTGACGGCCAGAGTTGCCGGACCGAGCCGGAGACCGGACGGCAGGTGGGCACTGTCACCTGGCGGCGAGGCGGAATTGACTGAGGTCATGGTCACTGCTCCTGCTGAGACACCCAAAACTAACGATTCGTAAGTGTAATCCAGATCCGGTGTTGACATGCTGCCATTGCTCGGAGACCATGAGACGACCAGCGGCTGAAAACGATTTCAGTCCCGACTCTGATCCAGCGGAGGGTTCCTGATGACCAGCGGTGAACGACGTTTCGACGGGCTCGGCATGCATCTCGGCAACCTGAGCCGGCTGAGCGACGCCCGGACGCGCTCGATCTCGGCCGAGAACTTCGACGGCAGCAAGGGTGGGGGCGCCCGGGCGACCGAGGGCACGGGCGCGATCGCCGGTCGCGAGCTCGGCCAGGGCTGGAAGATCTCGCCGAGCATTGACATCGGCCCGAACGAGCACCGCGACATCGCCGTCATCGACGGCCCGGGAGCCATCCAGCACATCTGGCTGACCGTCCACCCGACGCACTGGCGCCGCCTCGTGATTCGGATGTGGTGGGACGACGAGGAGACGCCGAGCGTCGAGGTGCCGATCGGCGACTTCTTCTGCAATGGCTGGGGCGAACGCTGCAACATCAGTGCGCTGCCGATCGCTGTCAACCCGGCGGGCGGATTCAACTGCTACTGGGAAATGCCGTTCCGGAAGCGGGCCAGGATCTCGGTCGAGAACCTGACCGGGGACCCGATCCACGGGTTCTACTACCAGGTGACCTACACGCTGACCGAGGTCCCGGACGACTGCGCGTACCTTCACGCCCAGTGGCGCCGGAGCAACCCGGTCGAGGGGGCGGAGCACACGCTGCTGGACGGGGTCCAGGGGCAGGGACAGTACGTCGGTACCTACCTCGCCTGGCAAGTGAACAGCACCGGCTGGTGGGGTGAGGGCGAGCTCAAGTGGTACATGGACGGAGACGACGACTTCCCGACCATCTGTGGTACCGGAACCGAGGACTACTTCGGTGGTGCCTGGAACTTCGAGCACCCTCGCGGCGAGTACGGCGTCTACTCCACCCCGTACCTCGGGATGCCACAGGTCATCCTGCCGGACGGCCTGTACCGGTCGCAGACGCGCTTCGGGATGTACCGGTTCCATGTCCCGGACCCGATCCGCTTCGCGGAGGATCTCAAGGTGACGGTGCAGGCGCTGGGGTGGCGCAGCCAGCTTGACGGCAAGATCCGCTACCTGCCGCTCAAGGACGACGTCGCCTCGACCGTCTGGTGGTACCAGGCCGAGCCGCACGCGCCCTTCCCGGAGCTGCCCTCCGCCAACGACCTCGAGGTGATCTAGGCGCTCCAGGGGTCTGAACTGTGGGGTGCCTGCCGCCGGTTGTCCGGGAACCCAAGGGGAGGAGACGAGGAGCGGGACCGCATCGGATTCTTCACGGACTGTCGCCGTCATCAGGGCCGAGCCGTAGGTGATCTACTGGGCGTTCACCGACCCGGATGAGCTCCTCCAATCGCAGGCGCCGGACAAGATGACGGCGACGATCAACGAGTGGGACCATCGCCCCGGCGGCCGCTACACCCTGTCGCTGTCCTACCCCGGGAAATCGGGAGATGGTTACGCCTGGTCCGGTGAAGGCGAGGACCGGTAGACGGCGCGGCTCGTGGAGCTCGACCCGCCACGCCGCATCGTCGAGGCGATCCGGTTCCAGTCCGACGACCCACGCTTCGCCGACGAGATGATGACAACGAATACCCTTGAGCCGGTGACCGAGTGGGACATGGGTCACCATCGGCTACGCCGACATCCCACCCGGAATCGACCCGGCCGATAGCGAAGCCGGGACGGCGTCGTCACTGGCAAAGCCCGCCGCGTTGGTCGAATCGGCGACGTAGCCAATCAGGCCTGCGTCACCGCTTGATACGTTTCGTCCATGTGGTCGACTGGCCCGGCGCCGGAGGGATATCCCCGGCGCCGATCACCAGGTTGATGACGTAGGAGAGGAAGCGGCTCAGTAGGACGAAGGGAACGTTCAGGTTCGGCATCAGCGCTCTCCCTTGCCGCCCAGTGCATCGGTGCGACCGCTACGGACGCTCCGCATATCCCGTACGCGGGCCGGACCGAAGTGGTCGAGAAGCCCGGCGAAGCGCTCGACGGTCAGGAATCGCTGCCCATCAGGAGCAGACGACAGGTCCTGGTGCTCCATCCGCCACGTCTCGGCGTGCGGAATGAACACGGCATGCATCCCGACGGCCAGGGCCGGGTTGATGTCGGACTTCGGCGAGTTGCCGATCATCCATGTTTGCGCCGGGTCGAGGCCGTGTTCGACGACGACCGCCTGGTAGGTCGGGATGTCCTTCTCCGGGGCGACGATCGCTGCGTCAAAGAGATCGGTCAGGCCACTCCGGGCGATCTTGACTTCCTGCTCCTCCCGCTGCCCCTTGGTCAGCAGCAGGAGACGGTGGTGTCCATGGAGTGCGGACAACGTGGACTCGACGTCGTCGATCAATTCCATCGGGTGGGAACTGATTCGCTCGGCAAAGGCGAGAATCGTGGCGAGTTCATCCGGGGAAAGTTCCTCATTGCGGAGCCGCTCGGCGGTCTCGCGTAGGCTGTGCCCGTACATAACCGACCCGTATCCGTGAACGCCGATGTTCACGTGCTCGATCTCGTCCAGCACCGCCCGGACCTCATCGCGCGAGAGGTGAGCGTGATCCAGCCAGTCAATGAAGTCGGCGGTCGCCCGCTCGAAGTAGATGTTGTTCTCCCAGAGCGTGTCGTCGCCGTCGAAGATCAACGTTTGACAGTCATTACTTTGGATAGCCCTAAACTCGCTGTCCGTCACTTACTGTCTCCGTGAGGTACCACTGTCCTTATGGAAGCGCGAATGCACGTCCTCCGCCGACAGCGTGGTACCGGTTATTCTTGGTCATGCGTAGAGCCCGTCAAACCTGTCCCTGGTCAGCGCCATCGATGGTCCCCAGGAGGACGGCCCGCTCCTTCGAAGGTAAAGAAAGGAGTCGATGCAGTATAGGAGCGATTATCCCCCGGTCCACTGTTTCGGGATCATACAGGGACACCATCCGGGACGGAGGAAGGACGGTTCAGGCGAATCCTTTATTAGCACAGCTATTCGCCAAAATCTCTGATCCTGGTCAAGCACTTGGGCTTGGTCAATCAGAGTTGACACCAATGATTTGTAGACACCTGCAACAACCGTCAAGGAGGAAGTCGATTAATGAGTAAGCAAGGTCGAGGATCCTCCTCTGCGAACCCGAATCCTCGTGACAAGCGATCATTTAACGCCAACGAACACGTCAAAATCTGCCGATACTGTTCGATCGAGCATTGTTTTAGAGACGATTTTGTCGCTTTCCGCGGGCCGAATTCTTGCTTTTTAGCCTATCCGTCAGGAAGTCACTGGCGTGACCAAATGGGCGAACTGGCCAAACAAATGGGGAGAAGAGGCTTCAAGGCACAGAAGTGGGAAGCAATTGGGGGTGCTGGCACAGGATTGATGTTCAAACAAATCTGCAAGTCCATTCATGCCAATGACATGTTCATAGCTGAAGTAACAGAGACTAATTTAAACGTAATATTTGAACTGGGTTATGCAGTTGGTGTAGGAAGGAATCCCATCATATTAAAGGATTCCAACCGGGTATCAACATCGGCGATACCCCTGCTTCCTACCCAGTATCAATGCCACTACGAGCGATTAGAACAGGTAGTACAGGAATTGTCTCGATACGCTAGTAATCGAGAGGACGATTTCGGCCCGAATCGCACGGCGGAACTTTTAAGTGCAGTGAACCTAGACTCGGAGAACGAGGGCGCAGTCTATTTTGTTCCGGCATGGCAGGACCAATCGTGGCGTTCAATAGAACGGGTGTTGGAATCGGCTAAGAGAATTGGCCGAATTACCAGTCATATTGCATCCGATCCAACTGATACCTTGTTTGATTCGTTTCTCAGTCACGCTCACCTGGTGGCTGAATCTGAGTATGTCGTTGGCTTTATGGTGCAGGATTCTTATCGAGACGCCTTGGTTCGAAACGCTCCAGTAGCGTTAGTATTAGGGTTGGCAGCTGGGCTCGGGAAGGAAGTGCTGCTCCTGCATGAGCAACCGGCCCGGCCATTGCTGGATCTGGGAACAGTACTGCATCGATTCACTGGACCTAGCCAAGCGGCCTCCATTGTCGATGAGTGGCTATTGAACCGTACCAAACAGGACGAATCTGTCGCTCCGTTAACGGAAGCGTCGTCGGTAGTCGAACGTGCCAAAGTGGGCGAGGAGCCGATGGAGGATTTCAAGCCTGAAGACCGACGAAGTCGTAGGCGCGCTCAGCGAGCGAGGGTTCGCTTCTTCGGCCCTCCTGATGCCACTCTTGACACTGACCTAATGCAATATTTTCTGGACACACCATCCTTTGAGCAAGCATTAGAGGGTGAGAAGGAGTTGCTCATAGGCCGTAAGGGAGTTGGTAAAAGCTCGATTATGACCGCGCTGGAGTCGGAGTTCTCCTCAAGGAGGGATAGACTATTTGTTAAAATCACGCCAATTGAGCTTGAGTATGAGCAATTATCGGTTGCTCTTGAGCAAATAGGCCCGATCGTGCATCCGAACTTCTTGTACCCCAGTTTTTGGCGATTCATCATCCTTACGGAGATTGTTAGAGCCTTGCGGGACCATTCTGTCTGGCTCGAACTACCGGGCGTTGATGCCAGAGATAGGTCAATCATTAGGGGGGTATCAAATGACCTGGATGCACCAATCACTTCCGAGTTTTCGGCCCGAATAATGTTCACTCTTCGTGAAATCGGGAAGACGGCGAGTTCGTCATCGCCTGAGCGAGTTCAAAGCGAAGTGGAAAATATAGTTAGCAAAGCTCGCCTCTACCCGTTGGAGGACGCTTTGGCGAGGTTGTCAAATGCTTTGCCAATTTTTGTCGCGATTGATGATATCGACAAGCGTTGGAATCCGGATTTTGTGCCCTCTGTCATCTGGCTAAGAGGCCTGTTTGACGAGATGGCGAGGCTTAGGCGTAAGCTAAAAAGGGGACTAACATCAGTAGTAATGTTAAGAGAAGACATGTTCTCTTACGTCAAGTTACAAGATCCCGATTTTGCCAATCGGTCAACGTCTCTGCTTCGATGGACGTCGGATCAACTCGAGGAGGTGATCCGGGCAAGGCTCGAATTCTTAGTTGATCAAGAATTTAGCACGGCCACCGACGCTTGGGACTCTATATTCCCCACCCAGGTTAAGGGAGTTAAGACCAGTCATTACATGATAAGAAGAACACTCATGCGACCGAGAGATCTCATTCAATATTGTCAGCTTGCCGTGGAGAGAGCTCGCGCAGCGGGTCGGAATGAAATATCAGAAGCCGACGTGCTTGAAGCTGAGGGTGAGTTCTCCAGTTACCTTTATGATTCGATTCGGACGGAAGCTCTGTTAACTCATCCCAGACTCGACTTGGCTATGACACCGTTCTTGGGTGCGGACGAGGCCGCGTTCGAATATAGCGAGCAATTGAGTCAGGGGCTGAAGGATCTTAAAGAAGCTAATGTGGTTTGGGCGACTAGTGAGAGGGACATCGTCGTGGCACTTTACGAACTAGGATTTCTTGGACTAGGGGTGCGCGATGGAGACACGTGCTACTACTCGTGGATGCGCTCATATGAGGACGCGAATCGATTGACGCGAGAGCGACAGGAGCTTCGTATTCATCCTGGTTTCCATAGTCATTTGGAGGTCAGGTCGCTTGAAGGTTAGTTTACTAAATGGTCCAGCATTTCCTGCTGGATGCTCATGAAGTTGTTGCGTTTAGCATCTTCAGCTTCGTTGTGGAGCAAGAAGCGGATGGGGTAAGTCACACGAGGCGCATCGACCAACGAAGCGTTTGCAGTGCGCTTTGCGCTTGGCCTGCTGGTAGAGCGGGTTCAGGCAAAGATCGTGAGCCAGCTAGGATTGGATCGTCGCACTTGCCGTAAGTCACGAAATGGATCTGGCACCAGACGGTCAGCCTCCTCCGCACCTGAAGGAAGGTTCGGCTCTGATCGTTCAGTAGGAATGGACGCATCCGTTGACAGGCGTATGCAGCAGGCTCAGTCGCCGGCCAGCAACGCGGCGCGGAACTGGTCAAGGGCGATGCGCCGCATCGAGAACCGGTTCTTCTCGCCAAGTTCCAGTTCTGCGAAGGTACCGCTTGCCCCATCAGGGAGGAAGGCCGGATCCCAGCCAAATCCACCGGTTCCTCGGGGGGCGTGGAGAATCGTCCCGGCGATCTCGCCGGTGAAGACCCGGACGTCCCCTCCGTCGCACCAGCCGATTGCCGTCCGCGCCGTTGCCGAGCGGTCGGCGCCGGGTGGGATCAGAGCGCAGATACCGGCCGGTCCGACGCCGCCGACGAACCAGCGGATCAGGGCGCCCGGCAAACCGTTGAGTGCGGCCAGGGATAGACCGGTGTCCTCGACCATGACCGGTCGACCGGCGACGGCGAAGGCGGCTCGCGCCTTGTGCTCGACCACGTCGGCCACATTGAGTGCCTGGATCTCGGGAAGGTCGATGTCGAGGCGCTCGACCGGATGCCCGAGGATGCTCTCGAACTCCCTGGCCTTGCCGACGTTGCCGGTCACGAGCAGCAGCGTGGTGGTCGTGGTCAACCGGCTCATTGGCTTTCCAGGCAGATCGGTCATCGGTCGGCACCGACCGAGCGGACCGGCTGGTCGCCCCGGCCGAGGGCAGCGCTGATCGCGGCTGCGGTGCCGCGGACCTGCCGGATCAGTTCGGGGAAGCGGTCGTCCCGCATCCGGAGCGTCGGGCCGGAGACGCTGATCGCGGCACGCAGTTCTCCGCGGTGGTCCACGATCGGGGCGGCGACGCAGCGGACGCCGAGCTCGACCTCCTCGTCATCGACCGCGTGGCCATCCTCCCGGATCGCGGCGAGGATCCTCAGCATGGCGGCCGGCTCGGTAACTGAGCGCGGGGTCAGGGCCGGGATCGGTTCATCGGTGAGGATCCGCTCGGCAGCGGCGGGACTGAGCCCGCTGAGCAGGACCTTGCCGACACCGGTGCAGGCCAGCGGCGCGCGGGCGCCGGGACGGGCAAACATCTTGAGCATTCGCGTGCTCTCGAGTTGGTCGATGTAGACGGCGTCATGGCCATCACGGATCGCAAGGTTGACCGTCTCGCCCGTCAGTTCGGCGAGGTCGCGCAGGTAGGGGCGGGCGACAGGACGCAGGTCGGTATGGTCCAGGTAGGCGTTGCCAACCTCGAAGGCCGACAGGCCAATGCGGTAGTGCCCCGTCTCCGGGTCCTGCGCGGCGAAGCCCGCGTCGATCAGCGTGGCCAGCAGCCGGTGGGTCGTGGACATGGGCAGGTCGCAGCGGCGGCTGATGGTGACGATGCCGGTTTCCTCGCGGGCGTGATTGCCGGCGGCGACCGCTTCCAGGACCGCCAGTGCCCGGCGAACGCTCTGGACTCCGCCCTGATCGGTACTCATCTATGGGGCCTCTTGTCGATCGCGGTGAGATGTGACGGGGCAGGTCGACCAGGGATAAACACGGGATTAGCCGGTGGTGTCCTGGTGCTCCTTCATATGAAGCAATAGGGCGAAGCTTACCCGACGTTGACCGGCGGACGACCATGTCACCCGTTTCGACGTTCGGTCGCCATGCCTCAGCGGTCAGCGAACGGCCGGGGAGACGCGCCCGCGTTCATATAGTCGGGCAGATGTTCTGGTTCCGAGCGCGTCCAGATGTCCTCATGCTTGCCATTTCCGGGAAAGGCCAGCCGGTGCGGATGACCGAACACCGGCCCGGCGGCACGCGCTCCGTATCGGCCACAGCATCATGATGCCGGCATGAAATTAATAGTAAAAAGGGGACTCCGACCGGTGAGGTGCGGGAATTAGCTGAGCCAACCCGTCGGAATTGATCTCTGATCGTCTAGATAAGGATTGAAACGATGAGAAACGTTCCTGAAGAAGGCATTCCGACGCTGTTTATCGGAGATAAACGCTTGACGTATCGCAAGACGGGGGTAGAATGGAGACATATCGCTGGTCGGGATCGTCGCGGGATGGCAGCGGCCGATCGGCCATCAGATCCCAGCATCGAGAGGGAGGTACACCATGGTCCATGTCGAGAACGGTCAGTGCGGTCTGTGCAGCCACTTCGGCGAGAACAAGAACGAACCGCAGATCTTCCAGATCCGCTCCAAGAAGGAAGCCCTCGAGACCTTCAAGGCTCCGTGCGGCCACGAGCGCCACGCCGCCCTGAACCTGTTGGTTACCGCGAACAGTGGTTGCTCCGGCTTCCAGCCAGCGACCGCCTCCGCCTGATCCGCGACGACGCCGAAAACAAGCCAATGGCCACCACGAACGTTCGTGGTGGCCATTGGCTTGTTTTCGGCGCGGTATTGGATATGGCAGCGCCCCGGATCGAGCGGTAGCATGATCAACCTATGAGATGACGAGGCAGGGCAGGTACGAATCTGCCGCGTCTGATCCGTCCGGCGCCTGGTCCCGCCAGCCGCCATCCGCGCTCACGGCGCGGTGTCACCCGAGAGGTTTCCACGATGGCTACCGCCCTTCGCGACAGTTCGGTCCCGTCGACGGCACCCGGCGGCGCGTGGGCGTCGTGGCCCGACGCCAACGGGCGATTCGGAGACTTCGGAGGCAAGTTCGCCCCCGAGACCCTGATGCCCGCCGTCGCCGAGCTGGAAGCGGCCTACGCGGAGGCACGTAAGGACCCGGCCTTCCAGGCCGCGATCGATGGGCTGTTCCGGGACTACGTCGGCCGGCCGACGCCGCTGCTCTACGCGCCACGGCTGACCGCCGAGGCGGGCGGGGCGAAGATCTTCCTCAAGCGGGAGGACCTCGCCCACACCGGCTCGCACAAGATCAACAACGCCATTGGTCAGGGTCTGCTGGCTCAGCGAATGGGCAAGAAGCGGATCATCGCCGAGACCGGCGCCGGTCAGCACGGCGTCGCGACGGCCACCATCTGCGCGTACCTGGGGCTGGAGTGCATCGTCTACATGGGCGCGCTCGATGTCGAGCGGCAGGCGCCGAATGTCGCCCGGATGCGGCTGCTCGGCGCCGAGGTCGTCCCGGTCACCAGCGGGTCGCAGACCCTCAAGGACGCCATCAATGAGGCGATCCGCGACTGGGTGACCAACGTCGAGACCACCTTCTATCTGATCGGCTCGGTCATGGCGATGCATCCCTATCCGATGATGGTGCGGGACTTTCAGCGGGTGATTGGGGTCGAGGCCCGCCAGCAGTCGCTCGAGCACCCGGAGCTGGGCCGACTGCCGGATGCGGTCGTCGCCTGTGTCGGCGGCGGCTCCAACGCGATGGGAATCTTCCACCCCTTCCTGGACGATGAGGCGGTCCGGCTGGTCGGGGTCGAGGCGGCCGGGAGCGGCGTCGAGAGCGGCAAGCACGCCGCGACGATGACCGCCGGCAAGGTCGGCGTGATCCACGGGATGCGGACCTACGTCCTGCAGGACGAGGCGGGGCAGATCATGGAGGCCCATTCCATCTCGGCCGGGCTTGACTACCCCGGAGTTGGACCGGAGCACTCCTTCCTCCGCGAAACCGGGCGGGCGGAGTACGTCCCGGTGACGGACGACGAGGCGCTGGAGGGATTCCGGACGCTGACGCGGACCGAGGGGATCATTCCCGCACTGGAGACCAGCCACGCCGTCTACCACGCGGTGCAGCTGGCTCGCGAGCTCGGGCCTGACCAAGCGCTGGTCATCTGCTGCTCGGGCCGGGGTGACAAGGATCTGGATACCGCGCTCCGTCTACTGGCCGATCGCGGCCACGACGTGATGGGCCACTGACCGGCGGCGACCGCCCCGACGACGCAGGAGCGCACGATGACCACGACCGCCGCCGTTGACCCGTCGACCCGTCCTTCCACTGGCCAGCCCAACCGGATTGCCGGCGCCTTCGCCCGGGCCCGGGAAGAAGGTCGGACCGCGATGATCCCGTTCATCACGGTCGGCAATCCTGACGTCGCGACCTCGGAGGAGATCGCGATGGCGCTGATCGACGCGGGGGCCGACCTGCTGGAAGTCGCCGTCCCGTTCTCCGACCCGCTGGCCGACGGGACAACCGTCCAGCGATCCAGCCAGGTCGCGTTGGCCAATGGCGTCCGGCTGCAGGACTGCCTGGACCTGGTCCGCCGGCTCCGTACACGCGGGGTGACGATCCCGCTGATCCTGTTCGGGTACACCAATCCCTTCTACCAGTACGGCTACGATCGCTTGGCTGCCGATGCTGCCGAGGCTGGGGTGGACGGCTTCATCGTCCCGGACCTCCCGGCGGAGGAGAGCGACGATCTGCTCACCGCCTGCCGGGCCCACGGTCGCGATCTCGTCTTCCTCGTCGCCCCGACCAGCACCGACGAGCGCCTGCGTCTGGTCGCTGCGCGGGCCGGCGGCTTCATCTACTGCGTCTCCCTGACCGGAGTGACCGGGGCCCGCCAGGACCTGTCGGCTGGGCTGCCCGAGTACCTCGCTCGCGTCCGGGCGGTCACGGATCTGCCGCTGGCCGTCGGCTTCGGCATCTCCACGGTGGACCACGTCGCCACGGTGGGCAAGCACGCGGATGGCGCCGTCGTCGCGTCCGCGCTTATCAACGCCGTCGAGGGTCTGCCGGTCGCCGAGCAGCCAGCCGCCGCCGCCGCGTTCCTCCGCGGGATGGTCCCGGCCTGATCCCTGATTCGTCCTCAGTTCGCTGGCGCCGGGACATAGGATGTCCGGCATCATTCGCTGCCCTCAAGGTCGTCGTTGCCGGCTAGGCGGCCAGGCGATGCGGGCCGCATTGCTTGCCCGTCAAACGGCAACGGGATGGAGAGGGGTGACGACGTGGCGCCGACGGATATGGAGTGGGTTGACCGCGAGGCTGAGGACGAGACGTTCGACGATGATCTCAGTGACCTCGTGATGGACGGGTGCCGGTTCGAGCGATGCTCGTTTCACGGGGTGCGGCTTAGCGAGGCGACGATCAACCGCTCGACCTTCGACCGGTGCGACTTCACGGCGGCGCGGATCGATGACGCCGCGATCAGCGAGTCGGCATTCCTCAACTGCACGTTCCGGATGGCGCGGCTGTTCCAGACCCGGTTCATCGACTGCAAGCTGACGGGATCCTCCTTCGACGAGGCCGATCTGACCGGGCTCCGAATCGCAGGTGGCGACTGGTCGTTCGTCGACCTGTCCGGCCGCTCCCTTGCCAGGGCCGACCTCCGGCGCCTGCGTCTGGTCGAGGCCAACCTCGCCTACTGCGACCTGCGCAAGGCGGACCTGCGCGACGCTGACCTCTCCGGTGCCGTGCTCGATGGTGCTCAGCTGGCCGGGGCCAACCTTAGAGGGGCCGTCGTCGACCGGGTTGACCTCACGCGCTTCGAGATCGCCGGCGTCCGGTTCGATGTGAAGCAGGCCGTCCGATACGTGCGGGCACTGGGGGCGACGGTCGACTAGACCTGCTGCCCGGACCGCCGCGATACCGGCCCGGGCGGTGTCGGGTATCATCGCCCCGGCACGACAGCAGAGGCGTCCTGACGCGAACCGGAGGTTGCTCCGGCGCGCGGGCGTGAGCGGGGAGCAATCGGGCGAGATGGTTGGTCAGGTCGAGGGAACGATGCCGGTCGGGAAGGCGCAGGGAGTCGCGACGGTCTGTCGCGGGATCCGGGGCGCGACGACGGCGCCAATCAACACCGCCGAGGACATCCTGGAGGCGACGCGCGAGCTGGTCGTCGCCCTTCGTCACCTCAATGACCTCGACACCGAGGACATCGCTTCGGCGATCTTCACGACCACCCCTGACCTGACCGCCACGTTCCCGGCACTGGCGGCCCGCGAGGTTGGCTGGACCGAGGTGCCGCTGATCTGCACACACGAGATGGCCGTTCCGGGTTCACTCCAGAAGGCGATCCGGGTGCTGTTGCACGTCAACACCACCCGCTCGGCGAGCGAGGTCCGTCACGTCTACCTCAAGGGCGCGAAGCAGCTTCGGCCCGAATGGGGTATCGCCGACGAGGAACTGGCCACTATCCTTGAGCAGTACCCGGCCGTCCGGGACTGATCCCGTCCCGCCGCCTGGTCGTCGTCCGGTCGCATTCCCTGTCCATTCCTCGGCGCCGCAGGGCGCCACTCGCGGAGCCCCACCATGATCATCGTGATGTCCCGTGGCAGCAGCCGCGAAGAAGTCAACACCGTCGTCAGCCGTGTGCAGAGTCTCGGTCTCGGCGCGCACCTGTCCGAGGGTGAAGAGGTGACGATCATCGGGGTCGTCGGCTCACCGCTCCCGTCGGAGCTGGCTGGCACGCTGGAGTCGCTTCCCGGCGTCGAGCGTGTCGTGCGGATCACCAAGCGGTTCAAGCTGACCGGGTGGGATTTCCATCCGGCGCCGACGGTGATCGACGTGAGCGGCGTGAAGATCGGGAGCAACGAGATCACGCTGTTCGCCGGACCGTGCTCGGTCGAGAGCGAAGAGCAGACGATCTCGACCGCACACGCCGTCCGCGCGGCCGGTGCGCGGATCCTCCGTGGTGGCGCCTACAAGCCGCGCACCTCTCCCTATGAATTCCGGGGCCTCGGAGAGCGGGGGCTGCAGATCCTCGCCGACGCCGGCAAGGAAACGGGGATGCCCGTCATCACCGAGGTGATGTCGCCGAACGATGTCGAGTCGGTCGCAAAGTACGCCGACATCCTGCAGATCGGTGCGCGCAACTGCCAGAACTACCTCCTGCTGGAAGAGGTCGGCAAGGCGGGCAAGCCCGTCATGATCAAGCGGGGCGCCAGCGTCACGGTCGAGGAGTGGCTGCTCGCCGCCGAGTACGTCATGGCGCAGGGCAACTCGAATGTCATCCTCTGCGAGCGCGGCATGCGGTCGTTCGAGACCGCGACCCGGTTTACGCTCGATATCGGGGCCGTCTCGGTCGCCAAGCAGCTCAGCCACCTCCCGGTGATCGTCGATCCGAGCCACGCCGCCGGCAAGCGGGCCTACGTCCCGTCTATGTCGCTGGCCGGTGTCGCGGCGGGTGCCGACGGCCTGATGATCGAGGTCCATCCGAGCCCGGACCACGCGTTGAGCGACGCCGCCCAGCAGCTCACCTTCGATCAGTTCTCCGCGCTTGTCCCGCAGATGCGGGCCGTAGCCCAGGCCATCGGCCGGGAACTCGCGCCTGATGGTGCGGATATCGCCAGCGGCGCGGTGGCGGTCGGCTGACGATGACTCTCGCAGGTGCCCGCGGTCGGGCGATGGCCGTAGCCGTGGCGGCCTGTCTGATGCTCGTTTCCCTTGTCGTGCCGGCTCAGGTGGCGCCGCAGGACGGTACCCCGGTGACACCAGTCGGTGCGACGGCGCAGGCTGGTCCCTGGGAACTGGTCGTCGGCGAGGTCCAGACCGGTGAAGCGGCAGCGACGGCGATCGTGGACGCCTCGCCCGGGAATCCCGCGGCGCTGGAAGGAACGGCTTACTCACTTGTTGAGGTCACGGCGACCAACGTCAGCGACGCTCCCCAACGGTTCGAGACCGGGGACTTCCTCCTGCTCGGCGCCGACTGGGCCGGGCAGCGGGGCGACCTCGTCGCCCCCGACCCGGCGCTGACCGGCACGGTCGAACCCGGAGCGACGCTCACTGGCTACGTCGCGCTGGCTGGCCCGGATACCTCGCCACCGACCATCCTCGGCTACGACAGCCTGACGCTCGACGGCGACTGGGCCGACGCGCTGTTCGCACTGGTCGACGGAGCGGCCCTTCCAACCGGAGAAGGTGAGGCGACGGATGCGGGCAGCACGGTCGACGCTGCGGTTGCGACCGGCGAGCCAGTCACGACGGGGGACTGGTCGGTCACCGTCGAGGAGGTGGTCGTCGGCGACGGGGTCTACGATCTCTACCCGGCGAGCGATTACCGGACGACGGCCCTGGGGCGATTCCAGGCCGGTGACCTGTCGGATACCGACGGCGACGGAGCCGCCGGCTGGGTGGCCGTCCGCGTTGGCGTGACCTACACCGGGCCGGAAACAGCGGGGGCCTTCCTGTCGAGCGACGCGTTCACGCTCGCCCAGCAGGACGGCACGGCGGTGCCCAATGGCCTGTTCCTGACCGCGCCCGAGCCAGCCGCCGAAGGCTGGTACGTGCCGGGAGAAGCCCGGAAGGGCTGGCTGGTCTTCGAGATCCAGGTTGCGTGGGACAGCGACGCCATGCGATTCCAAGCGAACCGGCTGGATGGTGAACCCCGGTACCTGCTGATCTATTGATCCGCGGTGACAGATCCATGGTCATGGGACCCCCTTGCCGGTGTTATGGCAGGGGGTTCTGCGTCGTTGGCGACGTCTATGCGGCGACCGGGCCAACGTTCGCATACGAGTTGATCTATCTGCATCGCTCGATCGCCGGTGGGCCACCACCTCGCGGAGAAGTTGCCTACTCGCGCGTGCGTTCCACCGACCGCGGTGACCGCTCCGTCAAACGAACGAGTCGAAAGTTCGTCGCCAGCAGATGATTGCTTCGCCAGTGACACCCGCGACGGTGATAGGCTGAAGATCAGGCTCAGGTCCCGATCGCCGCAGGCGTGCCCACCCGACAGTGGCGTCTTGGTTCGCCGAAACCAACCGTGGGGATCAGACGTTCCAGTTACCGACGCGGTATCCATGTGGGCCCGCAGTCTGTGCCATCGCTGGCGTAATCGCTTCGTCGTATTGTCGTCCCGGAGGTCAAAGATGCGTGCTGGGAATGTGTCACGCCGGAGTCGTCTCCACCCTCGACCAGTCACTGGTGGCCGCGGTGGTGTCATGTTCCACCTGCTCGCCGCGCTGACGCTGTTCCTCAGCGCACTGATCCCGATGGCGTCCGGTTGGACGCCCGCAGCCGCGCAGACGGCCGGGACACGACTCGCGCAGTCCGGCGTCGACGGCGCGCCGCCAGTCGTGCCCACCCCATTCCAGGTTTCGGCGACCGGCTCATTCGGGCAGGCTGCCCAGCTGGAGCAGGGCAGCGACGGCGTCTGGACGGGAACGGTCGTCGCGCCGGAGGGGTCGTACTCCTACCGGATCGAGATCCAGACCAACGAGGGGTCTTACTCACTGGGCGAGGGCGCTGACCCTGACGGCAGTGATCTCGACGTCACCGTCGACGCCGGCGACACCGGCATCGCGTTCCGCTACGACCCGGGCGCCAGTGACATCTCCGCGACCGGGTACTCCGGCGACTACTCCCTGTCGATCGACGGCTACGGCGACGTCGCGCTGTTCCCGGCCGGTGATGGAGAGGCGGAGGCCTATGTCGACGGCTTCGGCGGTGATTATCCCTACAGCGTCCTGCTGGATGGTGAGCCAACCGGCCAGGAGGGCGTCGTCACGCTGGATGTCGGCCGCGTCCTGATCCAGCTTGATACGGACAGTGGCGCCGTTGGAGCCGAAGTCGTCCAGTCTGCCAGCCTGACCGTCAGCGTCACGGATGCCGACGGCCAGGTCGCCACTGGCGGATGCTTTGGCGTCTTCGATGGATCCGAGTTCGTGCGCCAGGCCTGCGATGCCGACGATGGCTTCGAGGACGGGCAGATCGTCATCGACTTCCCGAACGGCGCTCCAGCGGGTTCGCTCGACCTCAGCCAGACCCTGACCCCGGAAGGCCAGGAAACCGCCGACGATCAGTCCGTCAATCTCGGTGGTGGCGACGCGTTCGCCAGCGTGACCCTGCCAGCCGGAGAGGACACCGGCGGCGAACCGTCCGCCGATGCGACCGTCAATGGCATGCCGAGCGCCGACGAGAGCGCGACCGATGAGGGGCGGCCCTCGCGCGACGGCGATGGAGAGCCCAGTGACGAGGGGAACGGCGACGCCACCCTCGGTACCCTGGAGATCACCGTCGTCGACGCCGACGGCAATCTGCTCAGCGGCGCAATCTTCGGCGTCCAGAATGAGGCGGGTTACTTCGAGCCATTCGCCGATGATGTCGACGGCGACTTGGACGATACGGTCACCATCGAGGGCGTCCTTCCCGGCTCCAACACCGTCTTCATGACGACTGCGCCCGACGGTCGCGATGTGCTCCCGGAGCAGACCGCGACGGTCGAGGCGGGCGAGGTTGCCACGGTCCAGTTCGTCTATGAGGACGAGGAGGCTACCGGACAGCCGTCGCCCGAGCAGTCGATCGAGCCGGCCCCTTCCGAGGATGACGGCAGGGACGGTGACGGCGGCGACGGGACCGCGACCCTGACGATCCAGACGCTCGGACCGGATGGTACCGAGGTCGGCGGCGCGGCGTACTCCATCACCATCGGTGGCGAGACCTATGGTCCGTTCGGCGACGATGATGGGGACGGCGTCATCCAGGTTGACGGCGTGCCGGCTGGGTCGGTGACGGTCACGATGACGACCGCGCCCGACGGCCAGACCCTGTTGCCGGATCAGACCGTGGACGTTACGGCCGGCGAGGATCAGACCACCGCGTTCCGGTACGACGCTGTCGATGACGCCCCGGCCGGGGACGAATCCCCATCCACGGAGGCATCGCCGAGTCCGGACGAGGGTGCTGGCGACGACACCCTGGGCGTGCTCGAGATTACGGTCGTCGACGCGGATGGCGACCCGCTCGACGGAGCGGTCTTCGCGGTTCAGAACGATGCCGGGTACTTCGAAGCATTCGCGAATGACGTCGACGGCGCGAACGATGACGTCGTCCGCATCGAGGGCGTGCTCCCAGGCTCCAACACCATCTTCATGATCGAGGCGCCGGACGGAGAGTCGCTGCTGCCGGAACAGACTGTCGAGGTAGAGCCCGGCGGAACCATGACCGTCGAGTTCAGCTACGGGGCTGGTGACGAGCCATCCGCTGACGCGAGTCCGTCGGTTGACTCCAGTCCCTCGCCGGATGTTTCGCCGTCGCCGGAGCCAAGCGCCCCGGCGGACGGGAGACTCATCCTCGTCGTGACCGATGGTGACGGCAACGTCGTTGGCAACGCCTGCTTCGGTCTGCTCGATCCCGCCACTAATCAGCCTGTCGAGGTCCTCAATCGCGTCGATGGAACCCTGACCGATGCCGTCTGCGACGAGGACGGGGACGTGGCGGATGACGGCCGCGTTGGTCTGTTCGGGATCGCCGACGGCACGTACATCCTGACCCAGACCAGGACCGCCGACGGCTATGAGCCGGCCGAGGACCAGGAGATCACCTTCTTCGCTGGCGGAACGCAGGAGCTGGCCATCGTCAATGAGCCAGCCGAGGCGCCAGCTACCGATGTGACGATCACGCGGCAGGACGGCGGGGGAAACCCGATTGGCGGCAGCTGCGTCGAGCTCCGGCCGGAGTCCGGTGAACCGATCGGTCCCGTCTGTGATGACGAGAGCGGCGACGCTGCGGGGGACGAGCCAGGCACCATCACGATCACTGACGTGCCGCACGGCGCCTACCAGGTCGTCGAGACCCGGACCCCGGAAACCGTCGAGCCGGCCGAGGCGACTACCCTCGATGTCACCGAGGATGGCGACAACAGCGCAACGGTCCAGACGGAAAATGTCGAGCAGTTCGGCGAGATCGCGGTCGAGTTCGTGGTCGAGGGCGAGAACCAGCCCGGGCTCTGCGCGACCGTCCAGAACGAGTTCGGCCTGTTCGGGCCGTTCTGCGACGACCAGTTCGACGGAGCCGTCGATGGGGTCCTGATCATCCCGCAGGTTGAACCGGGTGAGAACACCGTTACCATCACGGCGTTCCCTGAAGGGTTCGGTTTGATCGAGGGCCAGGACGAGACGCGGACGACTGAGGTGGTCGCCGGTGAGACCGCCGTCGTTACGTACGAGGGCGAATCGATCCTCGGTTCCATCCAGGTCACGGTCGTCGATGCCGGATCCGGTGACCCGATTCCCGGCACCTGTGTCCAGATCACCTCCCAGGAATCGGGACCAGTCGGCGATCGGATCTGCGATGACGTCGGCGACGGGGGAACTGGCGATGCCGACCCCGCGCCGGGCGCCTTTACCCTGGAGGACGTCCCGGAAGGCGAGTATCTCCTGCTGTTCGACGAGTTGCCGGCCGAGTACCAGGGACCAGACGCTGGCCGTGGTTTGGACATCACGGTGAGTGCGGGTGAGACCGCCACGGCCGAGCACGCCATCGCGGCCCTCCCGAGTGCGTCGCCGAGCGCGTCGCCGTCTCCGGCGACGGGGACCATCGATGCGACCATCACCGACCTGGATTCGGGCGAGCCGATCGCCGGGACGTGTCTCCAGCTTGTGACCGAGCAATTCGAGGAAGTCGGAGAGCCGGTCTGCGACAACGTTGGCGAGGGCGAGACCGGAGACGCCAACCCCGAGCCTGGCGCATTCACCCTGACCAATGTAGACGCCGGCGTCTACATCCTGATCTTCAATGATCTGCCGGAGGCCTATCGGTTTCCGGACGCCGAGCTTGGTCCGCGAGTCGAGGTGACGGCTGGACAGATTGTGACTGCCGGTCACGAACTGCCTCTGGGCGACCTGCCGGAACCAGAGCCAAGCGCCAGCGAAGATGTCTCTTCGTCACCAAGCGCCCCGGTCGAGAGCTCCCCGAGCGCGGACGGCTCGCTGAGCGCTGCGCCGTCACCGGCGGCCGAGGGAGCCATCGAGGTCATCCTGCAGGACGAGGATGGAGAGACCCTGGAGGGTCTGTGCGTCTCACTGATCGGCGCTGGCGATACCGTCGTTGCCGAGGTCTGCGACAACACCGACGCTGACGGTACCGACTCGCCCGGGGTCATTCGCTTCGATGGCGTCCCGGCTGGCAACTACGTCGTCGCCCAGAGCGGAGACCTGCCTGATGATCTCGTCGCGGCGGCGGATATGCCGCCGAGTGCCGTCGTCCAGGTCATTGCCGGCGAAACCGTCACCGTGACGCTGGTGGTTCAGGTCGCGGCCCCGGACGACCGGGAGGTGTCGGTCGTCGTGGCCTACACCGATGGTTTCGGGCGCCTCATCGGTGGCGCCAGCTTCAGCCTGAACGGGACCGAGATCGCCGATGGCGGCGATGGTGACGCCGATGGGACCACGGGCCGGATCCGGTTCGACGGAATCCCGGCAGGCTCCTACACGATCGAGCAGACCGAGGCGCCTGCGGGGTACGAGCTGTCCGAGGATGTTGCATTCACGGTTGACGGTGATACGCCGCTGGTCGTGACCGTCCCGGTGATCGCCGTTCCGATTCCTGACCTGGCAGGGACGCTGATCGTCGAGACCGTCGATAGCGCCGGTACGGCGCTCCCGGGTGCCTGCTACGTCATCGAGCGGAATGGATCCTCGTCGCCACGCATCTGCGATGGCAATGACGGCGAGCGTGACGGCATCGTCACGTTCGAAGACGTCGAGCCGGGTACGCTCCGGCTCCGCCAGGTCCAGACCCCGATCGGGTACAGCGCCGGTGGCAATCGCGACGTGACGATCGTCGGTGGCGAGACGACGACCATCCAGGTCGTCAACCCGCCGCGTCCCGGTCGGATCACCATCGACACCGTCGACGGAGCAGGTGAGGCGCTCGCTGGTTCCTGCTTCCGCCTGACCGGCCCCGCCACCTACGAGTTCTGCGATAGCGACGATGTCCAGGGTGCCGACGGAACCACCCGGTTCGGCAGCGTCGTCCCAGGGGACTACACCGTCGAGCAGACAGTCGTTCCGGCAGGCTATGCCGCCGGCAGCGCCGATCCGATCCGCATCCAGCCGGGCGGCGCGGCACGCGTTACCGTCACCAATCAGTTGCTTCCCCCGCCGGATGACGCCGGAGACCTCAGCGTGGCGAAGGTCGATGGCAACGGGGATCCGCTCGCGAGCGCATGTTTCTCCTTGCTGAGCGGCGATCGAACCGTCGGCGGTCCGGTCTGCGACGGGCAGGACGGCCGGAACGACGGCACGACGACGATCACGGATATCGAGGAAGGCGACTACACGCTACGGGAGACCCGCACTCCGACCGCGGCCTACCTGCCGGCTGAGGACCGGAACGTCTCAATCGTCGCGGGAGAGACGACGACGATCGAGGTGGTGAACGAGCTGCGCGACGGTGGCCTGCGCGTCACAGTCGTGAATCCGCAGGGCCAGCCACTGGCCGGAGCCTGCTTCGATATCGTTGACGACGGCGTCGCCGAGCTCTGCACCAACAGCGCGGGTCAGGTGGTTTTCACCGGCGTGAATCCGGGGACCTACGCCGTCGACCAGGTCGGGGCGCCGACCGGGTACGTCGCCGTTGTCCGCCAGACAGGCGTCGTGGTCAATCCGGGCGTTACCACTGACCTGCGAATCGTCAATCAGCGGGCCGCCCCGCCGGCCAACACCGGCACGCTCCAGCTGACCACGTTCTACTGCCCGGCAGGGACCGCCGGTGAGCGAACGGTGATCTTCGACTCGTCGAACACGGGTCCCAAGCAGCTGGCCGACACGGCGAGCTGCGGGGTAGGCAATGCGACCTATACCTTCATCCGGACCGGCGGCGAGGGAGGGTTCGGAGAGTTCGCGGTCGGTAACGATGGCTTCTACCAGGCGTCCGTCCGTTCAGGCACCTATAACCTGGTCCAGGTTCAGCCGGAGCTGGGCGGACAGTCCAGTGAGACCGTCCGGATCGATAACGCGCAGTTGACGCAGGTGATCGTCGTCAACTACGTCGCTCCGCCGCCTCCCGCGCCGGCCGCGATCGACATCACCAGCTTCACCTGTCCGGCCGGCTTCGAGGGAACCCTCTACGAGGACTTCGCCGCGACCTGTTCGGCGGCGGGCAACCTGACCAACGGCGTGACGTACCGCATCAGCGGACCCCTCACCGACCGCGCCTCGACGGGAGCGGGCGGACAGGCAGGCCGGGTCGTCTTCGACGAGATCCCGGCTGGGTCGTACTACGTCGAGCAGCAGACGAGCGCCACCCAGCAGATCGTCTACAGCTTCTGCGGACTGGATTCCGCGGCTCCGGCCAGCAAGCGCCTCGGCATCGGAGCGAATGTCGCGACAGGCGCCGGGCAGACCGTCTTCTGCCGCTACTACACGGTCCCGGCGGTGGTGTCGGACACCACGGGCGCGATCGTCATTCAGAAGTACAGCTGCCCGGTGGAAGACCCGTCCGCCAACTACGACTTCTACGCCAACTGTGGTCCTCAGTCCACGCCGGCGCAGTTCGACATCGCGCTGTACAACGGCGAGAACCGCGATTACGAGCCGGTCACCTCCGGCACGACCAACGTCGATGGCCTGCTGACCTTTGCCCGGCTGATCCCGGGGACGTATGCGCTTGAGGAGGCTGGTGAGGGCTGGTGCTACGCCGAATCCGACAGCGTCAACACCAATGGCGACGTCGTGGTCCGGCCGAACACCGTGTCGAAGGTCTTCATCTTCAACTGCAGCGCGGTGGGACAGCCAAATACGGGCGTCGGGACGGCAGCGTCAGCGCTCGTCACCGGCACGACTGTTCCTGCCGCACTTGGCTTCGCGGCCCTTATCTCGGCGGCGATCGCGGCCGCCTGGGTGGTCCGGAGGCGGCTGGTGATCTGATCCGGGGCGGTCGCTTCCAGGGATCGAGGCGGACGGACGGGCATCATAGCCCGTCCGTCCGTTTCGTTTTCCGCCGGGTAGTCTCATCCATACGACCGGGTTACTATGACAGGTGGGAAGGGTTTGCCAATTCGTCGTGAGGTCGAGCGCCGTCTGGCGAGCGCCAACGATGCGGGTCCGGGCTCGAACGGCCCGGCGGGGGACGGCAGGTAGACCCGCACAGGGGGTTGGGAAACGTGATGCGTGACAGCAGCCGGCGTATCGGGCCGGGACTGGATGAGGCTGGAGACGGGCCGGAAGTGCTCGCGCATCGGCCGACGTTCGGTCGGGCGGTGATCCTGGCGATCGTGATGACGCTCGTCGTCGGGCTCATTCCGTACGGCAACTGGTCGGCTTCCGCCCAGACCGGCCGACCAGGGGCGCCGGTCTTCGTCGAGCCGGGCGTACGCGGGCCATCGGTCATCGCGACCCGGGCCGGGACCGATCCGGCTGCGGTCGCCGCCGAGGCCGGAGTGACGCCGGGCTTCGTCTACGAATCCGCTCTGACCGGGTTCTCGGCCAACCTGACCGATGCCGATGTCGCCATGCTGTCCGCGGACGACGACGTCAGCTCGATCGTGATCGACCGGACGGTTTCCATCGCTGATTACACGTCCTACATCCCCCGCACGGGAGCCGATACGTCCGGGGTTGCCCGCATCGGGAGCGGCGCCAACCATCCTGGTGTCGGGATCGCGATCCTTGACACCGGCGTGGCTTCGGTCAGCGGGCTGAATGTCGCGGGTGGTACCAACTGCGTTGGTGGGTCCTCCTATGCCGATGATCAGGGCCACGGGACGCACGTCGCCGGGATCGCGGCAGCGCCGAACAGGGGCAGCGGCGTGGCCGGTGTGGCTGCTGGCGCTCGGGTCTACGCCGTCAAGGTGCTGAACTCGGCTGGACAGGGCAGTCTTTCCCAGCTGATCTGTGGATTGAACTGGGTTGCCGCGAATGCCGGGCTGGGCATCAACGTCGCCAACCTCAGTCTGGGGCTGACATCCAGCCCGGGCCCGGAGTGCGGTAACGGCGCGACGGCGCTTCGCCAGGCCGTCTGCGGCGTCATCGCCCGCGGCGTCCCGGTCGTCGTGGCGGCTGGGAACAACGGCGTCGATGCGTCGTCGTTCAGCCCGGCCAACTATCCGGAAGTCATTACCGTCGCTTCGTTCTCGGACACCAACGGTCGGCCGGGCGGCGGCGGGGCTGGCTGCACCGCACGAGGTGTGACCACCGCGGACGACAGCTTCTCTTCATTCAGCAATTACGGTGGGCTGATCGACATCATCGCGCCGGGTGGCTGTATCACCTCGCTCTCCATCGGTGGCGGGACGGAAGTCCGCAGCGGGACCAGCATGGCTGCCCCTGCTGTTGCCGGTGCGGTCGCCCTCTATGGCGGGACCGGTGGCATCACCGTCTCCCAGACCAGCACCTTCGGCCTGCGCTACTCAGCTGGTGGGACGTCAGCTGGTGTGCTGTACATCGGTAACGGCTCGACACCAGGCGCGACGGCCACGCCGACCCGGCCGGCGAGCACGGCGACTCGCCAGGCAACGGCCACGCCGACGCGCCAGGCAACGGCTACGCCCACGCGCCAGGCAACGGCCACGCCGACGCGCCAGGCTGGAGCGACCGCGACTCCGGGGCGACCGCCACGCGGCAGTACCAGCACGCCGGGGGCGACCGCTACCGTGACCCGGCCGGCGACAGCGACGCCGACCCGTTCGGCCGGAGTAACCGCGACGGCCACCCGTCAGACCACCGCTACGGCCATCGCAACCCGTCCGCCCCGGACCCGGTCGAGTGATGCGGGTCAGCCCGTGCCCACCTCGACGGCGACCCAGCGCCCGACGACCGCAGCGACCGCAGCGACCGCAGCGCCGAGCCGGGAGCCTGCGGCGACGACCGTCAGCGGTGGCCGGCCACCGCGCAGCGGATCTCTCGCCACGGCCGCACCGCGCGCCACGTCCACTCCGGATCGTGCGACCAGCACCCCGGCCGTGGCGACCCAGCGGCCCGTCCGCCCGCCGCGCGTCATCGGCCAGGGCATCGAGGTGGCCGCGACCATCGCCGTGCAGCGCCCGGCGCGTGATACGGCGACGGTAACCACGACCGATGCGCCGACGGCAACCGCTGTTCCGGCGACCGAGACGACTGTACCGCCGACGGAGACACCGATCCCCGCGACGGCCACGACGGCGCCGACGGAAACCCCGGTTCCCACGACTGCTCCGACCGAGACGCCAGCGCCACCGACGGAGACGCCGGTACCGACTGAAGTGCCGACCGAGGTGCCGACCGAGATCCCGACGGAAACGCCGGTGCCCACTGAGGTTCCCACCGAGATCCCGACGGAAATCCCGACGGAACTCCCGACTGAGATTCCGACGGAAGTCGTTCCCACGGTCACCCCGACGATTGCCCCGGTCGATGTCACCGACACCATCGGGCAGGGGACGGGCTGGTACGTGCTTGACGACGACGAGACGACGTCCTGGTACATGGCAGCTCCCGCCCCGGTCGTCGTCCCTGAGCCGGTCGTCGATCCGGCGGCCAGTGCAAACGGCGAGACGCTCGCTGACGCTCCCGTCGAGGCCCCGGTCCAGCAACCGGTCGCCGAGCCCGAGGATCTTGCCCTGGTCCTCGACCTGGGAACCGTCCAGACCGTTGGTGCGGCTCGCTGGCTATGGGATGACACGACCTATGCCCACGGCGCCGAGGTGCAGATCTCGCTGGATGGCGAGACGTGGGTGACCGTCGGGTACCCGGACACCTGGAACGCCATTCCGGGCGAGTACCAGAGTGTCGAGATCTGGGCCGACGCCCGCTACGTCCGGTTCATGTTCCCGAATGCGGAGCAGCTCCCGCAGGTTGGTGGGCTGACCGAGGTCGAGATCCTGCCGGTTCCGACCGCCTGAGGTTCCAGGTCCTCCCATCACTGACACGACTGTCAGACGACGGCCGACCGGAAGATCCGGTCGGCCGTCGCCGTTCTGATCGCCGCCATCCTCTCGTCTGGCCGTCATCATGCGGTAGGTTTCGGACAGCGCCTCAGCGTGCGGAAAAGGGGCCGCGAATGGCGCGAATCAGGGTGAAAACCATTGACGTAACGGCCCGAATCCCGTAAACTAGCGAGGCGATTAGAACAGATTTTCTAGACCACACCGGGCCCTCGATCAGCATTGAGAGGCCCGCAGACCAGCCGGAAACATCCGGCAGGGAACGCCACGGAGGCAGCAAGCATGGGACGACGGCGCAGTAGCTCCACTGAGACGGTCGAGCCTTTGGTCGTCAGCGGTGAGGGGACCGATCGCGAGAAGTCGGTCGAGCTTGCCATCGCCCAGATCGAGCGCCAGTTCGGCAAGGGCTCGATCATGAAGATGACGCCGGGGGGCAAGAATCCGCTCCAGGAAGACGCCATCCCGACCGGCAGCATCGCTCTCGATCTCGCCCTCGGGATCGGCGGGCTTCCCCGTGGCCGGATCGTCGAGATCTACGGCCCGGAGTCATCGGGCAAGACGACCCTGTCGCTGCACATCGTCGCTGAGGCCCAGAAGATGGGTGGCATCGCGGCGATCGTCGACGCCGAGCACGCCCTGGACCCGATCTACGCTGGTCGGGTCGGAGTCGACCT